>Ga0118677_10000645_pt1 | contig 75742 bp, 63 predicted proteins | sample AliMusrvi5mmetaG_FD_86154 | JGI IMG/M metagenome (GOLD analysis project Ga0118677, IMG submission 86154) | reverse complement strand
ATATAATACCATATCTATACTACTGCAAAGGGAGAAGTTGCAGAGAAAATACTACGGCAACAATAGTTAAATTGCTGAAATACAATCATTAAAATTGTGAAAGAAAAGTATGGATATTGACATCGGCTGCAAGGCCTAGTTTCTTCCTGAGACGGTTCCTTGCCGATTCAACACTACGCAATTCCCTGAAAGTGATGGATGCAATTTCTTTAGTTGAGAGTCCAAGTTTTAATAAGGCGCAGATCTTTTTATCATTGGGTGATAATTCAGGATAAGCTGTGTTGAGATTTTTTTCGAATGACTGATGAACTTCCTCGAAATACAAACGAAATTCTTCCCAATCATGGCCTGATGAATATTGATGAAGGTCGGAGATCATTTGTTTTATCCTTTCGGTTCTTTCCTTCTCCCTGGGGTTGATGCCGAGAAGGATTTGTTTCAGGTCGTCTGTTGTTCTCTGGACAAATTCGTTGTTCCTTGCCAGGTGTAATGCATATGAAGTGAGCTGGCGATTTTTATAATCGAGTTCAAGTTCAAGGGAGTGTTCTTTATTAATAAGAAAGTCTTTTTCCTGTTTGTGTAAAAGATCTGCCTGTTCTATGATCTTCTGGTTTTTTTTTCTTTCCCTCTTATTATTCCTGATCAGGTTTAAGACGAAATAAATGAAGAAAATTACTATCGCCACAGCACCAAGAAGCACAAACCTTTGCCGCTGAATAGCCAGCTGCTGGAGATTGACTTTCTGCTGCAGTATTTTATTGTCTTTCTCTTTATTGATCACTTCGTAAACAGCCTGTATTTGTTCAATCTTCGTAAGGCTGTTCAACTTCTCGAGGGAGTCGTTCAGGAACACATATTTGGAGTACAGATTATATGCGGTCTTGTAATTGCCGGTTTTCTCGAAATACCTTGCGGATTCTTTGTATGCAATCAGTTTTTGAGATGGATTATTCAGAATATCAGCTAGTCTTAATGATTCATTGATATAAAATATTGCTGAATCAGGTTTATGAAGACTCTCGTACACCGATGAAATAGATAAGTACGTTCTCATCAGACCTACCTGGAAGGATTTACTCTTCTGTATACCGGCAGCCTGCTGGTAATATGATAAAGCGACTATGAGGTTGCCAATATCCTGGTACAAATTGCCAATATTTGAATAAACGATGGACAGATCGTAAAAATTCTTGTTTATATCCAGTTGATTCAAGGCGATTAATTCATATTCCAGGGCCTTTGCTGTATTATGACGGGCTTTATAGATCCCTACGAGGTTGTTATAATTATTGAAAAGCTCGGGACGGATGTTAAAGGATTTATTAATAGCAATGGCTTTATTAAAGAGTTCCTCGGCTTTATTATTTTCATTGCGTTTATAATACAACACACCGATATTATTATAAACCCTGGCCTTGCCTGCCTGGTTGTCGGTTTTATTGCATATCTGGAGTGAATTCATATACATTGCCAGGGCGTCGTTCCATAAACCGGTTTCTTCATAGATGGCTCCAATCACCAGGTAAAGTGATCCTATCCTGTTCTCGTCTTCTTTGGTTTTAATTGTTTTCGTTTCCAGGTATTGCCGCATATCATTAAAAATGTCCAAAGCTTTGGCATGCTTACCCTGTTCAAGTAAAAACAGCCCGATCTGGAATGATAAATGATAAGCTTCCTGAAAACGGACAGAATCCCTGGTGTTCAAGGACGAATCAATCGTTTTCTTACCGCCGCTTTGCTGGGGCGAGTTTGCCAGAACCGATTTATAATGGGATTCCGCCTTTTTAAGAAAGGAGTAATTTGTAACTAATGCCGAAACCGGCGAAATGTAAAAGAAGAATAAAAAGGAAAGCAGGATACGCATGGCAGTCCGGTATTTTCCTAAACCCAATACGAATATATAAAAAAAAGGTCCCGGCTGTCTCAGGCGGGACCTTCCAGATTCATTTTTATTTTACCTGTTAATCGAAACCTTCCTTATAATGCTGGTTTCGGAATTATGTAAGATAACTGTATAAAGTCCTGCCTGCACAGAACCAAGGTCAACGGGAACGGCGGTAAGCCCGTCTGAGTTAATGGGCTGGCCGTATATCTTCACTCCCAGATTATTATAAATCTCCAGCGTGAAGCTGATTTTTGAACCGCTGTTGATCGTGATGGTGAACTGCCCATGGTTTGGCACGGGACTGATCTCCACATTCAAAGCATCTTTTTCGCTTACTCCGACATTGCCTGTTGAGAAGGTGAGGTCGGCGCCCGTTGATGTACCTGCAGCGTTTATTCCTTTCACCCGGTAATGATATAAGGTATTGGGAGTAAGTCCGGTAATGGTCGCGGAAACCGGTGTTGTTGTATTCCCGGTTATAGTAGGAGGATTGGCGGCGATGGTATGATTGTAAAATGTGGTTGTGCCATAGTCAAAGGATGCGGTAGTGGATAGCGTATTGGCATTTACTGTGCCGTTAACGGTTGCACCATCGGAAGTGACACTGGTCGCGGGTAAGGTTACTACGGTAGGTGCCGCTGCAGTCTGATTGGTAAGGGTGATAAGCAGTGAATCAGACACCGAATTGTCCTGAAGAGCAGTTGCAACTCCATAAACTGTCCCGTTTGCAAGAGCAGTTACAAGACCGGTTGAACTGATGGTTGCTGCCCCGGTTCCCGGAACTATACTCCAGGTAACTGTCTGGTCGGCGGTTGAAGGGTATACCGTGGCAACAAGCTGCAAGGTTCCCTGGTCGGTTGTTATCTCAGCAGGAACACTTCCCTGGGTCGCAACGACAACACCGGTGAGCCCGCCTATAGAAATGCCCTGAGCATATCCCATGTATGTACTCCCTCTTTTCTCAGTCCATGTACCGGCACACCTGTTAGGGCCTACCGGTGTAAACTGGTAACGCATTTTACCATTTCCGGCAGATGCTGTGGTTGAACTTATTTCTACCTGGTTGCCAGGCCACACGAAGTTCCCGGTTGCATCAAGCCTTGTAGCATAGATCTTATAATTGGAAATATAGTACATGAACATCGGGGCGTCATTTATCAATGCAAGATCGCCGGCCTGGGTATACATGCTGGTGCCAATGGGATAGACCACTTTTCCTGCATCGGTGAGCTGTCTTTCACCAGTCGTTTTCAAAAATTTCTGAACATAGATCCCATAGATGGTCTGATTAGGATTACTAAAAGTACATACAGACCATACATAGTTTGAACCGGGAGCATGGTTGATGTTTGTGGTCATCTGGTAACTGTCGTTTGTGCCGGTGGATGTGTTGAAATTTGAACCGTTCATCCCCCAGGGAATGGTTCCGTCGGGGTTGATCCTCTGGAGAAAGGAGTTAAAGCGGTTGCCGACGGAGCTGTAATAGCCAAAGTATGTGGTGTCGGCTTCAACTGCGATTGAATAATACCGGTAGGCAGCAGTAGTCTGTGTACAGATCTGCAAAGGTGCGTACAGGGCAGTCCCCGAATTGTCAAACATCTGCGCATATAAGGTGGTGTACATACCACCTTTCTGATATACCACGGTAAATTTCCCTGCATTACAGCCAACAATCTGACCGCGTGTGGTCGTAGATGAACCCACCATAATAGAAATCGGGATGGTCCATGCGGCGGTACCGTTGGTTGTAATCTTCTGAAGCTTAAGGGTATTACTGTTCGATTCAATCCATGCGATGACAACTTCCCCGGTGCTTAATGCAGCAGGATAAGGTGCAAGCCCGCCGCCAAGGACGATGCCATCGGCACCCCACATCATTGTTCCGGTTTGTGAGACCTTGTAAGTAACAGCCTGCATGTTCCCAGCCTGCCTTTCATCCTGCATGCCTATGATGAGGTTATTGGAAGCGTCAACACAAACGTTGAACACAAAGGTGGCTGAACTGGAAGGATGACTGTCAACAAGGACCCCGTCGGTTCCCAGTAGTTTATAACCGTTTGCATCGATCAGCTGGGCCATCATATTATAATTTCCTGCTACTTCGGCATAATATGCAATCCAGGTTTTTCCGTCAGATGTGTTGGCTTGTTGCATATCTGCCACGGTCAAACTGGAAATCTGGATGTTAACAGAAGTGTTGGGGTTCCATTGTGCATGGAGAGTTCCTGGTAAAAAACAGACAACCAGGAGGATGAAGAATAATGTAACAGCCCTCAGGAGAAATGGGCTGTGAGATTTTGTGTAAAATGTTTTCATAAGACTGTTTAATTAGATTTTGCTATCACAAGATAATAATTTTTCTTGCCTTTTTGAACAAGAATGTATTTTTCGTTAAGAAGAAAGGACTCATTGACTGATAATTCTTCGGTTGCTTTCTGTTTGTTCAACTGAACTCCGCCTTCTTTGAGCATACGGCGGGCTTCGCCGTTGGAAGAAAAGATACCGGTGCGGGATGATAGAAAATCGACCATACTGATGCCGGATACAAGGTAAGAAGATGCAATTTCGCATTGGGGAACTCCTTCAAATACCGAAAGCAGGGTTTCTTCCGATAAATTTTTCAGGGATTCATTGGTGCCTTTGCCGAAAAGGATCTCGCTGGCTTCCAGGGCCGACTGGTAGTCCTGCTCAGAATGAACCCTTACTGTTATATCTTTTGCGAGGGATTTCTGCAACACTCTCAGATGAGGAGCCTGCTGATGTTCGGCAACAATGGAATTCACCTCTTCGCTGTTCAATAAAGTGAACTTTTTAATGTACTGGGCTGCATCCTCATCCGAAGTATTAAGCCAGAACTGGTAAAATTTGTAGGGGCTGGTTTTTTTAGGGTCAAGCCATACATTTCCGCTTTCGGTCTTGCCGAATTTGCCTCCGTCGGTTTTGGTGATAAGGGGGCATGTGATGGCATAAGCTTCTCCGGCAAGTTTGCGCCGAATGAGTTCGGTGCCTGTAACAATATTACCCCATTGGTCGGAACCACCCATCTGGAGTTTAACATTCTTATGCTCGAAGAGCCAGCAAAAATCATAACCCTGAACCAGCTGGTAACTGAATTCGGTAAAAGAAATACCGGTACCCGAGTTCATGCGGTTTTTCACTGAGTCTTTGGCAATCATGTAGTTGACAGTGATATGCTTTCCAACATCACGAAGAAAATGAAGGAAAGAAAAATCTTTTGTCCAGTCGTAATTGTTAACCATCTCGGCTGAGTTCAAACCGCAGCTGAAGTCGAGGAATTTCTCGAGTTGTTTACGAATGCATTCCTGGTTATGCCTGAGAATGTTTTCATCAAGGAGGTTCCTTTCTTCGGATTTCCCTGAAGGATCGCCAATCATCCCGGTGGCTCCCCCAACCAATGCAAAGGGTTTATGCCCTGCCTTCTGAAGGTGAACCAGCATCATTATGGAAGCGAGATTGCCGATATGCAGAGAATCGGAGGTAGGATCATAACCTATGTAGGCTGAAGTTATGCCTTTTGCAAGTTCTTCTTCAGTGCCCGGACTTATATCGTGGATCATGCCCCTCCACCTCAGTTCTTCAATAAAATTCATTCTGAAGTAATTTAAGGCAAAGGTAAGAAATAGTGATCATTGATCATTGATCCGTTATCATCAGGTAAGATGAACAAATTTATTGATCTGTCCTGAAAGATGCTATTTTACAAATAACCGGTAATACAACAAGGGTAATATTAGCAGTGTAAGGAACACCCATGGAAACCAATCAGCCACCCCCTGCCCGGCATGGAGGGCGACCCTGACCGTTGAAGCCGAAATATAAAATAAGCCCCAGGTAATGATCATTTTGTTGTACCTGATCAGGCGGACCCTGGCATTGAACTGGGTCTGGGTATTCACCCTTTTAAGGAACCTGGAACTTCGGATAAGCGGGCTGAGTCTCTCCTTTAATGGCAGAATCAGGTGTATAAACAAAGTTATTGCCGGGATTATCCATATCTGGTAACGACTGCCAAGACCCCGGGGAATGCCTTCAGCATTATACTGAACCGGTATCATCCCTGGCAGTTTCGGGAAATAATACACTATAAAGGCTAACATGGAAACCAGTCCGACCACCGAAACAACTTCCATCAGCCAATCCTGGGGTGTCATTTCAGGCCAGGTAAACTGCTGGTCGCTGACCAGTTTATTTTGCAGTGTGGATAAATTCAACCATTTCATCAATAAACATTTTATCGACCGGGAGATCGGGATTCATATATATTTTGTTCACCTGTTCTTCTTTATCCATGGTATCCGAATCTTTTAATACATGATTCATCCGGTGTATGACTGCAACCCTGGCCTGTTCATTTCCCTTTGCCAGGAGCATTGCATCATCGACAGAAACCTGAATATCCATGTCTCCCTGTAAGATAAGTACAGGAATTGCGAGTTTTTTAATTTCCGACTGTGGATTATACCTGAACCATGAGATAAGGTACGGCTGTATGCCTGGCCTGAAGAATGACTGCAGGGATTTCGGTAAATTCGAAACAGTATCCCCATTTTTCAGTTTATCCAGTATCGGAAAAATCTGATCTTTTTCCGACTGCGGTAAGCTTGCAAACTGTTCTTTCAGGATCTCATCGGCAGGCCTTCCCGATCCTGAAATTGAAACATAAGCATTCACTTTGACTCTCTCACAGGCGATCATCCCTATCAGTGAGCCTTCACTGTGCCCGGCGACAAAAATCTTTGTGAAACGCTTATCCTTCGACAGCATCTCAATCCATCCTTTAGCATCCGAAATGTAGTTTTCAATGGAAAGGTCTCTTTCCCTGGTTGCTGCTGCAGCACTCCCTGCAATGCCCCGTTTATCATAACGTACGGATGCAATCCCATTCTTCAGCAGTTCTTCAGCAAGTAATTTGTAGCAATTGCTGCTGTTTTTCAGTGCAGGAGGAGAGTTGCCGTCCCTGTCGGTAGGCCCGGAGCCTGCTATAATCAGAACCACAGGACTTCCGGTGGCATTCACAGGTAGCGTGAGAGTGCCACGAATATCGCCTTTAGCTGTTTTGAGAATTATGTCCGATTCATACGGGTTGACAGGTTCAATCCGTGATTTTAATTTTATCTTTCCCAGGGTCAGAAGGAACTTTCTTTGTCCCTGAATCCAGAAACCCCTGATCGAATCATGGTTTTTGTCCAGGGTTCCCTGGAATTGTATCCCAAGGGTCTTTGCATTCAGTGAAAGGTCGCTTCCGGTTAATGAAACTTCATCGAACTTCAGGTCCATTGCATGCTGGTCGGGACTATCGAAACTTGCAGTAAATTTCCCTTCATTTTTCTGGATGTGGAATACCAGTTTCAGCCTCACTCCCTGAACGCTTAAATAGCCGGCCCAATTGCCGGCTATCTCCTGCGCGTTCAGGTTGCCTGCTATGAGCATAAGAAAGTATAAAAACGTAATTTTCTTCATCACTTAATGTTTTTGTCCTTGTCTGAAGGATGCCGTTTGACATCCTTCAGCGCTTTCTCGATGATCCATTCAATCTGCCCGTTCACCGAACGGAATTCCTGGGCGGCCCACTTTTCAAGTGAATTATAGACCTCCGGGTTGAGGCGTAAGACAAAAGTTTTCTTCTCAGGCATTACCTACTACTGATAAAGAGTTCCTGTGTTGACAACCGGGGTGGTGTCCTTGTCGGAACAAAGAACAACCATGAGATTACTTACCATAGATGCTTTTTTATCCTCATCCAGTTGAATGATACGCTTCTTACTCAGTGCGTTAAGAGCCAGTTCAACCATGCTTACAGCCCCTTCAACGATCTTTGTCCTGGCAGCCACAACTGCGGTAGCCTGCTGACGGCGGAGCATTGCTCCGGCTATTTCAGAGGAATATGCGAGATACGAGATCCTTGCTTCCATGACTTTGATCCCTGCCATTGCAAGACGTTCCGCCAGTTCTCTCTCGAGAGCCTGGTGCACTTCTTCACCGCCTGCGCGAAGGCTGATATCCTGCTGCTCATCATCAAAATTGTCATAAGCATAATGCCCTGCAAGCTTACGTGTGGCCGATTCACTCTGGATATCCACAAAACGCGAATAATCGTCTACCTCGAAGGCTGCCTTGAAGGTATCTTTAACCTGCCATACCAGGACAATACCTATCATAATCGGATTGCCAAGCTTATCGTTGACCTTGATGGGCTCCCGGTTGAGATTCCTCGCCCTGAGGGTGATCTTCTTCCTGATATAAAACGGATTGACAAAAAAGAACCCGTTCTTTTTCACTGTCCCTTTGTATTCCCCGAATAATACCAGGACCATGGATTCGTTCGGGTTGATAACGATAAGCCCCTTGGCCAGAAAAATCACTACAAGGAACAGAATGCCGGCAATGATAATTGGGACCGGGTTCTCATTGGAGTTGACCATCAGTGAAATGGCCACAATAAGGAGTACGATGATTATCAGTACGCTTACGTAACCTGATAACATGATTTTTTTTTCTTTTTCCATAATATCAAAATAATATTAAAATGAATTTGCAATAATACTAAATTTCAATGACCGAAGTCAAGTTTTTTTGAAAATAAATATTTTTTACCCGATTCAATCGTTTATATTTATCTGAAATTATGCCGGATGAAGATACTGATCGCTGTTTTATTTTCATTTATCCTTTTACCGGTTCATGCCCAGGTTGGCAATGAACTGAAAGCCGCGGATGTAATTGCAATGAATGCACCTGATTCCTGCCAGGCTTCGGTTGCCGCACTCGGCAGGTATTTTTCATCGGCCTTTAAAAAACCGGCTTTCAGGGCCAGGGCCATCTATACCTGGACGGCAATGAACATTTCGTACGACGTTTCAAACAAGGGCAGGATCAATGCAGCAACTCCATTCGGCGAACTGGTGGAGCAGACCATGAAGACCCGTTTTGCCATTTGCCAGGGATATGCGTCGGTATTCAAAGCCCTTTGCGATGCCTGCGGGATCACCGCCTACCTTGTCCAGGGTTACACCAGGCAGAATGGCAACATCACCGAAATGAGCCATGCCTGGGTCATCGCCTTCATAGACTCTTCATTTTTCGGTTTTGATCCGACCTGGGGAGCCGGATATATTACGAAAGGGCGTTACACCAGGTATTACAATGAGCAGTATTTTATGATGAAGCCCGAGGTTCTGATCCGTGACCACATGCCTTTTGATCCTATGTGGGAATGCCTTAATTATCCAATAACGAACCAGGATTTCAGCAAAGGGAAAACAGTTCCTGAAAACAGCGGTGTTTTATTCGCCTATGCCGACAGTATAAGGGTTTACAACAGCCTGGAATCCAAAGAGCAGTGTTCTGCAGCATTGCGCAGGCTGGAAGCTGCCGGGATCATCAACAACCCCTTGTTCGACTGGTCAAAATATCTAAGGGATTGTATCTCGAACGAAAAGCACAACGATGCTGCAACAGTGACAAATAAAAAAGTTAGGTTGTTCAACGATGCTGTTTCTGCTTACAACAACTGCATTTCGGCTTTTAACATTTATGCTGATTTCTGGAACAGGGGATTTAATCCGCCGAAGCCTGATCCTGTGATCGTCGACATGCTTAACCTTTGTTACAGTTATCTTGATTCATGCAAAAACAACCTCTGGCAGGTTGATGAAAATGATACGGAAATGAAGCAGAGTGTGAAACAGTTACAGCAGGCCGTGGATGAGACAAAGGAAAACCTGGATAAGCAGAAAGTCTTTCTGAAGATCTATTTCAACACCGACCCCATATCTCGTCCCCAGTTGTTCAGGAATTATAACGCAGCAGGGTTTCCCGTGAAAAAATCATCAGGTGTAAAAAATAATAATTAGTGCGGGGATAATGATACCTATCAATGCAAGCACGGCACCTCTCCATTTGATCCCGTTCCTGCCCCTGAGTACGAACAACCCGGAGATTGCAAGGAGAACCATGGCAACAGCATAAGCATCGGAAAACCAGGTAAACCATTTTTTAATGCTGTTATAATGCAGCAGGTTGAATTCCTTGAGGATATACCTAGGGGTTTTCGTTTCAAGTTCGGCTTTACCGGTAGTGAGGTCGACATACATGCTGCCGTTATCGAAAAAGATGTCAATATACCCGTTCCCGGTGATGAAGCTTTTAAAATGTTTTTCCTCATGAACCTGTTCAAGGACTCTCAGAGCATAAGCTTTGTCGGCGACGGCGTTGGACGGAAGTGCTACGGTCATCTGCTCGTATTTCTTACTGTAATCGGGGTGGACAAAATCGCCCGACTTGAAATGGTTCAGTATGATGCCAGATAGAGCATAAATGATGGTCATCCCGAAGAAAAAATATCCGAGATCACGGTGGATCGCGTTGTTCCACCGTCTCAAAGTTTTTCGTTCCATGTTATTTTATAACAGAAAAGGAGATTGCTTCGATTGAATAGAAAGAAAGATGGTCTTTCCCGCTTTTTTTAAGGTCGTCGCGGAGTGAATTGATTTGATCCAGAGTTTCTTTTGCTCCCTGGTCTTCGTGGCCTTTGGTGGCGGTGTGAAGCCCCGTGGTATGATCTGCGGCATCCTTTTTCACCTGGGCTTCCCATTCATTGAGATATTTTGCGTCGACACGCTCTTCTTTGAGGACCCCCAGCAATTTCACCCGGCTCCCGATCAGGCTTTCGTCGAATTTAGCAATGTTGGCGCCGGTCGTAACTTCCACTGTAATACTGTCACTGCCATCGGCCAGGAACATCCGTTTCCCTCCATGCTTGCAGGTATGCAGTACGGTGCCTTCAATGCGAACAGGCTTATCAACATGTTTGCCGGCCGAGTCAATGAAAGATTTTACTGCCATCGTAACGGTATCGGCTTTAGGGGTTTCTGCGACTTTGGGTCCCTGGTTGCAGGAGGCTGCAATGAAAACACAAGGGAGAATGAACAGGAAGAGTTTCTTTATCATTACTTTGTGAGTTTGTTTGAAGGGCAAATGTCCTGATTATTTGGCAGAAATCAAAATCTTGCCGTACTTTGAGCGCCGGTTTTGCGCAGGATGCAGTCCGCAGTCAAAAAACAAATTCTATGATTTTAGTTACAGGAGGGACCGGGCTTCTTGGGTCCCATTTACTTTATGACCTTGTGAGTTCAGGGAAACCCGTGAGGGCTATCAAAAGGAAATCGAGCAATACCGGAATGGTAAAGAAGGTATTTTCATATTATTCTGATCATGTGGATGAGCTTTTCGGCAGGATCGAATGGGTGGAGGCTGATATCATGGATTTCGTTTCCATGGATGATGCACTGGAAGGGATTGATATCGTGTACCACGCAGGTGCAGTCGTGTCTTTTTATCCAAAGGACCACAAGGCCATGCTCACTGTGAATACTGAAGGGACTGCAAACCTTGTCAATCTCTGCATCGCAAGGAAAATCAAGAAATTCTGTTATGTGAGTTCGGTTGCGGTGCTCGGAAGGGCGGTTAATGACGGGGTTTCGGATGAAACGACGTACTGGCAGCCTTCGAAGAAAAATTCAGTTTACGGGCAGAGCAAGTACGGTGCAGAGCGCGAGATATGGAGGGGAATTGAAGAAGGCCTGAATGCTTTTATCATAAATCCTTCGGTCATTCTCGGACCGGGATTCTGGGGTGGAGGCAATTCGGGGCTGTTCTCATTGGTGTGGAAAGGGCTTAAATATTATACCCGGGGCATCAATGGTTTCGTGGATGTAAGGGATGTTGCCAAAACTATGGTTCTGCTCATGGAGAGCGATATCTCCAAAGAAAGGTTCATTGTTTCTTCCGAAAACTGTTCTTATCAGCAGGTATTTGAATACATGGCGAAATACCTTGGCAAACCGGCGCCCTCTATAAATGTTCCGAACGCCATGACAGGTATTGCCTGGAGGGTGGAAGCTGTGCGCAGTTTCTTCATGAGGACGCTACCCGAGGTCACAAAGGAAATGGCAATGACGACCACCATGGTCTATACTTATTCCAACGAAAAGATAAGGAAAGCCCTGGGGTTTGAGTTCAGACCGGTTGAAGAGTCAATAAAAGATTTCTCGGAATTTTTTCTGAAAGACCATTTGAATATCGAATAGTGAACATTGAATTATGAATGTTGAAGAGTCTTTGAATACTCGAATACTCGAATACTCGAATAACGAATGATGAATTTTGAAGTGCTCATGACTCATCACCATTTCGCTACTTCGCTACTTCGCTACTTCACTATTTTACTGGGGTATATTATTCTTATAGTGGTAGTACCTGCTGATGATATCATCGACAAAGCCTTCCATGGTATAATCTGAAGTTACATCACCAAGGGTGTCATTTTTCGCATAAGGATCCTTTTTTGAGCGCCTGAGGAGATAATATTCAACATTGCCATCCCAGCGGTTCGGGTCTTTCCCGTATTTCTGGGCTTTTTCACGGGCAAGGAGAACACGCCCTATCCCGATATTATACGCTGCGAGGATAAATTTAATCCTGTCTTTCGGATTTGTTATCTCATCGGGTAGCTGTTCATCAAGATGTTTAATATAACGCACTCCTGCGGCCAGCTGTTGTACAGGTGAAGCAATGCTGTCCATTCCCATTTTAATTGCGGTTTCGGGCATAAGCTGCATAAGTCCTGATGCGCTTTTTGAAGAGACCTGCCCCACACGGAAATTTGATTCTTCATAGACCAGGGAAGCAAGCAGGCGCCAGTCCCAGTGTATCCTGAGGCTAAGCTCGCGGATCTCTTTGTCGTAAGGTGAGATTTTATCACCCCTGAGGGTTACATAATCACTCCTCATATTGATCACAATCTTCTGGTTGGCAAAGTACTCCAGGTAGGTCTTTTTATATTCCCCTGATTTTTTAAATTCAGCCAGCCAGTCGTTAAGTTTCATCAGCAGGGTGTCGGAGTTATGATTTACGCCCCAGGCAAATGCATACAAGGGAAACACCACGACCGTGGCATCCAGGTTCTGGTAATAATTCTTATAAACCCTGGCGGTGTTTTCAGGGCAGAGCATGTAGGTTATGCTTCCTTCGGAGACTTTCCTGATCATTCCTTCCTGCGAAATATCAGGATCCTCGACAAGGGTGGGGAGTTTGGCCGTTTGTTTAAGAAAGGACCGGTAATATGGCGACATGAATTCATTTCTCCTGGCATGAACAGTATCACCAACGGCAAAATCTTCAAGGGTCTTGATGAATTTCGGCGTATGGACTTTCCGCTGCAGCAGGATCAGCCGGGTTTCCCCGAAAATATTCGTATAATGGACCATTCTTCTGCCTTCGGAAGAAACCGGGAGGTTTAGTGCGATCACATCTGCAACGTTGTAATAAAGGTACCTGTAAAGCTGCGATATGTCTTCGGAGGCAATGATCTTCAGAGGGACTCCCAGGGTTCCTGCAAAAGACTCCAGGAGTTCGAGCTGGAATCCGACGGGTTCCCCGCGGTAAAGAAAATAATTCAGGGTATTGCGGTCGGTGAGTGCGAGTAAGTAGCCTCTTTCACGGATACGTTTGATTGCATCCTTTTTCTCCTCTACACGGTAGTATATTTTCCAGGTAATATAGGACGCAATGGCAATTAACACCAGTCCCATCAGGATGATCCTGAACCTGTAAATAATTTTGCTAAACTTGACCAATATATTATTAAGCTACTTTCCGGTATCTCCCTACAGCCAGGCTGACCATTACGATGGCATAAACGACCAGTGAATAGAAGTGCGGGCTTATGTCGGCAAAAGTGGATCCTTTCAGAAGCACCATTCTCATGATCTTTATAAAATACATCAGGGGGTTAAGCCTGTCGATCTGCTGGGCCCAGCCGGGCATGCTCTCGATAGAGGTGAATAACCCGCTCATCAGTATGAAAACCACCATAAAAAAGAACGAAACCAGCATTGCCTGCTGCTGGGTGCTGGTGATAGTCGAAATCAGCAAACCCAAAGACAAAATTACAAAAAGATAAACTCCGCCCGACAGGAAGATCAGCCATAGATTGCCGAGCAGGGGGATGTCAAAGAGCAACTTGCCCACAGCCAGTCCGAAAGCCAGTTCAAAAAGGGCAATGATCCAGAACGGAGTGAGCTTTCCGGCGATGAACTGTATCTTGCGGATCGGGGTCACATTGATCTGTTCTATGGTGCCTATTTCTTTTTCACGCACTATGTTCATCCCCGAAAGCAAGAGGCCGATGATGGTGACAAGCAGGACAAGTATACCCGGGACCATATAGGTTTTATAGTTCAGTTTCGGGTTGTACCAGTAACTGTAATCGGTCTGTATGTTTTTTAATCCCGCCATCTGGCCGGGGCTCAGCCAGTCCTGCATCAGTTCACGGTTAAAATCGATAAGGATGGAACTACAGTATGCACTGCTTAAGCCTGCAACACTCTGGTTTATGGCGTCGATCACAAACTGCACCTTGCCCTGGTTCTCTTTCACCAGATGCCTCTCAAACCCGCTGGGGATCCTGATAATGACATCCACCTTGCCTTTCTGCATAAGATCGCGCGCCTCTTCGAAGGAAAAAGTGGTCTGTACAACCCGGTAAAACGGCGAGCCTTCATATTTGCTGATGAGCTTTCTCGAGGATGTGCTGAGGTCAAGATCGACAACGCTGACATTGATGTTCTTCATCTCGAAAGTCGCTGCATTGACCAGGATCAGGAGCTGGACTATGGGTACAACGAAAATGATGGGAAGCATCCCCTTGTTGCGGAAGATCTGCAGGAATTCTTTCTGTATGATGAAGAGCAGTGTTCTCATAAGAATTTTTCAGGCCAGCCTGACCTTGAATTTTTTAATACTCAGGAGGATGAAAAAAGCAGTAAATCCTGCCATTATCGCAGTTTCAAAAACGATATAGCTGAAGCCGTTGCCTTTCAGCATTATGCTCTTGATGATGGTAATGAAATATTTCGGAGGCATGAGCCGGCAGAACCACTGCAGAGCCACGGGCATATTCTCGACAGGGAAAATGAACCCGCTGAGAAGGATTGTCGGAAGCATAAGTGCAACCAGTGAAAGCATCATGGCGATTTGCTGGCTGCTGGTGATGGTTGAGATCAGTATCCCCAGTGAAAGGGCCATGCATATGTAGAGAAAACTTTCGAAAAGGAGCAGGGCAACGTTGCCCACAACAGGGACCCCGAACACCGTGTTCCCGATTATTATTATGATGCATGCATCGATAAATGCAAGGAATACATATGGAAAGACCTTCCCGATAATGATCTGGAAAGGTTTCAGGGGTGAGACCAGCAGAAGTTCCATAGTGCCAAGCTCTTTTTCCCTTGTGATCGAAAGGGAGGTCATCAGTGCCGAGATCAGCATTAGAAGCATGGCCATCAGCCCGGGCACGAACATGTAAACGCCTTTCATCTGCCCGTTGTACATCATTCTCACCTCGGGGGTGATCTGCATAGGGATCTTTTCGGCATTCAGCGAAACAAGGTAGTTCGACAATATTCCCTGGATATAGTTTACGAGGATGTTGGCGGTGTTCGGATCTGAAGCGTCGCCTATGATCTGTACCCTGGCATTCCCTGTCTTGTCGAGGTTTTTTGCAAAATCAGGTGCGAAAACCAGCACCAACTGCACGTTCCCTTTCCTGAAAACCTGCTCAATCTCGCTGCTGGAGCTCAGGTTCTTGTCGAGGATGAAATAGCCAGACGAGAGCACTTTTTCGCTTATTCTCCGGGTGACCTCGTCTTTCGACTGGTCAAGGATGGCTATCCTTGCATCCTTGATCTCATTGGTTATAACATAACCGAATAAAAGAAGCTGGATGGCCGGAAGGAGGAACAGTATCAGCAGGGTGCGGTAATCCCTGAAGATATGGTAGAATTCCTTAATGACAAAACCCAGAAAGCGTTTCATTCAACCTCTTTTTTTGAAGCCCATGTATAATAGAAACGGAAAGCTGAGATCAGCAGGGGCAGTGCCATCCCGATGTAAAAGGTAAAGAGCCATTCACGGTTAACCACATCGAATTTTCTCAGCAGTATACCTGTGGTGATCATCATCATCATCATGATATACGACCTGAAGTTAAAAAAGGAGAAAGCGCAGGGGTAGGGGATGCTGAGGCCTTTGATGCGTTTTATATGCTTATGCGCGATCTTCGCGAACAGGAGGATATAAAAAGGAATCCCGATAGCGATACCTATCAGTATATTCAGCCAGAGATGAGGTGAATGTTTCAGTTCATAATCCAGGCCCCTCCACATCAATATACCCCCCGCAGTTGTCCAGGCAAGTCCTGCAATAAACAAGAGGTTATGCCTGCTTACCGAGGGTTTTAATTTTTGAGATAACGACATATCAGTTCACTTTCACTCTCGCGAGTTTTAAAAACACTTCATTCATTGATCCCGCCCCGTAATCCTTCTTCAGTTTTTCGGGGGTGTCAAGGGCAGCAATTTTCCCGTCGACCATGATGGAAACCCTGTCGCAGTATTCCGCCTCATCCATATAATGAGTCGTAACGAACACGGTGATCCCTTCATGGGATGCCTCAAATATCATATCCCAGAACTGCCGGCGGGTCACAGGGTCCACGCCCCCGGTCGGCTCATCCAGGAACACTATCTTGGGATTATGGATTATTGCAACCGAGAAAGCCATTTTTTGCTTCCAGCCCAGGGGGATATCGCGTATAAGCTTGTCCCGGGCATCCTTCATGTCAAGCTTCTCCATCAGATCCCTGGATCTCTCTTCTATCACATTTCTCCTTAAACCGTAGATCCCGGCATAAAAACGGATGTTCTCAAACACCGTCAGGTCGTCGTACAGGGAAAATTTCTGGCTCATGTAGCCGATGTTCCGCTTGATTTTTTCCCTTTCCCTGTAAATATCGAAACCGCCCACCATGAGATGGCCCGAAGTCGGATAAGAAAGCCCGCAAAGTATCTTGATGGCGGTGGTCTTTCCTGCGCCGTTTGCACCGAGGAAGCCGAAGATCTCACCTTTCTTCACTTCGAAGCTCAGGTGGTCATTGGCCACGAAGGACCCGAACTTTTTTACAAGGTCCTTAACGATGATTATATTTTCTGCTTCCGGTTTGTACATTATAAAATAAGTAGCGAAGTAGCGAAGTAGCGAAATAGCGAAATCAGTTGGACCGCTTCCATAATTATTTGATCATTAATTCCATGAAACAATCTTCGATATTTGCCACTGCAGGGCTTACAAGAATTCCTGTATGCCCTTTATTTTCAAGATAACGGTGGATGGCATTCTCTTCAATACCTTCATTTTTGAAGGAAATATGGGCTGCCTGCCCGAATGCAAACACCGAATGAATTCCAGGGAACATCCTTAGGTCGTTCAGCATTCTGAAAATATCATCAGACTTCACAGAATATAATTTCCAGGGATAAGTTTTGATGACTTCGGATGGGGAGCTGATAGTCATCAGCTTACCGTCCTGTATCAGGGCAACCTGGTCGCATAAACCGGCTTCATCCATATAAGGAGTTGCTACGAGTATAGTTATTCCACTGTTTTTCAGTCGTTTAAGCATGTCCCAGAATTCAAGCCTTGAAACTGCGTCAACACCGGTTGTGGGTTCATCGAGTATCAGGACCGAAGGCTTATGGATGAGGGCGCACGACAAGGCCAGCTTTTGCTTCATCCCGCCTGAAAGCTTGCCCGCCTTGCGTTTTTTAAACGGTTCAATCTGGGCATAGATATCCCTGATCAGGTCATAGTTTTCGGAGACTGTCGTCCCGAAAACGGTGGCATAGAAATTAAGGTTTTCCTCCACGCTGAGATCGGAGTAAAGTGAAAATTTCCCCGGCATATAACCGATATCCTGCCTTATTTTCCTGTAATCTTTTACCACGTCCAGTCCGTTCACCAGGGCTTTCCCTGTATCGGGCAGAAGCAGGGTGGTAAGGATACGGAACAAGGTCGTTTTACCCGCTCCGTCAGGACCGATAAAGCCAAACAGTTCGCCCTTGCTTACGTTGAAGGAAATATCATCAAGCGCTTTGGCATGGGCGAAGTTTTTGGAGATATGTTCTACTTGAATGGCTGACATCGATATTCGATATTCATTTTATTGTACCAGCACCGACTTGGTCCAGAAAGTATTCCTTCCAAGTAATGAAATTCCGACATACCCCCTGATTTTCAGCTTATTCGGCGATTCAAACTTGATGTAGCATTTGTAGGTCTTTCCGTTTTTGGGATCATAAATGGTTCCTCCCGACCATTCTTCTTTGCCGTCAAAGGAAAAATCCTTCATGTTCACCAGCCCGATCAGCAGAGTTGATTTCAGTTTGGCGTCAGGGTTTTCCTTATCCGTCCGGGGCTGATGGGTGATGGAATCCAATGGGGTTCTTAGCCAGACCAGTTTCCCGAAATATTTATCACCTTCTTTATACAAAAGGATCTTTCCCGTAGCTTCCTGGTTCAGCCATACACCCAGGATGTCGTCGGCTTTATGTGCCTGGGCTGATAATTTCAATGCCGGTGTAACCAGCATGATAAACAGAAATGCAGTAGTGATGATGTTTCTCATAAATTATGGTTTTTGGTTTGATGGATTCATAAATCTTATTTCCCCGGGCATGCCGATTTTCATGGAACCGTCATTTTTTACCCTTATTTTAACTGCATAGACCAGGTTGACTCTTTCTTCCTTTGTCTGAATGGTCTTGGGCGTGAACTCGGCCGAGGGAGATATCCAGGAAACAATACCCTGAACCGTAGTATTTGTTTTTTCGTCCTTATCGTAGGCCACATCAATAACAGCACCCAGTTTGATATAGGGAAGTTGTGATCCGCCTACATAAGCCCTTAAATTTATTTCGGTCAGGTCGGCGATCTTATACAAAGGCTTCCCGTAAGTTGCCACCTCGTCTTTTTCGGCATACTTTGTAAGGACCGTTCCTTTGATGGGATTGATGATCTTTGAACGGTTTATGGATTCACTGAGCTGGGCGATCTGTTGAGTAATTGAAGATACCTGGCTTGCAATCCCTCCGAACTGTATTTTCAGTGAAGCGATCTGTTTGTCGATCAGGTTTAGGCTGGCATGGACATCGTCCATTTGCTTCTGTGTCGCTGCACCATCTTTAAGAAGGTTTTCAATCCTGTGCTTATCAACCATGGCATTCTCCCTGCCCTGTTCCTGCACTGCGATCTGGGAGGCCACATCATCTTTCCTGGAAGCAGTGGCATCGCGGGTTTCAATTGACTGTTTCCGTTTCAGGCAGAGGTCGGTGGTGTCGATGTAGCCGACTACTGATCCTGAATCAAGGACCTGACCTTCTTCAACTTTAAACATCATGATCTGGCCGGTAGCCTGGGAGGAAACCATGACCTCTGTTGCCTCGAAGGTTCCGTAAGCATCTGGCTTGTTTTTGTCGCTGTTGCATGAAGCAACTGATATGGCTGCAAAAAGCACCGGAAGGTATCGTTTCATATTCGCGGTATTTCTGGTTAAAATTACAATTTACCTGTGTTGTACAAATAACTGATCTTTGCTTTGATAAGCTGGATCTTGTGGATTTCCATGCCCATTCTCGCCTGGGTTTCGTCGTTAACCCGCAGGATAAAATCACTTGAGGTAATCACCCCGTTACTGAGTTGCGAGGAGGCTGCTTTAGTAATGCCTGCCCTGAGTAGGACAAGTTCCCCGTCCCTGAGGATGAGGTCCGACAACCTGCTGATATCCGTCATGTTCTTCTGGGTTGAAACACGCAGGTTTTTATCGAAAGTCTCCTGCTGGTTCTTCAGAATACTTCCCTGGAGTTCATAGATCTTTTTCTCGTTCCTGTTGGCATTCCAGTTCCATGGGTTCCAGGTTACCCTGGCACCTACCATCAGCATGGGAGCGATATCGCTCGAAAGAAAATTATAACCCGGCACCCCCAAACCAAATTGCCCGAAAGCCCACAGTTTTGGATTCCATTTGGTAGTGACCATGTTTTTCATCAGGTTGGTCCTGTCGATCTGTACCCCGTAAAGTTCATATTCTATACGCTTGTTCTCATAACTCATGCCTGGAATTGTGATGGATGGGATACTGAAGGCGGATTTTTCGTCCAGGGGCAGTGTAATGAGTTCCGAGAGCATTTTGATGTTTGCCAGGCGGTCCATGTTTAAATCAAAAATATTCTGTTCAAGCTTAATGATCTCTGCGCTGATCAGGTCGGCATCCATTTTAAGCCCGGCCCCGTTCTTAAGTCTTGCATCAACCTCCTTTTTCTTGGATTCAAGCTGTTTATGGGTTTCGTTGAGAAGGCCAATATTTTGCTGGTCAAGTAAAATGCTGAAATAAAACTGGTTAACCTGGTCTTTAAGAAGGTAAAGGCTGGCATCTACATTCTTTTTATCGACGTTCAGGTTGTATTGTTCAAGCTTTTTCTGGTAATGGGTAACGTTCCCGTCGTAAATGGATTCATTAACGTCAAGTGTGATCTTGTACTGGTCCTTGGGGATTTCGGGACCGACGACTTTCGGATACCCGTTGGGCAGGTTTATAGTCATCTCGGTGACCTGATTCTGCCAGGATGCAGTTCCGTTGACATTGATGGAGGGCAGGTAATTCTTGTTGAGATTCTTTGTCCTCAGGTCGCTTGATTTATCAAGGAGCTGGGATTGCCTGGCCAGGGGATAGGTCTTCTGTACCTGCTGATAACAGAATTCCAGGGTGATGGTATCCTGGGCTGTAAGCGGTTTTATTCCCGTGCAGAAGATAAAAAGCATGGGCAATAAATAAGAGGTCTTAAACCATGGTTCTGTCAGTTTCATATCCTTTTAAGGCATTTTCGATAAAAGTAGGAACTATTTTTTTTCTCTGTTCATAAAATACTGCCATACGCTCGTCGGGTATCGCAAAGATAGACTGAATTAGCGGCCTGGCTATAACAGGGAAGATCACCAATCCAAGTATGTTAACATAGATATGCAGGGGGTCGATGTCAAGGCCCATCTCCTCCTTTAATTGTTTCCGTATCGTCTCGAGCAGGATTTCGGGTGTAACATTCTGTTTCAGTATGACTTCCCTTATCCTTTCGGGCTTGTCCTGGAGAGCGTTGATGACGAACTGAACTATGTAGGAATGACCTGAAATAAAATTGAAGTAAAAATTGACAAAGATCCCGATCTTCGACATCAGGGTCATTTCCGAAAGGAAAATCTCTGTCATTTTATTGGCAAGCTGGGAGAAGGTTTCGGTAAACACTTTTTCGAATAAAGCATCCTTGCTCCTGAAATAGTAATGCAATAGTGACTTGTTTATACCTGCGAGATCAGCTATCTCCTGCATCCTTGCCCCGCTTAGACCTTTCTTGTGAAAGACCTCTCTTGCCGCAGCAAGAATCTTGTCTTCAGTATTTTGACTATTGTCCATGTGGTTTAACTAAATGGATTAAAAGAATAGTTTAACCGGATGGTCAAAAATAATACATTTTTTATCAGATCCAACAAGGGAAAAAAAATATTTACGATTAGACGATTTTTGAGTTACGATTAAAATGTAAGATTGACGACTTACGATTAAAATATTAGACTCGTAGATCGTAAATCAATAAATTCAATCGGAATTCGTAAATCCTTTAATCGTAACTAAGGTTGACCAGGAGTAACTCTCTTATTTAGGGATTTTGATCTTTTGTCCCTGTTTGAGATAGGAAGCGTTATTGATATTGTTCAGCTTTTTGATCTGGGCCACGGTGGTGTTGTACTGGTCGGCAAGATCCCAGAGGTTGTCGCCCGACTGTATGGTATAATAAAAATAATGGTTGCCGGTTTCAGGGGATTTTGATGATGCCGGGGATGACTTGCTTCCATTTGCTGAAGCTGAACCTGTTTTTGAAGAGCCTCCCTGTAACTTTAATTTTTGTCCTGCCACAACTTTGGAAGTGTTGAGGTTATTCCAGGCGGTAAGTTCACCTACGGTTACATGATATTTAATTGCAATAATTCCGAGAGATTCACCGCTTTTAACAATATGGGTTTTAGGTGTGCTGACTTCCCGTTCAGGCTCAGTGGCAGTTATTTTCGTAGTATCTTTATGTACAGGGGCAACTTTAGTTGAATCAGATTTAGAGGCAATAAGTTGTTTGTGCAAAAGTGAATCAGGGATTTTAGGAGCTGAACCCGGAACATAAACAAAGATCTTCTGTTTGGGTTTAACTGAATTCTTTTTTATGTTGTTGAGAGACTTGAGTTCTGGGATGGTCATATGGAACTTCTTTGCAATGCTGACCATTGTCTCACCTTTTTTAACTGTATATTGTGTTGTTTCCCTGTAACTGGCATAGATTGAGGCCAGGCTGGCGTCCTCCGAAAGGGCTTTCTTAGTCTTGAAAGCATAAACCGCTGCTTCATTATTGATAAAGTCGCCTACGTATTTTTTCCTGAGCCTTAATTTATATGGCATTTCAGGAGTGGCCGGGATAACACCTCTTTTATATGCAGGGTTGAGAAAGGCTATTTCATCCCATGGGATCCGCATCATTTCGGAAAGCTGGTCGAAAGTAAGCGGATGTTTCACAGTCACAGTATCCACTTCATAAAATAAAATCCCGGGATCAACAGGATAGATCTTGTGTTCATTGGCGTACGCAAGAACATAACTTGCTGCAATAAAAGCAGGGACATACGACCTTGTTTCTTTCGGCAGGTAGCGGGCGATAGCCCAGAAATTCTTGAGTCCGCCTGAGCGCCTGATGGCTTTATTCACATTGCCTGCCCCCGAATTATAGGCTGCAAGAGCAAGAGACCAGTTGCCATAGATGTCGTAAAGATCCTGCAGGTGTTCGCAAGCGGCGATGGTGGCTTTATATGGATCGTACCGGTCATCCACATAAGAACTCACCTTAAGACCATAAACTTTGCCGGTACCATACATGAACTGCCATAAGCCTTTTGCTCCGGCTTTTGAGTTGGCAATAGGGTTAAGAGCCGATTCGATCACTGCCAGGTATTTTAACTCAAGCGGCATGTTGAAACGGTCAAGCTGTTCTTCAAAAAGCGGAAAATAGATTTCGGAAAGGCCCAGGATACGGGCAGTTAATTTTCTTTTCCTGACTGCATAAAGCTCGATAAACTTTTTGACCTCATTGTTATAGACGTACTCGAAAGGAGAATTTTCGTTCATGACTGCAATCCTCGCAGCATATACAGAATCAGAAAAAGTCGGGTAATCCGTCTCATTAAAACTGCTCCAGGCAGGGTATTTTTGCTCCAGTGGAGAATGTGCATCGCTAAAAACCTTGAGTGTTGCAAGGCTGTCGAGCATGGACATAACTGCATCATCCTCAATTAATTTTACCTTTTTTGAAACGGTGTCGTGACGGATTGTGTCCTGGGAAAAAAGCAGATCAGGGATTATCAGCAAAGTGACAAGAAGAAAAAGCAGGCCGAAAACCCTCATGAGATATTTAAATAATTAATTATGAATGAAGAGATTGCAAATATACCCTTTTTTCAAAAATCCTCGACATGAATCGTCACTTCGGAATTAACAAGGTATTGTTTTATATCCGCTTCAATCCTGTCACAAAGTTCATGAGCTTCCTTTACAGTAAGGTTCTCATCCAGGTTCAGGTGAAAATCGACGTAACTGAAGTTCCCGGCTTTCCTGGTTCGCAGATTGTGATATTTAATGTTTTCCTTACAATAGGAGTCAATTATGGTCCTGATCTTTTTGATTTCCTCTATTTCCAGTGATTCGTCGAGCAGGGGTTTATATGCTTTCATCAGCAGGGAATAAGATTCCTTCAGTATAAGCATGCTGACCAGGATAGCTACGATTGGGTCTAAAATATGGTATCCCGTGATCCAGATCAGACCCAGGCCTGCAGCAACTCCCAACGAAGTGTAAATATCGGTTTTAAGATGAAGGGCATCAGCCTCCAGTGCGATGGAACCGGTTGATTTGGCAACTTTGTACAGGTACCATGAAACTCCTGAATTAACAAAGGCAGAAATGCACATTACTGCGAATCCAAGACCTATTGTTTCAATTTCGGTTGGTTTAATGAGCTTATGCACTGCTTCGAAAATGATCCAGATAGCTGCAACAAATATTAACAGGGCTTCGGTCACCCCCGAGATATTTTCTATCTTCCAGTGCCCGTAAGGGTGACGGTCATCGGCGGGCCTGTCGGAAACCCTCACGGAAATAAAGGCAATGATGGCAGCAAGAAGGTCCATGAAAGAATGGATGGCTTCAGAAATAATGGATACTGAGCCGCTGATAATACCTGCAGTAAGTTTTAATGCAATGAGCAGGGTGTTTGATAACACAGACAAACTTGCAGCCTTTGTTTTCTTGCTCATTTCTTCATTATTTCAGGCAAAGGTAATCATTCATGACGAAGGTTAAATTGTTAAATTTGTAACACAAAGAATTGCCGGTATGAAAACATCATTTAAGTTCCTTGCCATATTTATCTGTGTTCTGTTTGTGACGAGGATGTCAATTGCCCAGGATACAACCAGAAAACCAGCCTTGAGGCTCACCCATGAGATGTCGCCTGAGGAAGCCCTGCACAAAAGCGAGATAGGCAAGACCTTTGTTGAAACCAACCCTCCGGCCGGGCCTATCAGGAATGTAGAAGAGTTCGGCAGGATGCAGGGAGCCCTTGTAAGGTACCCCTTCGGCATCCCGCTGCCACTGATTAAGGAAATGGCTGCAAACGTCACCCTTACAACCATAGTGGCCAGCGCTGCACAACAAAGCACTGTTCTGGCTTTGTATGTTAATAATGGAGTTGATACAAGCCATTGCAATTTCCTGATCGCTCCTACCGACAGTTACTGGACCAGGGATTACGGCCCATGGTTTGAATCAGACAGTTCCAATACCATCGGGATCATCGATTTTCCATATAACCGTCCCAGGCCCAACGATGATGAGATCCCCAAACGGGTTGCCGAGATGCTCGGAATCCAATGGTACGGCATGAACCTTATTTCCACAGGAGGCGATTATATGACCGACGGTTTCGGAATATCAGCTTCCACAGAACTGATATGGAATGAGAACCCTGCTCTTTCTCATGACCAGGTCGCACAGAAAGTTCATGATTACCTGGGGATTGAGAATTACCAGGTCGTGCCTGACCCGAATGTGAATACATCAATAGACCATATTGACTGCTGGGGGAAGTTCCTGGCACCGGATAAAATCCTTATTAGAAAAACCAATCCTTCGAATGCTTGTTATGCGGCTCTTGAAGCTGCAGCTTCTTACTGGGCCTCACAGACCTGTTCCTACGGATACAATTACAGGGTATACCGGGTTATGACACCCAATGATGAGCCTTACTCCAATTCGGTGATCCTGAACAACAAGGTACTGGTCCCGTTTATGAACTCCAGCTGGGACGACAGCGCCAAGGTTGCGTATGAGGCTGCCATGCCGGGATACACTGTTTATGGATTCATCGGGCAGTCTTCCACCCCTTGGATATCGACCGATGCTCTTCACTGCCGTGTAATGGGGATTGCAGATATCGGCTTGCTGTACATCAAACATATTCCTTTATCCGGCACCCAACCCTGCGACATGAATTATGTGATAAACGCCGATCTTATTGCCTGCAGTGGCTCCCCAGTTAAAACCGATTCCGTTCTCATCTGGTACAAGGTCAATAGCGGAACCTACCATGCAGTCCACATGACAAACACTTCGGCCAACCATTATACAGGCATCATCCCAAAGCAGACCGCCGGCAGTACTGTAAAGTATTACCTGTTTGCCGCTGACCAGTCGGGCCGCAGGGAAACTGCACCTTTTATCGGAGCTGCCGATCCGTTTACATTTACTACCGACTACACAAATATTATACCTGTGCCGGATACCCTGTGGTTTATCACCGCTGCTGATGCATTCGGAGGGAAAGTTACACATCTGCATAATTACATGGCATCTGCTGTTGTGCTGCAGGATGTTGAGCTGATCAGCGGCCACTGGCCGATGTGGTACGTCGATTCTATTACCACCCGCAACTTCCCTTATACAGTAAACCCGGGAGATTCGGTTTACGTAAGGGTTAAGGTGGATATACCCACAGATCGCAACACGGATTCCTTTATCCTTGACAGTCTGCATTATACCACCTCCCTGGGGCCAAAGCTTGTAATATTGATGTTCAATCCCCAGATACTCGGAGGGATCAGCGAGCCCAGGAAAGGCAGTTTGCGGGGATATAATTATCCTAACCCCTTTACATCCGAAACCACTATATCGTTCATGCTTCCTGCCAGGGGAAACACTTACCTCGGTATTTATGACCTTAATGGAAAACTCGTCAGGCTTGTATTTTCAGGATCTTTAGACGAGGGGGCCCATGCCTTCACTTGGGATGGCACTGATAATACGGGAAATAAGGCTGCACCAGGGATATACCTGTTCAGGCTTACAACCGATAAAGAAGTTTCAGTTAAACGGATGATCCTTATTCGCTGATCTTTTTTTCCTGCCTCATCTGTGGGAAGAAAAGCACATCCTGTATGGATGCCTGGTTGGTCATGATCATCGTGAGACGGTCAATCCCTATACCCAGACCTGAAGTAGGAGGCATGGCGAATTCAAGGGAACGGAGGAAATCCTCATCCAGTACCATAGATTCGTCGTCTCCGCGTTTTCCAAGTTCCAGCTGGTCTTCGAAGCGTTTCCTCTGATCGATGGGATCGTTGAGTTCTGAGAATGCATTACAAAGCTCCTTGCCGTTGCAGATTGCTTCGAAACGTTCAACAAGCCCGTCTTTGCTGCGGTGTTTCTTTGCCAGGGGCGACATTTCAATGGGATAGTCGGTGATAAAGGTCGGCTGGACCAGGTTGGGCTCGCATTTCTCACCGAAGATCTGGTCAATGATCTTTCCTTTGGCCATGGTCTTGTCGACAGGCACATCAAGCTGTTTCGCAATGGCGATCAGCTCGTCTTCCGATTTGCCGTCGATATCGATTCCGGTATAATGTTTTATCACTTCAAACATAGTGAAGCGTTTCCAGGGCCGTTTGAAATCTATGATCTTTTCACCAACCGGGATCTCTGTTTTCCCATGCAGGTCAAGAGCGATCTTTTCCACCATTTCCTCCACGAGGTCCATCATCCAATCATAATCCTTATAAGCTACATAGAGCTCCATCTGGGTAAACTCAGGGTTATGGAAACGGTCCATCCCTTCGTTGCGGAAGTCCTTGGAGAATTCATAGACCCCGTCAAATCCGCCAACGATAAGCCTTTTGAGGTAAAGTTCGTTGGCAATACGAAGGTACAGGGTCATGTCGAGGGAGTTGTGATGGGTCTTGAACGGCCGGGCAGCAGCGCCGCCGTAAAGTGGCTGAAGGACAGGTGTTTCAACTTCCAGGTATGATTTTGCATTCAGGAACTGACGCATGGAATTCACCAGCTGTGCCCGTTTGACAAACACATCCCTCACCTGGGGATTGACGATCATGTCTACATAACGCTGCCGGTATCTTTGCTCGGGATCGGTAAAAGCATCAAACAATTCCCCGTCCTTTTCCTTGACGATGGGCAGAACCCTAAGGGATTTGGAAAGAAGTTTCAGGCTTCTCACATGGATGGAGATCTCTCCCATCTGGGTGACGAATACATACCCTGTAACACCGATGATATCGCCTATGTCGAGAAGCTTCTTAAATACCGTGTTGTAAAGGGTCTTGTCTTCACCAGTGCAGATCTCATCGCGTTTTATATACATCTGGATGCGTCCCGTAGAATCCTGGAGTTCCGAGAAAGAGGCGGCGCCCATGATCCTCCGGGTCATGATACGGCCTGCGATACTCACCTCCTGGTACATGGTATTGTCGGCAGGATAATTTTGCCTGATTTCGGCTGCGGTCACATTGACCGGGAATGTTTCGGGCGGGTATGGATTGATCCCGAGCCTGAAAAGTTCATTTAATGAATCACGCCTGATTTGTTCCTGCTCGGTAAGAGTAACTTGCATAGGTTGGAATTTTCGGCAAAGATACGGATTTACGATTGGACGATCTTAGATTTACGAATGAATATAAGATTGACGATCGACGGATAAAAAATTAAACTCGTAACTCGTAAATCCGTAAGTTCAATCGTGAATCGTAAATCCATCAATCGTAAATCACACCAGGATTTCTCCCTCAGTCAGGAAGGCGGTTGCAGAGGGCTTCTACGACAGCACAGAATGGAGGATGTGATGAGAGTTCATGGGTTTGAATCCGGGGAGATGGATGTGGTAATAGATGAGAAGGGAATCCATAAAAGATCTCCTGATCGCAGGTTTGAAATGCAACGCCGACTGCTTTTCCAGGGGGGTGGTAATAAGAGACTGGAACATGCTGCCGTATTCTGGCATAATATAAGAGTCTTTTTCAGGGATTAAAGACTGGAACTGGCTTTCCCTGAGGTTAAAGACCGGTTTGTTTTCCGTGTATCCCGACTGGGGCCTTATCCCGAGGAAATCTGTGAGCTCGGCAGTAAAAACCAGGGGGAAGCAGTTCAGGTTATCCTCAGTGGAATCAAGCAAAAGACATGACTTCCACATAAAATTGAAAAGTTCGGTATTTGATTCTTCTTCACGTATAGCCTTATACAGAAGTTCATTCATGTAAAGGGCGATGGAACTTTTCCTGATATCGAAAGGGATGCTCATATATGGCTGGAACAACCTCACATCCCTGGCAATATGCAGTCCTGCATTTTCTTTGATATATGCCACCACTTCAAGTAATGTCAGGGACTGGAACAGGCCTGCTTTTGTTTTTGACTTCGGACTGCGGACCCCTTTGAACAGGTAAGATTGAAGGCCCGCAGCTTCGGTATAAATGCGGACGATGATACTGGTCTCTGAGTATTTTAAAGAGTGAAGAACGATGCCTTTTGTGTTTACAAGCATCAGTTGATTACGAGGATTTTGGTTACAACTTTCTCACTTCCGCTTTCATTGGAAGCAAATACCAGGTATACGCCGGTACGAACCTTTTTCCCTTCCAGGGTACTGCCATTCCAAACTGCCTGTCCGCCTTCCGCCTTGCCTGTAAAAACCAGCCTTCCGCTGATATCAGTGATACGGATCTGGGCATTGCTGATAAGACCTGTCACAGCAATATATCCCTGGTAACCCTCACGTACCGGGTTGGGATAGGCATAGACATTACCGAATGAATCGCTGCCTTCAGTGGCGGTGCCTTTAAATGAGATGACACCTTTGTCGGTGCCGAAGTACACTTCGCCGGTGACAGAGTTTATAGCTATGGAAGTCACCCTGTTGGAAAGCAGGGGACAGTTTTCGGTAGTAAAATGGTAGATCTGTTTGGTGCCATCGGCTGAGAAAAGGTAAGCGCCTCCCCTGTCGGTCCCCATCCATTTGCGGTTGGCCCCGTCCACGGCAATAGCATTCACCTGCTCGCTTTCAAGAAGGTACTGGGTGTATTGTCCCTGCTGGACAAGAGGGCGCTGGCAGTCGGAAGGATTGGCTGTAAAAAGATCATCGGGTGAGAAAAAAACACCGACCCCGGCTTCAGTTCCAACCCATATTTCACCGTTTTTATCTTCGGCAAATGAAAATACAGTGTTCCCCGGCAGGTTACCGTAACCCTTGGATGCGTTAAGTTTTTTTGCCTGGTCATCGTTGGGATTATCGGGTGTACCGTTATCGGTGAACACCAGTATTGAATTCGCATTCAGGGTGCCGTAACGCATCTGCATCCACACCTGGTCGTAGCGGGTGGCAATGATCTGGCCAAGGTCCGTCTCATTGTTGGCAACGATATTAAAACCAGTCCACTGGCTCCCCCTTTTCAGGGAAAGGCATTGGTTTGTATGCGAACATACTATCCACTGGTAACCATGGGCGTCAAATGCCGAACCACCCACGCGGATAAGCCCTGTATCCCCTGCCGAATGATGATGCAGGGTGCTGTTTGATTCAGTATATCTCCTTGTTAATGTGCCATCGTAAAATTCAAGAAGACCATAACCCCAGGTAGCGGCATATATCCTTTTCGGATCGGAAGGATCGGGAGTAACTGAAACTATGTTGTTGTAATTGTACAAGGGGGTATTATTTGCTCCCGAGATGTTTTGCCAGTTTGAATCATCAAAATGGTAGACCTGGGCAGGTCTGTCGGGAAGCGGTACAAAGGATTGGTCATATCCTCCCGGTGCAATATATAAGTTGTTGCCAAGCGAACTCATGCTGAATGCATTGGCAGTAAGCGGTCCGCTTAGATTATAAGTTATTATCTGGTCCGAATTCAATGCATTACGCACAAGCCCGGAAAAGGAATCACCTATCCAGATGGTCTGGTTCCTGTCACAAATGGCGGCCAGAGGAAAAGCCCCGGCGCCAGGATAACCGATGATGGATTTTAGTTTGGCATAACTCTGGTCATACACGTCAACAGAATATTTATTTGACACCAGCAGAACATTATACATGCTGTTCAGGTTCATAATCGGAAGGGTGCCGCTTCCGGTATTCCAGGATGCCCAGTGGCCGTCGTATGTGTACAGCGTATCGTTGCCGCTTGTCCGTTGTTTGTTGACCACCAGTTTACCCGAAAAATAAGTTATGGTATTATACATCAGGGTTGTATCCATTCGCCTGTCTTTCTTCCATACTGCAAAATTTGCCAGGTTTGGATCCTTATACCATGCTTTGTAGATGCCTTTTTCGGTACCTGCCCAGAGGGTATCATTATTATCCTTGATCAGGCACATGACATTCACCTGGGTGCCACCATTGCCGATATAATATGTTTCCTTGATCTCCTGTTTTGCCAGATCAAGCACCACGATCCCGAAACCGCACTGCAGGTATGCAAAGTTACCCAGGCAGTATATGCTGTTTATGGTTTTATTCCCGAGAATGGTCTTTCGGTAAATATCTGAAATATTGACGATGCTGTTATTCACGATCAGGTCAATATTCGCATCGGAGTATGCAATCACCAGTGTTTTTGTAGCTGTATTATAAGCGATGCAGTTGATGCCGATATCCGAAAGCCCCTGTATCTTGGTTATCCTGGTAACACTGTTATCCTCCTTATCATAGTAAAGCAAGGCATAAAGAGTCGATGCATAAATCCGGTTATCAACTTCTGCAACAGAATTGCAAAAGTTATACGGGAGTTCGTCTCTCCACTGGCCGATCGGGATCTGCGGACTTTGCGCAAAAAGGGATGCAGGATGCAGAATGCAGGATAGTAAAAAGAGTCTGAATATTTTCATAGAACAGGGATATGGATCAATACATTAAACCGTGGTTTAAAAGTAACTGATTTTTTGCTGAATTATTGCAGAAATAGAAGGAATTCAGAGGATCATACCTGCTGCAACTGTTTCATTGGTAGCTTCGTCGATCAGGATGAGGCTGCCGGTATTCCGGTTAAAAGAATACGGATCGATGAACAGGGGTTTGGTTGTGCGAAGATGGACCTTGCCTATCTCGTTCATGGCCAGGCTTGTACGTCCTGGTATTTGTTCCAGGGTATTAATATTAAGTACAAAATCAATAGCATTGATCACACATTTCACATCCCTGGTGTTATGTTTCAGTGCATACTTCCCGTTAAGCTGCATAGGCCTGGGGTTCATCCAGCAGACCATCAGATCGATTTCGGAGCTCATCGCGGGAAGGGCATCGGCCCCTGCTATCATATCCCCCCGGCTGATATCGATATCATCGGCCAGCAGGAGGGTCACCGACATGGGAGGGAAAGCTTCTTCTACAGGGCCATTGAAAGTATCAATACTAAGGATTTTCGTCTTTATCCCTGCCGGCATCACCATTACTTCATCTCCCGGATGGAAGATCCCGCCTGCAATCCTTCCCGCATAACCCCGGTAGTCATGGTATTTATCCATTTCGGGCCTGATCACATACTGAACCGGGAAACGTCTGCGGGTGAGATCATTATCATTAGTAATAGGGATGGTTTCAAGGGTTTCAAGAAGCGTGGTATCAGTGTACCATTCCATGTTCACGGATGGTTTAACTACGTTATCCCCATTAAGGGCGCTAATAGGGATGAATCTCAGGTCTTCGCCGGGCAGAACCTTTGCAACAAAGGCGTTGAAATCGGCTTTAATAGTCTCAAACACTTCCCGGCTGTAATCCAAAAGATCCATTTTATTAATGCAGACAATGATATGGGGGATCCCAAGCAGGTATGCTATGTAAGCGTGGCGGTAGGTTTGCTCGATCACCCCGTTGCGGGCATCTATCAGGATGATGGCGGCATTGGCAGTGGAAGCACCCGTTACCATGTTCCTGGTATACTGTATATGGCCGGGAGTGTCGGCAATAATAAACTTACGGTTGGGGGTGGCAAAATACCGGTAAGCCACATCAATGGTGATCCCCTGCTCGCGTTCAGCCCTGAGGCCGTCGGTGAATAATGCCAGGTTCAGGTGTTCGCTGCCTTTCTGGACGCTGGCACGCTTTACTGCATCCAGCTGGTCCTCGAAGAGCGATTTACTATCATACAGCAAACGGCCGATCAGGGTGCTTTTACCGTCATCAACGCTGCCTGCCGTGGTAAAACGGAGAAGCTGCATGTTAAGGTAGCCCTTGCTGGAGAATTCAGTATCTATCACGTTTGTCATAACTTGATTTACGATTGCTCGATTTATGAGTTACGATTGAATTGTGTGAGTTACGATTTACGAGTTAAAACATTAATTGTCAATCATCAAACGAAAAATTCATTCTGAAATCGTCAATCGTCCAATCGTAACTCAAAAATATCCTTCCTTTTTCCTGTCCTCCATTGCGGCATCGGACCTCTTGTCGTCGTAACGTCCACCCCGTTCGGTTACCCTTGTTGCAGCAATCTCCAGGATGATATCCTCTAAGTTATCCGCAGTGGATAATACTAATCCTGTACAGGAAAGATCCCCTACGGTGCGGCAGCGGACACGCAGCGTTTCAGCTTTTTCACCGGGTTTCATGGCCATGAATGGCGCAGTGGCAAGCCATATCCCGTCGCGGAAGAAAACCTCCCTTTCGTGGGTGAAATAAAGGCTGGGGAGTTCTATATTTTCCTGGAGAATGTACTGCCATACATCCATTTCGGTCCAGTTGCTGATGGGAAACACCCTGAAGTGCTCGCCCATTCTCTTTTTCCCGTTGAAGGTATTCCAGAGTTCCGGTCTCTGGTTTTTGGGATCCCACTGCCCGAACTCGTCCCGGTGTGAAAAGAACCTTTCCTTGGCCCTTGCTTTTTCTTCGTCCCTGCGCCCGCCGCCTATAGCCGCATCAAATTTATTCTTCTCGATGGTGTCGAGAAGTGTAACTGTTTGAAGTACATTGCGGCTTGCATTGATACCTTTTTCTTCAACCACCCTGCCGGTGTCAATGGATTCCTGGACGGAACCGACAATCAGGCGGGCATTCAGTTTTTCAACCAGTTCATCGCGGAATGTGATGGCTTCTTCGAAATTATGTCCGGTATCGATATGCACCAGGGGGAAAGGGATTGAAGCAGGGTAGAATGCTTTCCTTGAAAGATGCACCAGAACGATGGAGTCCTTGCCGCCTGAAAAAAGCAAAGCCGGCCTCTCGAACTGGGCGGCAACTTCCCTTAAAATGTAAATGGCTTCCGACTCAAGCTCCTCGAGATGCGTTAAATTGTAGGTTTTCATTACTTCACTACAGCATTAAGCTTTGCCGAAAATTTTCTGAAGAGTGCTTTTCTTCTTTTTCGAAGATTCTTTGTCGTCGGAATAATACCCGTATCCGTAACCATAGCCGTATCCGTAACCATAGCCGTATCCGTAGCCATAGCCATAACCGTAACCATAGCCGTACCCGTAACCATAGGAACTGCGGGTGAGCTTGACGTCGTTAACAAGGATGGCAAGACCCGGGATGTTGCGTTTCTCCATATCCTTGATGATGCTGGCAAAGATCTTCTTGTTGGTATAATTCTGCCTGACGAGGAAGAGGTTTGCATCGGCATGTTTCATGAGAAGGAAAGCATCCGTAACCAGCCCAACGGGAGGAGTGTCAATGATGATATAGTCATAAATTTCTTTCAGCCTCGTGAACATTTCGGAACATTTGGCCGAAGCGATAAGCTCGGCAGGGTTGGGAGGAACAGGGCCGGCCATTATGATGTCGAGGTTTTCAATACCCGAGAACTGTATGATATCCTCGATCTTGCTTTTATTGATCAGGTAGGAAGATATACCTTCGGCATTCGTAAGCCCGAAATCCTGGTAGATCTTGGGTTTGCGGAGGTCAAAGCCTACCAGCAGTGTCTTTTTACCATACATTGCATAGATGGAGGCGAGGTTGATGGACGTGAAGGTCTTTCCTGCACTCACCATATCGGCGGTGACAAGCACGGTGATCTTTTCCTTGCCCTGGAGCAGGAACTGAAGGTTGGTACGGACCGAGCGGAATGACTCGGCAATAGTCGATTTGGGTGAGTCGATGACCACCACCTCGCTTTTCTTGTCCGAATGGATGATATGCCCTACGATAGGGAGTTTGGTAATCCTTTCAATGTCCTCCCTTTCCATGATCTTATCATTGAAATAATCCTTCCCTAGGATATAGATGATGGGAAGGATGATGCCGAGGATAAGGGCAATGATATAATTCAGGCTTTTCTTGGGGAAGACGGGGCTTGTACCACCCATTGCAGCATCCACCACTTCATTGTCGGAGAGGTTTGAAGCCTGGGTGATCTGGGCTTCCGAGCGTTTCTGCATCAGGTAAGTATATATGGCATCGGTTAACTTGAACCTGCGTTCAATACCAAAAAGTACACGCTGGGTTTCGGGCAGGGTGCTGATCTTTGAAGTGTACTGGGCCACACGGTCGTTAATCTCCTTAAGTGCAATATTATTAGTGTTGATAGCGCTTTTTATATTCTCAACCAGGGCGTTTTTTATCGTGGAGATCTGCTGGTCGATGGAAAGCAGGGTGGGGTTTTTCCCTTTTGAGTACTGTGAAATTTCGGTACGCTTGGTATACAGATCAGTAAGCTTCATGGTAAGATCGTTGAGCATGGGATTCTCTACGCCCATGGAGGCGGGGACCACCAGCTCATCCAGTTTCTGGTTTCTCTCAAGGTATTGGGCAAGATTGCTCAGGTACTTTGATTGTACCAGCAAAACGGCTTTCTCATCCTGCAGTTCCATCATTTTCTCAAAAACCTGTTTGCTTACGTCATCCAGGTTCATGATTTCTTTATTCGTACGGAAAACTTCAAGAGCCTTTTCGGTAGAATGAAGGGTGTCGCTGATACCTTGGAGCTCGTTGTCAATGAACTTAATAGTACGCCCTGCAACAAGATTCTTACGTTCCAGGTCCTTGGTAAGGTATTCCCTTCCAAGCGCATCTAAAAAATCGGCCAGTTTATTTACGTTGCCGCCTTTGAGTTTTATTTCAACAATGGAGGCCTCTTTATTGATAGGTTCAATGCTGAAGCCCTTATACTGGGTCACCAGGGATTCGTAATCATTGATCTGGAAAAAGAAAGTACGGGTCAGGTCCTTCTCCTGGTTGAACATGGGAGTGAGAAGCAGCCTGAAGCGGAAATTATTACCCTGCACCCATTTCCCGAACTCAAAGGTTTCATCAACTGCAACCCTTTCTTTACGTCCAGGTACTTTGTCTTTTTTTGAGAAATTATAAAACTTGATGTCTTCCTCTTTGGCTTCTAACCGGTATTTGTCTTTGGAGGCGATGGAAATGTTAAAGCGCATATTGACAGGCTGGGGGTAAACCGTGTCAATTTCAACGGTAAACGGACTGTCTTTATAGATCTCCTTGCTGATGAAATTTTCCTCGCTGAAATAAGAGATCTCGAAACCTATCTTTGCAATAGTGCGGTAAGTCAGGGTATAAGATGACAAAACCCCGATCTCGTTCTGGAGGTTCTGCATATTGTTGAGACCTCCCAGCCCCATAATGCTCTGGGCGCTGAGTTTATTTTCCGATTTGTCCTTTATGAGGATTGAAGTCTTGACTTCATAAACAGGACTGGTGTATTTGTTGAAAATAAATGCAATGATCAGGGCAATGAATACCGTGATGGCAAAGAAGTACCAATACCGGTAAAATTTGAAAAGCAGAACTTTATAGTCAACCGACTGTTGCTGCTCTTGCTGGAAGTCCTGTGGATTATTATCGTTCACGAAAGAAGGATTTACTGATTAAAAGGTCTTTATATAAGCAACTAAAAGGAGGCCTGTGGATATACCTGCTATGACAATAGCCCAGGGGAACTGTGTTCCAAGACCCCAGCGTTTGTAACCCAGGGGCGGCACATAAATGATATCGTTCGGCTGCAGGTAAAACTGGTCTGATTTCAGAAAGGAATCGGAAGTCATATCGAGTTTATACACCCTTGAACCGCCAGGAGTCATTCGGATGAGGGCGACTCGCTTCCTGGCACCGAATTCGGTAATGTCATTGGCCAGGGAGATAGCCTCAAAAAAATTGATCTTGTCCTGGTAAATGGTAAACTCCCCGGGGCGGGCAACTTCACCAAGAATGGTGATTTTAAAATTGACCATTTTCACCACCACCACGGTTTCCTTAAGGTACTCGTTGATAATTTTCTGAAGTACGTCTTTGACTTCGGTTACAGTAAGATCTTTGATCATCACTTTTCCGACAACCGGAAAATCAATATACCCGTCGGGACTAACCGAATAGGAATTCAGGTAAATGCTGGCGTCGTTCGCGTAATCGTTATAGTTGCTCGACGACGACTGCTTGTTGAAAAACATATTACTTTTTTCATCAAGTGTGAACAGTTTGATATACACATTATCCCTTGGCTGTATCCTGTAATCGGGCGGGTGTTTGTGCGCATAAATGCTTGCAGTGTCCTTCTCCTGTTGTTTCTGGAGGTATAGAATTTTTTTCTGGGGAACGCAGGAAGAAAAAACAAGGATAATTACAAGGAAAAGAAAAGCTGATTTTGTAAGCAGTTTCAGGTATTGCTTCATAGATGCCTTAAATTGAGTGTGCAAAATTAAGCATTTTCAGGCAAATCTAATAAAATGGGAGAAACATCCTAAAATTTTCATGACAAAATTGAATGCGGATGAAGGAGCGTAAAGAATTAATACGCAGATATTCAGCAAGTAAGACAGCTAAACGGCATCCCCTATCAAGGTGGCTGAAGTGACCCTTTTTACCTTGACATTTACGTATTCTCCCCGATTTTGAACAGTAACAGGAAAAACAAGGACCTTGTTCTGGGAGTTCCTTCCAAAGTATTGTGTGTTTGAACGCTTTGAAATACCTTCAATAAGGACCTCGAATGTTTCACCCAGGTCCCTGTGGTTGCTTGAGGATGAAAGTTCCTGCTGAAGTTCAATGATCTCCCTCAGCCTTCTTTCTTTTATGTCGGCAGGCACGTTATCATCGTACTGATCGGCTGCAATAGTTTGAGGTCTCTCGGAATATTTGAACATGAAAGCATAATCAAATGCAGCTTCTTTCATCAGTTCAAGGGTTTGCCTGTGGTCTTCTTCAGTTTCGTCACAGAACCCGGTGATGATGTCGGTCGAAATAGTGCAGTCGGGGATCTGGCTCCTGATGGCTTTTATTTTCTCCAGATATTCTTCCCTGGTGTATTTCCGGTTCATCTTATCAAGTACTGTATTGCTTCCGCTCTGTACAGGCAGGTGGATGGCTTTGCAGATGTTGGGATGTGATGCAATTGTCCCTATCAGTTCAGCGCTAAGGTCCTTAGGATGCGAAGTGGCAAACCTGACCCTTAACCTGATGTCGAGAGCTGCTATCTTTTCAAGAAGGAGAGGAAAGTTAACAGTTTCACCTCCATCCTTCCACTGATAGGAGTTCACATTTTGCCCGAGAAGTGTCACTTCACGGTAACCCTGAAGGAAAATGTCTTTTGCTTCACGGATCACTGATTGCGGATCACGGCTTCGTTCCTGCCCCCTTGCGTAAGGGACAACACAGTAAGAGCAGAAATTTTCACAGCCCCTCATAATGGATATGAAAGCAGAAACCCCGTTAGTGTCGAGTCTCACAGGACTGATATCCGCATAAGTCTCATCCGAAGACAAAATAGTATCAATGGCTTTTTGCCCCGACTCAGCCTGGGCCAGCAAAGCAGGCAGGTGACGGTAGGAATCGGGTCCCGCGATCAGGTCAAGAAGTTGCTCCTCCTCCATCAGTGCTGTTTTGGTCCGTTCTGCCATGCATCCTAAAAGGCCGATGGTAAGGCCGGGATTTTTCTTTTTCAGTGAACGGAAATAATGCAGGCGTTTCCTCACCCTGTCCTCGGCATGTTCACGTATTGAACATGTATTCAACAGGATTATATCGGCATTGAGCAGCTCATCGGAAGCCTCGAAGCCTTGAGAGGTAAGGATAGAGGCAACGATCTCACTGTCAGAGAAATTCATCTGGCAGCCGTAAGTTTCTATATGGAATTTTCGAATTTTATTTTCTTTCATGTATCACCTTTCGCATGATGGCGGATTAAGGATTAAAATGGGCACAAAGGTACGTATTATGTTAATTGTCGTACTTTTGTACCCGGATTGGAATAATGCAATCCGTTGCTATTATGACAAAAAATTTAGTGATTGTTGAGTCTCCCGCGAAAGCGAAAACCATTGGAGGATTCCTTGGAAATGATTTCATTGTAAGGTCCTGTATGGGCCATGTTGCTGATCTTTCGAAAAAAGACCTTGGGGTAGATGTTGAAAAGGGTTTCGAGCCAAAATACATTGTCTCTCCCGAGAAAAAGAAAATTGTAGGTGAGCTGAAAAAACTGGCACAGGAGAGTGAAATGGTTTGGCTGGCTTCCGATGAAGACCGCGAGGGTGAAGCCATTGCCTGGCACCTTATGGAAACGCTTGGATTAAAGAAAAATAACACCCAACGTATTGCTTTCCATGAAATCACCAAGAGTGCAATACTGGAAGCCATTGATAATCCCCGTGAACTGGATATGAACCTGGTCAATGCCCAGCAGGCAAGGCGGATCTTAGACAGGCTTGTAGGTTTTGAACTTTCGCCCCTCCTCTGGAAAAAGATAAAACCATCCTTATCTGCAGGAAGGGTTCAGTCTGTTGCAGTAAGGTTGATCGTTGAACGTGAAGAAGAGATAAAAAATTTCCAGTCTGTTTCATCCTACCGCATCACCGGTGATTTTATGGTCCACGACGGGAAAAAACTTAAAACGGTCAGTGCCGAGCTGAACAAGAGGTTCCAGTCAAAGGAAGACGCCCTGGAATTTCTCAACCAATGCATGGATGTTCAGTATACTGTTGATGAAGTTGAAACCAGGCCGGCCAGGAAATCCCCGGCGCCTCCTTTTACCACATCAACCCTTCAGCAGGAAGCCTCGCGCAAGCTTGGTTTTTCGGTTGCCAATACCATGCGCATTGCACAGGAATTGTATGAATCGGGGAAGATCACCTATATGAGGACCGACTCGGTGAACCTTTCTGATATGGCAATTGGCATGGCCAGGAAAGAAGTTACCGAAACTTACGGTGAAGAATATGTGAAAACGAGGAAATATGCGACCAAGACCAAAGGGGCCCAGGAAGCACATGAAGCCATTCGTCCGACATACCTGAGCAATAAATCAATTGAAGCCGATCGTTCGGGCAAGAGATTATACGACCTCATATGGAAGCGTACTATTGCTTCCCAGATGGCCGATGCTGAGCTTGAGAAGACCAATGTAAACATAGGGATTTCCGGAAAATCAGAGAAATTCATTGCCAGGGGAGAAGTGATCAGGTTCGATGGTTTCCTTAAAGTTTATATGGAATCTTCGGATGACGAAAACGGCGATGACAATGAGGGCGTGCTTCCTCCGATGAAAAAAGGGGAACAGCTGACAATGCGCGAACTCATAGCCCAGCAAAAGTTCACACAGCAGCCATCCCGCTACACGGAAGCAACACTCGTAAAAAAACTTGAAGAACTTGGAATAGGACGCCCTTCAACCTATGCCCCCATCATCTCTACAATCCAGAAAAGAGAATACGTTGTAAAGGAGGACAGGCCAGGGGTTCAAAGGATATATGACTACCTGAGCCTGAAAGATAAAACAGTTACCGCCGAAACGAAAACTGAAACTGTAGGGAATGAAAAGAATAAATTGTTCCCCACGGATATAGGCGCTTTGGTAACCGGTTTCCTGGTCCAGAATTTTGATAACATACTGGATTACAACTTTACGGCAACGGTTGAAGAAGAGTTTGATGAGATTGCCGAAGGCAAACTTGTATGGCAGGATATGATGAAAGAATTCTATTTTCCTTTTCATGAGAGGATAGAAGTAACATTGGGAAGCACTCAAAAAGTCAAGGGAGAAAAACTCCTTGGCACGGATCCTGCAACCGGGCTGAACATTTATGTAAAGATCGGGAGGTTTGGTCCGATGGCGCAACTTGGAGAATCGGATAACAGCGATAAGCCCCGTTTTGCAGCTCTTAAAAAAGGCCAGAGCATCGACACGATAAGCCTTGAAGATACCCTTGACCTTTTCAAGCTTCCCAGGCCGCTTGGCGATTTTGAAGGAACCGAGGTCATAGTTTCCTCCGGGAAATTCGGTCCCTATATCAGGCATAAATCTGCTTTTTATTCATTGCCTGCAACAGATGACCCCCTTACCGTTATCCTTGAGCGCGCTGTTGAGATCATCAGTGTAAAAAGACATGAAGACATTAAAAAAGTGATCAGGGAATATTCCGAAGATGCAGATATCAAAGTGCTGAACGGAAGGTACGGTCCTTACATATCCTTCAAAAAAGAGAATTATAAGATACCCAAAGGAAAGACTGCTGCCGACCTCACCTATGAGGATGTGAAAGCTATAATTGAAGCCAACGAACCGACGAAATCCAAATCCAAATCCAAAAAGAAAAAATAAGGGCCATGGACATTTCGACCTTTTTTTCACCAATCGATTTAACCGAGTTCCAGCTTACGGAGGAAGGCCAGGGGCAGATCCGTCTTGGCGATGTTGTGCAGATCCATTCTGAAGCCGGGAATTTTCCTGACTTTACAGCTGCAGATCTTGCAATTATAGGTGTTAAAGAGGACAGGAATTCTGTCAATAATGAAGGCTGCGACCTTGCACCTGATCATGTGAGGAAATTCCTGTACAGGCTTTTCCCGGGTCCGTATTTAAATAAAATCGTTGATCTTGGAAATATCAGGAAAGGCTTCGCTCCCAGCGATACTTATTTTGCTCTCAGCAGTTCCATAGCTGAACTGATCAGCAACAATGTTATACCTGTAATTATCGGCGGAGGCCAGGATCTTACCTTTGCCAATTACAAGGCATATGAAAGCCTCGGCCAGATCATCAATATTGTGGCAATTGACCCGACATTCGACCTGGGAAAGACAGAAAATGAGATGGATTCGCAGTCTTTTCTCAGCAGTATCATCCTTCATCAGCCTAATTACCTGTTTAATTATGCCAATATAGGCTACCAGAGTTATTTTATTGACCAGGATGCCCTGAAGCTGATGAAGAACCTCTTCTTTGACACTTACCGAATCGGTATCGTCAGGGAAAGCCTGGAAGAGGTGGAGCCTATCGTGCGTAATGCCGACATGCTGAGCTTTGACATTTCGGCAGTAAGATATTCTGATGCCCCCGGTAACAATAATGCCGGCCCTAACGGGTTTTACGGGGAAGAGGCCTGCCAGATCGTAAGGTATGCAGGGATCAGTGATAAGCTTACATCGATTGGATTTTACGAGGTAAATCCGAAGTATGACCGTCAGGGGCAGACAGCCCATCTTGTTGCACAGATGATCTGGTATTTTATCGACGGCTTTTATAACAGGGCTCATGATTTCCCCTTTAAAGATGAAGAGGATTATCTTAAATACAGGGTTGCCATTACCGACCACAAAGAAGAGATAGTGTTCTTCAAGAGTAAAAAGACCGACCGCTGGTGGATGGAGATCCCGCTTCCTGCGGAGCAGAAGATCAAATATGAAAGGCATTACCTGGTTCCCTGTTCTTACAAGGATTACCAGCAGGCCTGTGCCAACGACATCCCGGATCGTTGGTGGATGGTGTACCAGAAACTTATGTAAAAAATGAATATCGAATATTGAACGTTGAACTTTGAATGTTGAATGACCACATTACTTCAACATTCGACATTCGTTGATCAATATTCGAAATTCAAAAACGGATTACTTTACCCGCCCCGGATGGGCCGCTAAAAAGCTCTTCCATCCCGTAAATTTCTTTCCTGTCTCGGGTCGCCCGTTCTGGAAGTGATGGCAGACTGCTGCGGCCAATGCATCGGTGGCATCGAGGTCATCGGGGAGATCTTTTAGTGAAAGCAGGCGCTGAAGCATGGCCGCAACCTGTTCCTTTGATGCTGAGCCTTTGCCGGTAATCGACATTTTGATCTTGGTAGGGGAGTATTCAAAGATAGGAACAGAACGGTAAAGCGCAGCAGCAATTGCAACGCCCTGAGCCCTCCCAAGTTTGAGCATACTCTGCACATTCTTTCCGAAGAACTGGGCTTCGATTGCAAGTTCATCGGGTTTGTATTGTTCGATCAGTGAAAGAGTTTTCTCGAAAATTATCTTCAGCCTCATGGGCTGGTCATCATATTTGTTTAATTTTAACACTCCAAAGGCAATCATACTGAGCTTGTTGCCAGTAATCTGGATGAGGCCGTAACCCATGATATTGGTTCCGGGGTCAATTCCGAGAATGATTTTTTCGCGCGGGAGTTCAGGCATTTCAAGTAATTTTGCAAGCATGACAAAATTATACAAAAGATATAATCTTCTCATACAGCTTATAATTCTTATTGTTTCCTATTTCTTTATTATAAACCAGGTTTTCTGGAAACAGGATCTGCCTGCCCTGGTGAAAGCCCTGGAAACTGATCTCAGTTCACCTGACTTTCTCAGGACTTTGGTATTTGTGGTTCTTCTGATGGCTGTGAACTGGATGCTGGAAGCCATGAAGTGGCAGAAGCTGATCTCAAAAATTGAAAAGGTAAGCCTTTTGCAATCGGTAGTTGCTGTGCTTACGGGTGTGACAATCAGTTCCTTCACCCCCAACAGGGTTGGCGAGTATTTCGGGCGGGCGTTCATCCTGAAAAAAGCAAGCCACATTGAAGGGATACTCATCACCATATTAGGGAGCATGAGCCAGTTGCTGATTACCTTTCTTACCGGATCGCTGGCGTTTCTCATCTTCCTTCCCGTATTCATGCCTGGTGCGGAATTTGTCAGGGGATACCTTTATTATTCCTTCATGGCTGTGGTTGTGTTCTTTGATGTACTGCTGCTCGGTTTGTTTTTTAACCTGTCGTTTCTTTCAACATGGAAAGAAAGAATACTTCAGAACAACCTGAACCGCATCCGCAGGTTTTTCCGTGTTTTTACCTTGTATTCAAACGCTGAACTATGGGTTGTTATGGCGTTCAGCTTCGCAAGATATATTGTGTTTTCAACACAGTATATTCTGCTTCTGCATGCCCTTGGCGTGAATATCCCGTTTCATTACGGTTACCTGATGATATCCCTGATTTATTTTGTAATGGCTATTATTCCTACCATCACTCTTACCGAACTTGGGATAAGGGGGTCGGTAGCAATTTATTTTTTCAGTTTTTATTTTTCTCCTTTGACTGCAGTCTCTGCGGAACTGAACCTTGGAATCCTGATGGCTTCGGTACTCATCTGGGTCATCAACCTTGGCCTTCCTGCCGTTGCGGGCAGTATATTCCTTTTCCGCCTGCAGTTCTTCCGTAATAATGAAACCTGATCGGTATGAGCTTTGACCTGGTATTCGGCTGTATCCTGTCGCTTGTTGCGGTATCATATGCAGTCATGATAATTTTTATAACAGCCGGGTTGATAAAAAACAACAGGGCGAAACAGGGAGGTTACAGCATTGAAGGGTACCTGTCTCACGGCAAGCCGGTCCCAAACCGGACAGGCTTTGAGAAAGTTTCAGTAATACTTCCGGTGAGGAATGAAATATCGGTTATAGCCGGTTGCCTCGACGGACTGGCAGTTCAGGATTATCCCCCTGAACTTTTCGAGATTATTGTGTCGGATGACTTTTCGGAAGATTATACTGCCGAAAAGGTTCGTCATTGGGCCGGTGAACATCCGGGGCTGAAGGTCACACTGCTCACAGGAGGATCAAATATAAAGGATAACCAGGGAAAGAAGAAAGCGATCGAAAGAGCCGTTGCCATTGCTGATGGCAATATCATTCTTTGTACCGATGCGGATACCGTTCATGGAAGGTCCTGGATACAATCCATTGCTGCTGCCTTCAGGGGGCAGGAAGTTAATATGGTTCTTGCCCCGGTGGGGTTTACAGGTGAGAAGGGTGTTTTCCAGAAAATCCAGGTTATGGAATTCCTTGGAATCATGGGGATCACGGCGGGATCTGCAAATCTTGGGTTTCCACTGATGTGCAATGGTGCAAATCTCGCTTATCGTAAGCAGGCTTTCATTGAAACCGGGGGATTTTCGGGGAACAGCAATTTCCATTCGGGAGACGACCAATTTTTAATGATGAAATTCAGAAAGCTGTACGGGGGGAGTTCGGTAATTTTTTTACAGGATAAAGAAGCGATTACCCTTACTGTACCTTGTAAAAATTTGAATGACTTCATGGAACAGCGGATAAGGTGGGTGTCGAAAAGCCGTGGCTACAAAGATCCCGCTGTGATCATTGCGGGTTTGCTCACCTTTGGTTTTCACTTTCTTATCCTGGCAGGGGGTATAATAGGAATATTTAATCCACCCATCCTGCTTCTTGCATCCCTGGCCTGGTTCCTGAAGATACTCCTGGAATATCCATTGGTATTGAAAATGGCGGGGTTCTTTGATAAAAAGCACCTTCTTGGCTATTATTTCGTGGCCCAGGCTTTCCAGTTCTTTTATTCTGTCACGGTTGCAATAGCCGGGCAATTCAGCCATTATTCCTGGAAAGGAAGAAGGTTCAGGCAATAAATCTTCAGAATTGTTTGGTTTGCTGATACCTCAGCAGGGCCTCAGCAATAACAAGATCTTCGGGGTAAGTTATTTTAAAATTATATGGATCACCCTGGATGAGGTTAATGGATTTGCCTGCAGCCTCAAGAACGCTGGCATCATCGGTAAATTCGCCGGAGTAGTTCCGCTGATAAGCGTCGATGATAAGGGAGGCATGAAAAACCTGCGGGGTCTGGATAAGCCTGAGGCTTCCACGGTCTACCGGTTTGTTAACCCTGTCGATGATCATTCTGACCGAATCGGTGATGTAGGTAACAGGTATCGCATTGCCTGTCTCGGAAGCGTGATCAAAAGAACGTGAGATCAACCCGGAACTGATCAGGGGCCGCACCCCGTCGTGGATCGCGACAATGCTATCCGCATTGACAAGGGAAAGAGCATTTTTCACTGAATCGTACCTCGTTTTACCTCCTTCACAAAGTTTATGAGGGATATTGAAAGCATAATCCTCACAAAGGGTTTCCCAGGCTGGGAATGAAGAAGCAGGCAGGGCAACGATAATACCAACAGAAGTGCTGTATTCATGAAAGGCCTGGATGGAGTGCATCAGCACCGGTTTCCCTGCAAGCTGCAGAAATTGCTTTGGAACAGTGGAACCCATACGCGTGCCGGTTCCACCTGCAACGATGATGGCAAATTTGTTCAAACTTTTAAAGAATGAGCATGGGGTTGCCGTAGGTAAAGAATTTGTATTTCTTTTCAACGGCTTCTTCGTAAGACTTCATGGTGAAATCAAATCCCGCGAAAGCGGAAGTAAGCATCATCATAGGAGTCTGAGGAAGATGGAAATTGGTGATCATGGCATTGGCAATACTGAATTCGTAAGGCGGGAAAATGAATTTATTGGTCCATCCCTTGAAAGGTTTCAGCATGCCTCCGACCGTGACAGAAGATTCTATGGCTTTCATGGTGGTCGTACCTACTGCTACGATCTTTTTCTTGTTCATTTTGGCCCTGTTGACGATCTCGGCAGTTTCGGGCTCAATGATCACCTCCTCCGAATCCATTTTATGCTTGGTAAGGTCTTCCACGTCGATGGTCCTGAAATTTCCAAGGCCTACGTGCAGGGTAATTTCAGCAAAAGTAACTCCCTTCAGTTCAAGACGTTTAATGATCTCGCGGCTGAAATGCATTCCTGCTGTGGGAGCAGCAACAGCCCCTTCATGCTTTGCAAAGATGGTCTGATAACGTTCACTGTCTTCATGCGTTACCGGGCGGTTATGTATCTTTGGAAGAGGTGTTTCACCCAGTTTCTGGATGGTCTTTTTGAATTCATCGTAGGGCCCATCAAACAGAAAACGGATCGTCCTTCCCCGGGAAGTAGTATTATCAATAACTTCAGCAACAAGGGTGTCGTCGTCGCCAAAATACAACTTATTTCCAATCCTGATCTTGCGGGCAGGATCAACCAGGACATCCCAAAGCCTGGATTCCCTGTTCAGTTCGCGTAACAGGAAAACCTCGATCTTGGCGCCGGTTTTTTCTTTTTCGCCATAAAGACGGGCCGGAAATACTTTGGTATTATTGATAATGAAGACATCTCCATCTCCAAAATGATTCAGGATGTCTTTAAAGTGTTTGTGCTGAATGCTTTGCGTCCTGCGATCGAGGATCATCATATTGATGTCATCGCGATGCTTAGGTGGATTGTTGGCAATTAATTCAGGGGGCAGGTGGAAACGAAACTGAGAGAGCTTCATGAGATTCTGTTAAAAAAGTGTGCAAAGGTAATCCTTTTTTAGCTGAAAGTCAAACCTTTTCTCAATTTATACCCTAACAACTATTCAAAAAGGTTTGTTATCTCAAGAGGAGGCTGCAAATGGAAAGTCCCCAAACCGGCATTTGACGCTGCTTCTATGTGCTGGAACGAATCATCGATAAAGAGCGTTTCTTCCGTTTTAAGGTTGCCATCACGAATGATATGTTCAAAAATCTCAGTTGAAGGTTTCTGAAGATGTATCTGAAAGGAAAACCAGGTCTTTTCAAAGAGATCAGTGAAGGATTTGTAAGCGTAATTTTTAGTAAAACCGGCAAGGTATTTATGATAATGAATTTCATTGGAGTTGCTGAGAATGAAGATCCTGTATGATTTCCTGACTTCTTCAAGCAGTCGCACCCTATGAGGAGGGATATCCAGGATCATGGCATTCCATGCAGACAGGATGTCGTCATCGGAAACATCCCGGCCCAGGTGTTTTTTAAGGAGGGCACAAAATTCATTAATGGAAATTTTTCCTCCTTCTAACCTGCGGAAGACATCCTCCCCTTCTTCGACTGAGTAGGAAGAGTTAAACCCTTTGAACCCCAGTTCTTTGAACTTTAGTTCCGAGAGCCTGGTATCGATATTGCAGATGACTCCCCCGAAGTCAAAAACGATATTGCGGATGTTATGGCCTGCAGCGACATCAGGTTTCAGTTTCAGCATAGGTTACAGCTTTCCGGTTGCAAAGATGGCAAAATATCTTTATTTTTGCACCCCAATTTCCGTGATTCGTGATTCGTGAATCGTGATCCGGTGCGGGCCCATAGCTCAGACGGTTAGAGCAGCTGACTCATAATCAGCGGGTCACAGGTTCAAGTCCTGTTGGGCCCACAACAAAAAAGGAAAACGCCTGAAGTTCATGAACTTCAGGCGTTTTTTTAAACTTGCAAAGTAGCTTTACTTATAAAGAAGTTCGCGAAACAATTTTCCTCCATATACTGTACGCATCACCAGGCGGGCTTCATTCAGCTTCTTCTGGGCGTCATCGTTTCCGACAACTTTCTTGTAAATATCATCCCATTTTGCATCCTGCCCTTCCATGCTGGCCATGTTCTTGTACTCAACAAGTAACAACACGTCAAAATCCTCAGGATTTGCAGAAACTCCGGAAAGAACCTTGTAGGATAGGATCAGTCCCTGTTTTACTGCTTCGTCATGCACGGCTATCCATGTGGATTTCAGCTGTTTCAGATATTCCTTGCTCATGTTTGCATTGGTCTTGATCATACCCACACTCCATACCGATCCGTCTTTGTAAGGCTTATCCTGGGCATTGACGGAGACAACGGCGATAAACATTATCGCCAATGTGAATAGTGTTATTATTTTTTTCATTTTTTCAGGTTTTGTAAAGGCCGTTGCTTGCTATCTGATACGGGAAACAGCCATTAATCCCGGTTTGAATATTAAATACCTGGCAAATATAAATCAAATAAATTAGAAGTGGTCTAAATAAATATAAAAATTCATGCTCCTGGACGACCTTGATCTTACTATCCCTATTTTGGTTATATTTATAGCCGGAGGGTTTATTATTGTCGGAGGATCTTTTGCCAGGTTTGCTGATAATACGTTAATCCCGGTAATCCCATATTCTGTTATTATGACATCCGCTTTTGTGGCCGGTTTCCGGGCTTGTAATGTTTCACAATTCAGCCGAAGACAAGGGGTTGACTGCACCTTCTTTATAATGATTTTCCTTGTCCTTCAGCAATTCTGCCTTGCACAGGGCAGCGAATTCAGGGGAATCCTCAGGAATGAAATTAACTCCTCGCCTGTTCAGGAAGCCAACATCAGGATTGCTGGCACAAATACCGGAACATCTTCGGATAAAAATGGCAGGTTTTCACTTTCCATAACAAAACTTCCTTCAACAATCATTATAAGTTGCATAGGGTATGAGAATTGCGGGTATACTATTCGTGAGCTTTCAGGCAACCAGGTGGAATTGCATATCCGCCCGGTTATTTATAACCTGAAAGAAGTTGAAGTATCATCTGCGAAACATGAAGTAATTTTTCAGGACAGGTCGTATTCTGTTCTGGATTATGAACTCATGGATGATAACCTGCTGCTGATTGTTTTCAGGAATGCGATAAAACGGTCGGAACTGATCCTCCTCACCCGCAGTGGCGACACCCTTTCGGTCACTGGTCCGCCTATGCTTCCACCCAATAAACTGTACCAGGATTTCCTGTCGAACGTACATTATTACTCAAAGTCAGCATTAACCTGGCAATGCTATTATGACAAGGACAGCAGAAGTCTAAGGTTCCTGGATGCGATTCCAGCCGATACCCTTGAAAAGCATGTAAAACCATTCCTGTTCCGGATATCGAACCGTCTTTATTTCCAGGAAAAAATTGCTGACGGATTCGGGACGAAGCTTGGCTATTACAGCAGGGGAAAGGGGAAATGTTACATTAAAACCTGCCTTAACGAAAAAAAAATTTCTGAATATTTTGATGATCAGAACTTTTACCTTGGATGGAACAGCCGCTTGGGTGCTTTCAATGCCATGGATTCTGGTCAGATCGGGAGCCCCTCTGAGTTTGATTTTTCAATTTCTGTAATTGAAGGGGGTGCATATGGTAAAAACGAAATCAGGGCCCATAGGTTTGAATTTTATAACATGATCTTTCCATTTATAAAAATAAGTGGAGACAGCCTTGCCTTTTTTAACTTCGGAAGCGACATTATCGAGATACTTGATCGTGACGGAAAGACAGCAAGGACTGTTCCTATAAACTTTCACCATGAAGTTTCTGTAAAAAGCCGTTCAGATAAAATTAACAGCCTTGAAACTTCAGGCTGGAGATGGGGAACAAAAATACTTACCGACGGATCTGACCAGGATGTATACACCATCTTCATAAAGAATGGAATGGTGAAAATAAGAAAAATCAATCCTTTAACTGGCAAGCTCGAAGAAGGTACTGTCCTTCCCTTCCCCTTCCCTGAAAAAATCAGGATTTATAAAGGAGAAGCATATTTCCTTTGTAAAGAAAGCGGTTACCAGGAGAATTGGAAGCTGGTGAAATGCAGGCTTTGATTTTTTTACATACATTATTTCCTGATTGGCCAATTTATTGTAATTTACCATGCTTTTCAGCAGTAATCAACACATTGAAGTTATTATAAAATTTTATGGCAGAAAATTTGATGGAAAGAGCAAACGATATCCTTGAGAAGGCTGTCTTTGCTGCAGCGGAGTTTCAGGAGTTTAACCAGGAGCAGACAAATAAAGTTGTTGAGGCCGTTTACAGGGCGGCCCTGAATGCCAGGATCAGTCTGGCAAAGATGGCGGTAGAAGAAACAGGTATCGGCATATGGCAGGACAAGGTTTGGAAGAATGTCATAGGCACACAGCTGGTATATGAAAACATAAAGGATGAAAAAACTGTCGGTATAATCAGCCAGGATGCCGTTACAGGGATTTCGGAAATAGCCCAGCCTCTGGGTCCTATTTTTGCAGTAACGCCTGTGACCAATCCCACATCCACAGCAATATATAAGATACTCATCTGCCTGAAAACCCGTAATCCCATCATCATCAGCGCGCACAGGAATGCTGTCCGCTCCACCGGTGAAGCCGCCCGTATATGTTACGAAGCTGCACTTGCGGCAGGGGCTCCTGAGGATTGCATACAGATGATCCCTGCCGGATCAAGGGATTTCACCCAGATGGTCATGGCGCATCCAAGGGTTGCCCTTATCCTTGCGACCGGTGGAACTGGGCTGGTGAAGGCAGCTTACAGCAGCGGTAACCCTGCCATCGGGGTAGGCCCGGGTAATGTGCCTGTATTCATTGATGAGAGTGCAGATATACCCTATGCCATATCTTCCATCATTAAATCGAAAACATTTGATAACGGAACCGTTTGTGCAAGCGAACAATCGGTTATCGTGGAAGAGAAAATAGCTGAAAAAGTCAGGAAAGAATTTGAAAGGCAACACTGCTATTTTCTCTCCCATGAAGAAGCACTGAAAGTTGAGAAAATCGCAGTTGTAAAGGATTCCATGTCGATGAGCCCGTTCATAGTTGGGCAGTCGGTTGCAACTATTGCAGAGAAAGCGGGGATCACTGTTCCCGAGGGAACAAAAATCCTGCTGGCAGAACTTTCCGGCGTAGGAAAAGAACATCTTCTCTCGGTTGAGATCCTTGCTCCAATCCTGGCGTTTTATACGGCAAAGGATTATCATTCGGCAATCAAATTATGCATTGACCTGAACTACCTTGGAGGGATCGGCCATAGCGCAGGCATTTATGCAAATGACGACAAAAGGGTAATGGAATTCAGCCAGCTGATAAATGCAGGACGAATCGTTGTAAATACGCCTACTTCACAGGGAGCAGTCGGCGGAACCTATAACATGCTGCCTCCCTCGCTTACACTTGGCTGCGGGACCGGCGGAAAGAACATCACAACCGAGAATATTACGGTCAAGCATCTTATCAATATCCAGAGGGTCTGCAACAGGAAAATGAACGACAGGTTTTTCGGCATCGACACAGAAAAATACCTGGACGAAAACTGTGATGAAACAGATCTCAGGTACGAATACCATAAAAACCATTAATAAAACACAAGGAACATGTTTGATTTTGACTTTAACCCCGAAGAAAAACAACTGACCTGCATATTTAAAGGACGGATGGATACTGTGGTCAGTTCACAGCTGATGGCTGAGCTTGACTCAAAATACATATCACTTTCTGAAAATGAAGATAAAAATGCGCTCCTCGAGTTCAGCATTATATTCGACATCAAAGAGGTGAATTTCATCTCATCTTCATTTATAAGAATATGTGTGGCGGCCAAAAAGCGGGTGAAAGACGGAAAGTTTTCAATCATTAATTCAGACCCTTTTATTAAAAAGACCTTCAAGATCGCCGGCCTCGACGATATACTGAACGTTATCTAAATACTTAAAATTCACAGCAATTCAGCTCCGGAATATCAGCTTCCATATATTGGAAACAAATTTGACTGCGGATATGATCATCCCGATTATAAGGATCCATGGTAAGACCACATCGATCCAGTTAAGTCCTCCGTAACCCGAGAAATCCAGGGGGTATATATAGTAAAGGCTGATCTGTGCAACGAAGGCAGCAGCCTCCATGAAGAGGCCCGAAAGGTATCTTATAAAACGAAAATCAAGGATGAGCATCAGCAGGTTACCGCCCACCTGCACCATGGATGAAAAGATCAGGATGTACATCACGGCCCCATATTTACCGGTGATAAAACCCAGGTGCCAGTCGGGGATCTTGTAAAGAATTACAAGTGCAATAAGGTTAAAAACGATTGAAGAGACAAACTCCGCTCGGCGGTTACGGTATTCTCTTTCCCTGTGCCACCGGCGGGGACCATATTCGTCTATACGTTTTGCCCATAGTGGCATGTTCTGGTTTTCAGGATTTCGCATGATAGCTGGCATTTTAAATAATTGATTTACACATGACGCCCGGGATACCCGACAGTTACCAAAATTAATGAAATATCAGAAATTTTTTCAGGGAAATAATAACTTTGCATAAGATGAGAAGATCACTTACATCGGTAATTGCCATGCTGTTGCTTATGATAACAGCCGCACCTCAGTTATTGGGACAGGAAAAGGAAATTGCATTAAAGGAAATCTCCCGGGTGGCAGAACAAAGCGCAAGCCTTGATGAGATAGGTCAGAAATACAGGGAATTGCTGAACCTTTTGCCCCAGCTTGGGGATACTGCAAAAGGGGCGGCCAATCTGTGCCTTGCAAAATACCAGGGACTGCTGAAGTCCTTCTCCTTGAAAATAATTTCGGCTTCACCCGGGAAGCTTGCATATTTCCTGACCTCCGGGGGGAAGACCTACCGCTGCACAACCAAACCGCTTATCAGATCGAACTGTGCTGGCTTATTTTCATTCACCTCATCTGCCGACACCAATAAAATAAGCTATGAGTACAACGGTTGTTTCGACAGCCAGGTAAATAAGATCATTGTTGAATATGAGTTTGAAGATATCGTAGTCAAAAATGAATTTCCATTTGACGTCAGTGCCGGCAAGGTGGATTTTTCTATCGTCGATGGGTTCCGCCTTACCGAAGATGATGGTGATTCTTTGTATATAAGGCAGTGCACACTGGGGTTCAGCATTAATTCAAAATACCAGGCAGGCTTCACGATAAAGAGCGTGAAACTTGAATTTTCGGGGGGAGGCCCGGCAATGTTTGACGGACTTAACCTTAAAGTGAGCGGGAAAGGGATACGTTCGCTTAGTGCGGAGGGACATATGAGCCTCAGGAGAAACAGGGTAGCGTCAAGGCAGGGGATGCCTGAAATGGTTTCGGGAAGCATTCAATATGTGAATCTTTCGACCGGAGCCTCAGGGATTTTGAAATTCTACAGCGAAAAAGTAAGTTTGTACCTTCAGCAAAATTGATGCTGTGGCAGGAGGTTGCTGAGGTTTTTAATACATTCGCGGGGTCAATTCATTTCCTGCAATAATTTCGCAAAAGGCATTCTCCTATGACTAAAAGATCATTCCTTTTATTAATCGGCCTGTGTTTATTGGCCTGTAATATTTCGGCCCAGGATGCGGGTTTCAGGTTACCTGCAGTACCTCTTGTTACCAATAATCCTTACTTCAGCATCTGGAGTTTCAGCAATCATCCCGGCGAGGACTGGCCCAGGCACTGGACGGGAAGTGTTCAGGCCATGGCTTGTTTTGCAAAGATAGATGGCAGGGATTACAGGCTTCTCGGGCATACTCACAACGCTGTGCCGTTGATGTCACTGAAGAAGACAGAGGTCACGCCAACACTAACCATCTATACCTTTGAGGAATCAGGGATCAGGATACAGCTTGTTTTTACAAGTCCTTTGCTTGCTGATGACTTGGTGCTGCTTTCGGAGCCCCTCACCTATGTGAGCTGGAAAATGGAAGCTGTTGACGGGAAAGTCCATAAGCTGAAGGTTTATTTTGATGTTTCGGCCGAGCTGGTTGTAAACTCCAATGAACAGGCGGTTAGCTGGTCAAGGCCCAGGATAGCCGGGCTGGATATTATGCAAATGGGTTCCGTTTCCCAGGATGTTTTGAAAAAATCGGGAGACGACCTTAGAATAGACTGGGGTTACCTGTATCTTGTATCGCCTTCTTCACAGCTTAAGGCCGATGTAATATGCGGGGCCGATGCGGCCAGGAAATCCTTTTTAAATAATACGGCAGACTTGCCTGATGATGACCTTAGGATGCCCAGGGCTGCAAGTGACGACTGGCCTGTGATGGCGTCGGTGTTTTCACTGGATTCGCTCAGCCGCCCGCTGGAACGATTTATACTTCTTGCGTATGACGACGGTTTCCGAACCGAATTCCTGAACAGGAAACTTTTACCTTACTGGAAAGCCCAGGGAATTACCACTGCGCAGATGTTAAAAGATGCCGTCAGGGATTATCGGAAAATTAATGAACGATGCGAAAACTTCGACGAACATCTGATGAAATCCCTGTTGCAGGCCGGTGGACAGGCCTATTGTGATATTGCGGTCCCGGCCTATCGCCAGTCACTGGCTGCCTGTGGCCTTTCGGGTGACATCGACGGTACGGCTGTGTATTTCCCCAAGGAGAATTTCAGTAATGGCTGTATCTCAACTGTAGATGTGATTTACCCCGCTTGCCCGGTGCTGCTTTTCTGTAACCCCCTGCTGTTGAAAGCCCAGCTTGAACCGTTGATGATCTATTCTTCTTCCAAACGCTGGAAGTTCAGGTTCGCTCCCCATGACCTTGGCACTTATCCGCTGGCTAACGGGCAGGTTTACGGTGGAGGAGAAGTGACCGAAGAAGACCAGATGCCGGTTGAGGAATCGGGGAATATGCTGATCATGCTGTACGCTCTTTCATTAAAGCAAGGGAATTCGGATTTTGTGGTGAAATACTGGCCGGCTGTTTCGAAATGGGCGGAATATCTGAAAGAAAAGGGACTTGATCCTGAAAACCAGCTTTGCACCGATGATTTCGCAGGCCACCTTGCACATAATACCAATCTCTCGATAAAAGCTATCGTTGCGCTGGGATGTTATTCAAAGCTCTGCGATATGGCAGGGAAACCCGATATGGCAAAGATATACTGGAGAACAGCTTCGGAATTTGCCTCGAAATGGAAAACCATGGCTGCAGACGGGGATCATTACAAGCTTGCTTTTGACAAAGGAGGCAGCTGGAGCCAGAAATACAACCTGGTCTGGGACAAAGTGCTGGGGCTGAAGCTTTTTGATCCTTCAATCGCCGAGCAGGAAATAAAGTATTACAAAACGAAACAGAACATTTACGGGCTTCCACTCGATAACCGCAAGGATTATACCAAACTTGACTGGATACTGTGGACTGCTTCTATGGCAGAAAATGCGGATGATTTTAATGCGCTGACAGGCTCTGTGCACAAATTCCTGAACGAAACACCCGACCGCGTTCCCATGACCGACTGGTATGATACCAGGACCGGCAAACAAGTCGGGTTCCAGGCCAGATCAGTAGTGGGAGGTGTGTTTATTAAAATGCTAAAACCCTGATACTGTTTAACTTTACATTTTGTTAATTCTTATTGAAAACCCTGTTTTTATAATTAAACAGATTGGCGTTACTTTGCATAAAATTTACATTAAAATAGCATCAGTGAAGAGGCATTCGGTAAGATTAAAACCTGGTATTCAGTTCAGGTTCTTAATGGTTTCAGTAATGGTTTTGATAGTGTCGGGCCTTTATGCCCAGGCCTGGGAATTCTCAAAGGAAAAAGACGGGATTAAAATATACACCAGGAAAGCTGAGAATTCATCCTTTAAATGCTTTAAAGGAGAAACCGTATTTCATACGACCATGGCCAAGCTCAGCATGTATATAGGGAATGTGGATAATGTGAGCTGGTGGGATAAAAATGTAAGGGAGATCAGGGTGTTGTCAAAAGAACCTGACAAAAACATAAAATATTACCTTTTATACCATGTCCCCTGGCCATATAATGACCGGGATCTTTGTGTTGAAGCCAGAATCACCATTGACCCGGTAACAGGGGAGAAAGTTGTATCGGCAAAACCATTGCTTGATGTCGTGCCCGAACGTAAAGAAATTGTCAGGATAAAGAATTACTGGCAGAAATGGACGCTCAGGCCTACCGGTAAAAATACCGTTGTTGCCGTACTCGAAGGCTTTGTCGATCCAGGTGGAAATGTTCCTTCCTGGCTTTACAATATGGTCATTGTTGATACTCCCCTGAAGGTGATGAGGGGTATTAAAGTCCTCGTTGAAGACAAGGATCAATAAGGTTTTGAGATAAGGAACATCTGCCAGACTTCAACACTGGTGAGGGCACTGTGAAAGATCCTGAGCTCATCAAGCCAACCCTTGAAATGATCAGCATACGGAGAGTAGTAATTTCCCCAGGATGTACCTGAGTATGCTTCTGAACCGGCCGAATGGAAAAAGCCCATAGCTAAGATGTTCTCCTGTTGTGGCGCACTGCCTCCATACTTCATCCCGGTTATATTCCTGGCCGGATCCCCGGCAGGCCATTGATTGAAGTCCTGCTGTTTCATTATGACTCCATTGATATAAAGGGTGCCGATCTTTGTAGAGCTTTTATAGGTGATTGCTACCAAAGCCCATTTATCTTTCATCTGGCCTGCAACACCTCCGCTTGCTGTGAGGTTTTCGCAATAGATCCATCCGGGCAATCCACCGTTATACTGTGTTTTCCCGTCACCGGCAAAAGACAATTCCTCGGTAACCGTTGTGCCGTCAGAAACCGCATAAGATGCAAGAAGTTTGCATGAACTGTAATCTGAAGCGATCTCAAACTCAAACCCTTTATAATCACCCAGGCCTAAAACCATCTGCCTTTTTGGGTTCCCAAGCGAGTCGATCTGGTACTGGGAATTTGCCTTCACCCAAAATGAAAGGCTGAAATCGGTGGTATTCAGAAGCTGATCGGCGTTGGCAACCTCGATCATGGTTGAGGTCCCGTTGAAAGCAGCACACTGCCCCAGGGAATTTCTCAAAGATTTTGCATAATTAAGGTCGGTGACCGATGTAACAGTGTAATTCTTTTGCTGGTCATAGGTGTTCCCTTCAAAATTCCAGTAAGCCACAAGTCCCGGGGGGCCCCAGTTGCCACTGGTTGTAAAAGACCTCCAGAGAAAGCTCATGAGGGTCCCGTCGGTTCCGTATATGCTGGTAAAAGTCAGTGTGTAATTGATCCCGCTGCCGAGATCTGTCGTGGGAACCATTGTGATAGTATTGCCATTCACTGTAATCGTCAGAGCAACTGTAAGCGTGTCAAAAGCACGTTGGAGCAGAATAGTATTGCTGTTGGCTGTGGCAGGATTAACTGGGGAAGTCATAGTGGCAACGATGGTTGCATTCGATGGAACATTATACGCTGTAGCCGATCCAAGGCCCACACCACCCGCTATCAGTGAATTAAAAGATAACACAGTATTCTCACTTTTCTTGGTGCAGCTGAGCACCCCTAGTAAGAGGATCAAACTTATTAAACCTGAAAATCGTGGCACAAGCAGTTGTTTAAATTCATTGAAATCAACGGTAAAGGTAGACATTTATTTCAAAATCATTAAATCGGAGTTAATAAATTGTTAACAGTGAATATGTTACAATCAGGATTCCTACATTTGCAAAAAGTTCCAGGAGGTCGGTTTTAATGATTGGCGGGATTTAAGGCACAACCACCATGGGAAAGAAAGTACTGCCATGTTTCTAAAAGTGACTATATTTACCATAAGTTTTAACATTACACGTCTTGATTCAGCCGATTCAGCAATGAAGCGGAGATGATCATCCGGAAAAATATTTATTATGAAAATCAAAGCCGGAAAATTTAAAAAACCGGGCAAGACAGTCAAGGAAATGACCATTGCTGCCGGCAATGCAATGAAAAACGGGTTTTACACCGAAGCCATCTGGATCCTTTCAGGGATCATGGAAATGAGGCTTAAGAAAATGATCATCCAGACAGAAGGCATGAATCCAGGGGCCGCTTCAGGCATGGAACAGCATCTGAAAAGGATTAAACTGTTGCAGACAAGGGAACGGTATTCGGCTTTAAAAGAGCAGTTCCCTTCAACCCTTATCGATGCAATGCGTACATGGAAGAACAACAGGAACATCATGATGAAAGACATGCTTGAAATGCATGTTTCCTGGGAACGCAAAGAAAGACAAGCGAAACAAGGCGTCGCATTACTTAAAGAATTGAATAAAGTATATAAACATTATAAGCTGGCGTTCAATTCGCATCTTTCTCTTCCTGAACCTGCCGTTCAGAAGCTCCCGGTGCCTGAGTTCAAACCTGAAACTGTGGCTAAAGCTGCCGATGAAATAACCAAAGTAGCAACAGTATAATAACCGGGACAGCACATGACTTCTTCAAAAGTCCGCGAATTTTACTGGCGGTTTTACAAAAAAAGAACCGCATCATTTCTCTCCAATCTTTACAGGGCAAGTATTACAGGCAGCGAAAAGGACATTCACAGGACCCGGCTCGACATGAAAAGGATCAATGCCATCCTGGAGATGTTCGAGATGCTTAACCCTGAGAAATTCAGCCAGGAATCTTTCGATGTGTTCAGGAACCTGTTCAGTTTCTCAGGAAAAATAAGGGAGTTGCAGGTTAACCAGATGGTAATTCAAAAATACGGACCTGAAACAAAGGGGCGGGCTCTGTTCATCAGATACCTGAGAGACAGGGAGAATAAACTTTCAAGGCAATTCATTGACATCGTCCAGGATTTTGATGAGAAAAAACTGAAAAAGTCGGAACGTTCATTAAAAAAATTATGCGGAGAAATTAAAGTTAAGACCCTGAGAGAAAGATCTGAGAAATTTATACAGAAAAAAGGGAAAAGAATAAGCCTTCTCCGCAATTATCCTTCAAATCCCGATAATATCCATGATATAAGAAAACATCTTAAAGCCATGGTTACCATTCTGACCCTTATTTCCATGGTATTCACCGACGACAAGCAGGATGCTATTCTGAGCAGGCTGAATCAAACTGAAATGCTGATCGGTGAATGGCACGATAACCAGGTTTTGATGGATTATATTTCCCACTTTCTGCACAGAAGAAAAACCTTCGACAAGGAACACCAGCAACATCTTCAATTGCTCAAAAATAAGATCATGAAAAGCAATCAGGAGCTTTTAAATTCGTTATTCCCAAAGGTCGAGGATGTTTTGACTTTAATTTTTCCCTCACCTGTGCCTGATGAAAGCAATCAAGGAAATATATAAGGTTGACGGCATGTCATGCACTGCATGTGCTGCAAGTGTGAACAGCATGCTTTCGGCCGTTGATGGTGTAATTTCGGCCAATGTGAACTTTGCAAACCAGACGGTACTTGTCGAGTTTGACCCCGAAAAAGCCCCTTTAAAGAAGCTGGAGGAAGCTGTCTCAAAAATCGGTTACAATCTTATTACTGATAAAAATCTGATGGCAGATGAGGACGCCCGTGAGGCCCGGCGTTTGAAGCAGGCAAGGATCAACCTGGTTGCTTCTTTTTCATTCGCTATACCTGTCTTCGTCATTTCGATGTTCATACCCCGTCTGCCATACAGGAGCTGGATCATGCTGTTTTTATCATGCCCTGTGATGTTCTGGTTCGGAAGAGAATTTTTTGTCATTGCGTGGAAAAGGGCCAGGTTCCTTTCAACCAATATGGACACCCTGGTTGCAATGGGCAGCGGCACGGCTTTTTTATTCAGCTTTTATAATACCTTGTTCCCCCTGACCCATGAATCAATGGGGATGGGCTCCAACATGTATTATGAAGCAGCCGTAGTGATCATTTCATTCATCCTGCTGGGACGCTACCTTGAAGAAAGGGCAAGGTCAAAAACATCAACTGCAATAAGGAAACTGATGAACCTCGGGGTGAAAACGGCAAGAGTGATACGTAACGGGGAAGAGAAAGAAGTTTTGATATCAAAGGTGAGAATAGGGGATGTTGTTATTATTCGCCCTGGCGAGAAGATCCCTGTTGACGGGCATGTTACAGAAGGTGAAAGCCTGATCGATGAAAGTATGATCACAGGTGAAAGCGTACCTGTGGTAAAGAGGAGCGGGGACCAGTTGATCGGCGCAACGATGAATCAGACTGGAAGTTTGCTGATGATTGCTGAAAAAGTGGGAGACCAAACGGTACTGGCGCAGATTATAAGGCTGGTACAGGAAGCCCAGGGGAGCAGGGCCCCGGTTCAGAAAACGGTTGACCGTATTGCATCAGTCTTTGTGCCGGTTGTAATGATCATTGCAGTACTCACGTTTTTCACCTGGCTGCTGTTCTTCCCGGGCCTGGGATTTATCCATGCCATCACCACTGCCGTGAGCGTTCTCATAATTGCCTGTCCTTGCGCACTCGGCCTTGCAACACCAACAGCTATCATTGTGGGCCTGGGGAAAGCTGCTGAGCACGGAATTCTCATCAAGGATGCCCAGAGTCTTGAAACATTCTGCAAGGTTGATCTCATTGTGCTTGATAAAACAGGAACAATAACAACGGGGAAACCCACGGTAAGTGAAGTCAAATGGGATGAAAGCGTACTCAAGATCACCGATGATATCCCCTTTATTTCTGCCGCTGTTGCAGCCATTGAATGTCGTTCGGAGCACCCTTATGCCGGGGCGCTTATAGAATATTTCAATGCTGAACCCCTGGCGGGAAATACTGTCGAAGGTTTTGAAAGCATAACAGGAAAAGGTGTTTCGGCCGCTTACGGAGGGAACCTTTATCATATCGGCAGCCCCACTTATCTTATTGGAAACGGTTGCATGGTTGCAGAGGAGCTGGCCGGGTATAGCCAGATGATCAGGAAACAGGCCTTTTCGGTCGTGTATATTGCACGTAACCATAAGGTGGTGGCAGTAGCCGCAATCAGCGACAGTATAAAGCCAGGATCGGCCGGCGCTGTGCAAGAACTGAAAGAAATGGGTATTGAGGTGAATATGCTTTCGGGTGACAGCGTTGCCATCAGTTCACAGATTGCATCCAAAACAGGCATTGATTTTTTCAAGGCTGAAGCCTCGCCTCTTGAAAAATCGGAATATATAAGCCTGAAACAGGGATCGGGCCGGAAAGTCGGAATGGTAGGCGACGGGATCAATGACTCACCTGCCCTTGCACTTGCCGATCTAGGCATTGCAATGGGAACAGGCACTGATATTGCAATTGAATCTGCTCAGATCATATTGCTGAAAGGCGACCTTGCAAAGCTGGTCATGGCATTAAAAATCAGCAGGCAGACCGTGCAAACCATAAGGCAGAACCTCTTCTGGGCATTTTTTTATAATGTTCTGAGCATACCCCTTGCCGCCGGGATACTATACCCTTTTACAGGCTTCCTGCTCAATCCTATGATAGCCGGTGCTGCAATGGCTTTCTCCTCCGTGTCGGTTGTCAGTAACAGCCTCCTTCTTAAAAACCGTAAAATTGCTTAGGGTTTACGGGGTTTTTATTAATTTTGACCGGTTGTGATCAGCATATGGGAATGGATTTAATACCACGCCGCTTATCTTTCTTCTTTCTGTTTATTGCAGTTTTCCTGCCATCCGTGCTGATTGCAAAGAATGGCAATCTCAGCAACGATGAGCAGCACGACAGTGCCATCCGCAATATAAATAAGATGTTAACCATACTCAGGAAGAATGTTCTCAGGCCTGAAGATGAGTTCCCGATAGCTTATGATGCATTAAAATATTCGATAAAACTTTCATATACGGAAGGAAAAGCCGAAGCGTATCTTCAGATGGGGCAGTATTTTGCTTATAAACGGAAATACAAAGTCGCTGTCGGTTTTCTCCTGTCTGCTTCTCAGCTTTTCAATACGTTAAAGGATACTTCAGGAATGTTGAACTCCTACCATTCGCTTTTTACTGTCGAGCTCTATCTTAAGGATGCCGATAATGCCCTCTCTACCTGCCAGCAAGGCCTTGAACTGGCAAGACAGAAAAAAGATCTTAAGGTGACAGGTGAATTCCTTGAAGACATGGCTGATGTTTTCCGTGAGCAGAAAGATACTTCGAAAGCACTTGATTATTATATGGAATCCCTGAAATATTTCAATGAGATCAATAACCGGCATAAAATTCTTGAGGTGTATTTATCTTTAGGTGGCATCTACCTGGATCAACAGCGATTTTCGGAGGTTGTCAGGCTCTATAATATTATTTCATTGTCGGCCGATACACTTGACCCTGCCATTGCAGGCACTATGTATACCAGGATGGCTCACGTATATGATGTTAAAAAGGATTATCAGAAGGCATTATACTTTAACAAAAAAGCCCTGGCCGCAAGGAAAAAAGGAAAATATTCGGATGCCCTGAACAGCTCATATATCAATGTTGGAGGTGACTTTTTCAAGTTAAACCGACTGGATTCGGGCTTATTTTATATGAATGCAGGCCTGGCGGAAGCAAAAGCACATAACCGTGTTTATTATTTGAAAAACGGGTATTCCGTTCTCTACGAGTATTACCTGAGAAAAGGCGACATGGAGAATGCCCTGGAGAATTATAAGCTGATGGTTGCTATGAATGACAGCATACTTTCCGAAAGGCTGAATGCCGACATCAGCGTTATCAGGACAGGAAAAAATTTGCAGGCCTTAAAGGAGGGGAACAGGATGCTGGAGCTTCAGAATGTTAGCCAGAGATTCCTTATAGGAAATGAAAAGATCTTCAAGTTCCTTTTAGCGATAATCGTGCTGGCTGTCCTGGTTGCGGTAGGTATCATCGTGAGAATCAATCTTCGTCACAGAAAGTCAAAAAGAAACATTGAACATCTTAATATCAAGCTTCAGCATGAAGCGGCTGAACGGAAACTCGTCCAGAAAAAGACGGTAGAGAAGGATGAGCAGTACAGGTTCATTGCCGAACATTCACTTGACATTATCTCAAGGATCGATAAAAATTATAATTTCTCATATACTTCGCCTGCGGCCTCCGACATCTTTGGTTATAAGCCCGATGAACTAATATCAGTCAGCTTATTCGACCTCGTTGTCACAGGCTATATAGACTCACTTAAAAAGCAGCTTGCAGAGGTCGTTTCGACCCGGCGGCCCCATTCGATCTCTTTCCTTGCAAAGAAAAAGGGAAATGAATCGGTTTGGGTAGAAAGCACCATTAACCCGGTTTTTGATCAAAAGACCGGTGATTTCAGGGAGTTTGTTTCGGTAACCAGAAATATTCAGGAACTTAAAAAAAGAGAAATGGGAATTGTTGAAGGAACCAAGCAGAAAGAGAACCTCCTGAGGGAGATACATCACCGCGTAAAGAACAATTTCGCTATCCTGGTCAGCCTTATTAATATGCAGAAATCGCAAAGCCAGAACGAAGAGTTTAAACAATCCCTCACAAACCTTCAGTTGAGGATCAGAACCATGGCTCTTGTTCATGAGATGCTTTACCGTTCGGAAGATTTCGAAAGGATCTCATTTCCTGATTATGTGAGGTCAGTCGCTTCGGTGATTTCAGCGACTTATGGAAGGATGAATGTTCACCTGGTTTTTCAGCTTGAGCCGATCATTATCAATATTGAAACGGCAATTCCTCTTGGCCTTATCCTCAATGAACTTCTCAGCAATGCATACCGTCATGCCTTTACCGGTAATTCCGAAGGAAAAATATCCATTATATTGCAAAAGCATACTACGGGCAATTCTTTCGCCTTCACTATCTCTGATTCAGGGGTCGGGCTGCCAGATGGATTTTCAATGGATGGCAGCAAAACCATGGGATTGCAGGTCGTTGATATCCTTGTCAAGCAGATTGAAGCCCAACTGGTGATTGAGCAAAATAACGGAACTTCATTCACCATAATTTTCCCACTGGAATCCTGAGAAAAAGAAATCTCTTTTACGGAATTTACTTCCCCTTGCCGCTAACCGGCAAAACCATTTAACGATTATTTAACATTAAGGTAATATTGGCGTAACATGGCCGGTATGGGCAAATTCTAATTTTGCCGCAAACAAAAAACTAACGTTTATGAAGAAATTTACAAGAATCATCCTGATGAGCGGTTTTGTGCTGCCGTTCCTGTTTCTTTCTCTCACGATGAAAGCACAAATGAGCAATCAGCACGATGTGGATACTTTAAAGCAGAAGGTCATGACCATCAACGATAAAGTAGCCGGCGTTGAAGAAAGACTTGCAACGGCCGAAGGCGACCTGGCCAAACTGACCAAGATCAAGTTATCGGGTTATATCCAGTCACAGTGGATTAATTACGAAGCCTCCAACGTGTATCCCAACAATTATTTCATGGTACGCAGGGCAAGAATAAAATTCACCTACGAACCGATAGACGGGATCGTATTTGTATTGCAGCCCGATTTCCAGCCCGGTAATATCACGATTAAAGACGCATATGCCCAGGCTAATGACCCCTGGCTGAAAATGTTTTCCTTATGGGTTGGTAAATTCAACCGTCCCAACTACGAAGTTGAATATTCTTCGAGTAACCGCGAGGTTGCCGAACGTTCCCGCGTGATCAGGGCCATTTACCCGGATGAGCGCGCAATCGGAGCAAAACTTGAAATTCATCCCCCGAAACTTCCCTTGAAGTTCCAGTTGGCTGTTTTCAACGGGAATGATGGTATTGCAACGGTGAATCCCGATGGATCAACCACCATTCTTCAGAATACCGACTATGATAATTACAAAGACCTGATGGCCCGTTTGACCTATACGTTCAAACTTGGCAACTTCGGCGGACTTACCATCGGAGCCCATGGCTACTATGGTGCTATCAAGGCTAACAACACCACCGTATTAGGTTCTGACTATACCGTGAAAAGCACTCTTTCGAATCTTGGAAAATCAGCTCCCAAACAATGGGGTGGTTTTGAAGCCCAGTTGTCGATGGACGTTCTTGGCGGTTTGATCATTAAAGGCGAATACATCATGGGTGTCAATTCAACACCCGGAGCCACCTTTACCGGCAGTTCAGTTGCAACAGCAAACCTGATAAAGAATGACACACTGTTTATGACCACCACGACCACCAAAACCACTACCAGTACACCGTCCATCAGCAAGAATTTCAGCGGCTGGTATGTATACCTGATCAAAAACATTGGCAAACGTAACCAGATCAGCGTAAGATACGACTGGTACAATCCGAACACCAAGCTCAGCGCCGACCAGATCGGTACAGCAAAATATGATGTTTCATCAACAACTCCTGACCCGAAACCGGTAACGACCTATGCAAACGGCACACCCACCATTGCCACGGTTACCAAAACCACCAACGTATTAGCCAGCAAACTGGTGAGCGGAGTTTCTGATATTCCTTATGGAACCTGGGATATTGCTTACACTTATTATTTTACTGATAATATCAAATTCATGATCGATTACGATATCGTTCTGAATAAAAAGGTAGGAACAGTGAATTCAACAACCGGTAACGGTAACGTGACTTCCTCCTACACCGTGAATGGTGTTGCCAGTACTTACGATTACAGCAAGCTGATCCACCAGAATGTACTGACCCTGAGATTGCAGGTGAAATTTTAAAACTAAGTAGCGAAATAGAGAAGTAGCGAAATAAAAAATAAATAAAAAAGATATTATGAAAACAAATAAGAAAATAAGCCTGATCGCAAGCATAATGCTGGTGGCTTTGATTGGGTTTGCATTCATGCCGGCTCCTAAGAAGATCACTGTTAAAGGTTCAGACACCATGGTGATCCTTGCTCAGAAATGGGCTGAGGTCTATATGAAATCCCACCAGGATGTTATCATCCAGGTGACAGGCGGTGGTTCAGGAACCGGGATTTCGGCTCTGATCAACGGGTCAACCGATATCTGCAACGCCAGCCGTCCTCTTAAATCCTCTGAAATGGAGAAACTGAAAGAGCGTTACGGATCACTGGGCATCGAGATTCCCTGCGCTAAAGACGGTATCACCATCTTTTTAAATGAAAGCAATGCAGTAAGCGAACTTTCGATAAAACAGCTTGGTGGTATTTTCAGCGGAAAGATCAGGAACTGGAAAGAAGTAGGCGGACCGGATGCAGAGATCAAGCTGTACGGACGCGAGAACAGTTCAGGTACCTATGTATTCTTTCAGGAGAAAGTGGTAAAAGGAGATTATGCACCGAGTTGCCAGACCCTTCCGGGAACTGCAGCTGTTGTTAACGCAGTAAGCAAGGATAAATACGGTATAGGTTACGGCGGAGCAGCTTATGCAGCCGGTGTAAAGCATTGCAAGGTTAAGAAGGACGATAAAAGTGCGGCTTTCAATGCAACAGCCGAAACCATTGCAAAAGGCGATTATCCTATCACCCGTTACCTTTATATGTATATGAGGAACAGGCCAACAGGCGAGACCAAAGCCTATGTTGACTGGATCCTCAGCGCCGATGGCCAGAAAGTCGTCAATGAAATTGGTTATTTTCCCGTTAAGTAATACTTTTGTTAGTAATTGTGTGTAGGTGATTGGCAGCATTTGCAAAAATGTTGCCTTTCACTTTTAAAAAGATTACAATGAATTCCAACCAGGCAACACCCGGTTTAAGTTTTACCGCTGAATCACTAAGGAAGAAATTTAGATTTTCAGAATTTTTTGCCGAGAAACTGATTACTTCGGTTGCATTTCTTTCCATTGCACTTATCATTCTGATTTTCTTTTTCGTATTCCGTGAAAGTCTGCCTGCGTTTAAACACAGGCCAAAAGCCACTACCGAACAGCAAAAAATTACGGACGGTAACAAACCTGAAAGCTATGGAAGCTCAGGGACCGAAGCAGGCAGCCCGAAGCCCGAAACTCATTACGGTACAGGAGCATCTGCAGGTGAAAATAAACCCGAAACATATACCGGTTCGGAGCCTGCAGCGGCAAATAAGCCTGAATCATACGGGCTTGTGAAAGACACTTCAATCAGCGCTGATGAGGTCAACCAGGATGAAAGCCTCAGGCCGTCATCGGGTCAGGAAAGCGAAGGCACTCTAAGCAGCTTATTCAGTAATGAATGGTTCCCGGTTTCGGATAATCCAAGGTACGGCCTGATCCCGTTATTTGTTGGCACACTCAAAGTAACTCTTATTGCGATGTTGTTTGCCGCCCCCATTGCTATTTTTGCTGCCTTGTTCTCTTCTTCATTTGCACCAGCCTGGTTAAGAGAATGGATCAAACCGGCCATTGAACTACTGGCGGGGTTTCCTTCGGTAGTGATAGGGTTCTTTGCTCTGATGGTCATGGCCACTTTCCTTCAGAACCTATTCGGCTACGAAACAAGGTTGAATTCTTTTGTGGGAGGGATTGCGATGGCTCTTGCCGCGATACCTGTAATTTTTACAATCACTGAAGATGCGCTTACGGCAATACCGGCATCATATAAAGAAGCAAGTCTGGCACTTGGAGCATCCAAATGGCAGACTGCAGTTTTTGTCACCCTGCCGGCTGCAACTCCTGGTATTTTCGCAGCGGTCCTGCTGGGTGTCGGCCGTGTTTTCGGAGAAACCATGATTGCGTTAATGGCTACAGGGAACGCTGCTTTAAGCGGACTGAACCCCTTTGAATCGGTACGTACCCTGGCTGCAACCATAGGTGCTGAAATGGCCGAAGTGGTTTTCGGGGATATGCATTACGGGGTCCTTTTCCTTATAGGTTCCATGCTGTTTATCTTTAATTTCTCAATCAATGCAGTAGCTGAGTTTTATGTTAAAGGTAAACTTGTTAAAAAAATCCAGGGGAAATGAAGATAAGGCTGAAAAATAAGATCATCGGAGGTACAGTTACTGCCGCATCAGCATTGTCGGTCATTCTGATCCTTGGCATAATAGTTATCATGCTTGTCGTTACCTTCATCGGAGGTAAGGATACGCTGACCTGGAAGTTTCTCACGACCTTTCCTGAAGAAGGGATGATGAAAGGGGGAATTTTCCCTGCTATTTACGGCACTGCACTTCTGGTTATCATCATGTCGATAGCTGCAGTACCATTCGGGACCATCACTGCCATTTACCTTACCGAATATGCCCATGAAAAGTCCTGGATTGCCCAGACCATACGTTTCGCGGTAAGAACACTGGCAACAGTCCCCTCTATCATTTTTGGTTTATTCGGTTTAGGATTTTTTATCAAGTTTGTAGGGGCCGGCATGGACAACTGGTTTCTCGGGGGCCATCTTAAATGGGCCCAGCCGAACCTGCTCTGGGGGAGCCTCACCATGGCGTTACTTACACTTCCTGTTGTTATTGTTTCGGTGGAAGAGGCGATTAGAACGGTGCCGAGGGAGCTGCGTGAGGCAAGTCTTGCACTTGGAGCAACCAAATGGCAGACCATTAAAAGAGTAGTCCTTCCCGGATCGGTTTCAGGTATCATGACAGGCACCATTCTTGCGGTAGGCCGGGGGGCAGGAGAGGTTGCACCCATACTTTTTACCGGGGCAGCTTATTACCTGGCAACATTACCGACATCTGTCTCGGACCAGTTCATGAACCTTGGTTACCATATCTATGTGATGTCGACCCAATCGGCGAACGTTGACCAGGCCATGCCCATCCAGTTTGCAACCACCCTTGTTTTACTAATGCTTACCTTTTCCCTCAATCTTACAGCTGTCCTGATCAGGTCAAGACTGAGAAGAAGAATGAAATGAATTGAATTATGAAAGAAGCTAAAATTATAACCAGGGATCTTACTCTGCACTATGGCCAGAAAATGGCCCTGAATTCGATCAGCATGCAGATCCCCGAAAAGGAGGTCACTGCTTTTATAGGCCCGTCAGGATGCGGGAAATCTACCTTCCTGAGAAGCCTGAACCGGATGAATGATCTTATTCCAAGTGTAAAGATTACCGGCGAGATACTCATTGACGGCCTTAATATTTATCAGAAGAAAATCGATGTTGTAAATCTGAGGAAAAAGATCGGCATGGTGTTCCAGAAATCGAACCCATTTGCCAAATCTATTTTTGAAAATGTTGCCTATGGCCCAAGGATCAACGGTATCAATAATCTTAAGATACTGACGGAGATTGTTGAAAGATCCCTGAAGAATGCGGCGATATGGGATGAAGTAAAAGACCGTCTGCATGATTCGGCACTTGGCCTCTCGGGAGGTCAGCAGCAGAGGCTCTGCATTGCACGGACCCTGGCCGTTGAACCTGAGATCATTCTCATGGATGAGCCCGCCAGCGCACTCGATCCGATATCCACAGGCAAAATAGAAGAACTTATATTCGAGCTGAAAAAGAGTTACACAATTGTGATAGTGACCCATAATATGCAGCAGGCCGCCCGCGTAAGCGATTATACTGCATTTTTTTACCTGGGAGAACTGATCGAATTCGGCAAAACACGGAAGATATTTACAGCGCCTGATGTAAAACACACCGAGGAATATATTACCGGGAGGTTCGGTTGATCCCGGATATTGCCATCCACATTCACAAAAAAAGAAACATATGGAACGTCATTTTGAACTGGAACTGGAAAAGCTGAAAAAGCGGATACTTAAAATGGGAAACCTGGTAGCCGAGCAGGTCCATAACTCGTTTGACGCCCTGCTAAGGGGCGACAACGAACTGGCAAGGCAGATCATTGAGAAAGACAGGAAAGTGGATAAGCTTGACAACAAGATCGACAAGCTTTGCCAGACAATTTTTGCGTTGACCCAGCCTGTAGCAACGGACCTGAGGCTTATCATGTCATCGCTCAGGATGAACAACGACCTGGAACGTATGGGAGACCATGCAGTGATCATTGCACAGAAGATAGAAGGGATCAGTGAATACCCTGATATCCTGCAGGAACTTCATATCGGAGAAATAGTAAACATGACCGATATGATAGTGAATGACGTGAATACAATCCTGAATTCAAGGAATACGACCTTCGTTAAGGATATATTCGCCCTTGCCACGGCGATAGAGGAAAAGGTGGAAGCCGTGAATACAAGGATCATAGAGGAAATGATGCATAAAAACGAAGTGATAGTCGTCGCGACAAACCTCATCGTGGTTCTTACATCCATCGAACGGATTGCCGGTTATTCGACCAATATCGCCGAATCGGTAGTGTTTATCGTTAATGGAACGATATTAAAGCACAAGAAAAAGAATTTCGAAACTCAGGCAGGAGCAGAATCCACACCACCCTCAGCAGAAGAGCCTTTGAAGGAAAGCGCGGATCTGCCTACTTCTGAAGCCACACCCTCAGAAGGCTGAGCAGTTTCTCGGTCTGCACCGGTTTTGACATGTAATCATTCGCGCCGGCTTCAATACATTTCTCACGGTCGCCTTTCATAGCTTTGGCGGTCAATGCAATAATAGGCAGTGCCGCAAACCTCTCTTCTTTCCTGATCAGCTGCATTGCAGTATATCCATCCATCTCAGGCATCATGATATCCATTATGACGAGGTTGATATCGGGATGCTGCTGAAGCCTGTCAATGCCTTCTTTTCCTGTTCGGCCAATAACGATTTCAACGTGTTTCTCTTCGAGGATCTTTGAAAGAACATACACATTTCTCATGTCGTCATCCACGACAAGGATCTTCTTCCCTCTGAATACAGTATCGGGAAGAAAGCCTGAGCTTTCGTGCTGATGCTCTTCCTCTGCAGGCGGATTTTCAATCACATCCTCAACATGTTTTTTATAAGTGACAGGAGGAAGTTCAGCAGTTTCCTGCGCGCCTTGACGGGGAGGGGGGTAGTTAACCGGGATATAGATTATAAATGTACTGCCTTCTCCAATCTGGCTGTTCATTTGTATCTCTCCTCCGAGCAGGCGGGCAAGGCTTCTCGAGATGGTAAGGCCAAGCCCCGTGCCTCCGAATTTCCTGCTCACTGTCCCGTCGGCCTGCTGGAATGCTTCAAAGATTGCATGCTTTTTATCGTCTGGTATCCCGATGCCTGTATCAGTGACCATGATTGCCAGAGAATTTCCCGCATTGAGTGAAAGGTTATTAAAACGGGTACCTGATGCAGTTCTTGCTATTTTAAGAGTCACGCTTCCCTGCTCAGTGAATTTAATTGCATTCGACATGAGGTTCTTGATGATCTGAAGCAGCCTCTGGATATCAGTTTCGATAGTTTCGGGAATGTCTTTATCTAGAACTGTCTTAAGTTCGATATTTTTTGATTGAGTGAGGGGCGTGAAGGACCTGACCACGTAATCTTGTATGTTCTCAGGACTTACAGATTCAATCTCGAGTTCCATTTTACCGGCCTCGACTTTCGAAAGATCAAGGATGTCGTTGATGAGCTCCAGAAGGTCTGTTCCTGAGGAATGAACTATCTTGGCAAATTCAATTTCGTCCTTGGTCATCACCCCGTTTTTATTCGTAGACAGTATCTCCGAGAGGACCAGGATGCTGTTGAGAGGGGTTCTTAACTCGTGCGACATATTCGCCAGGAATTCCGATTTGTACCTGCTGGCGATCTCAAGGGCTTCGGCTTTCTGCCTGATCTCTTCCTGGGCCAGTTCAAGAGCCTGGTTTTTCTTGCGGATATCATCGCGTTGCAGTTCCAATACTTTGGTCCGTTCTTCAAGTTCCTCATTGATCACCCTGAGTTCTTCCTGCTGGTGCTGCAGGCTTTCTTCCGATAAGCGAAGGGCTTTGGTTTGTTCTTCAAGCTCCTGGTTTATCTGCCTGAGCTCCTCTTTCTGGTCAGCCATTTCGTTGGCCTGTTCCTGGGTCTTCATCAGAAGCTGCACCACACGCTCCCTTGAACGGGACGTATTTAATGCGACTGCAATGTTCTCAAGCGATGTTTCGAGGAATTTCTGCTTCTGCTCGTCAAAGGGTCTGAATGAACCCAGCTCGATCACACCTGACAGAACGTTTTCGAAAACGATGGGAGCCAAAACGAAATTCTGCGGCTGGAGGTTGTCGGGGCCCACAATCACATTAGGCAGCACCTCGGAAGCTGAGAAGAACAACATCTTCCTCCTTTCCTTGGCAACCTGTCCTATCAGCCCTTCTCCGGGAGCAAGGGGTTTGGCCGAAGCAGGATTACCTGAATAAGCATAGGTAGCAGTCAGGTGCAGAAGGTTGTCATCTTCGTGCGTATACAACAGCCCGATCTGGGCTTCGAGGTAATGGCTGAGGAAAGTGACCACCTCCTCACATAATTCCTTTATCTTTTTTTCTCCGGATATCTTTATCCCGAGTTCATTCAGTCCGGTCTTGAGCCAGTCCTGGTAAGAGATCTCGATATGGGCTTCCCTCAACCTGTTGGTCATCTCATAAAGGGCGATCCCGAGAGTATCACCGTCGCTCCTGGGCACGATGTTCGAAGAATAATCCCCGCTGGCAATAGACTTGGCCTGCTTCACAACATTCTTGAAGCTTTCGACCATCTGGTTCATTGATTTGCCGAGGATGTCATCCTCACTGCGTATCTGGACCGATTTGCTGTAATCGCCAAGCGCAACGGCCTGGCTTACATCGGCCATGGACTTCAGGGAGATAACAAGGCGGATGAACTGATCTTTCATTTCACCGACTTCATCTTTTGAAACTTTGACGTCGCGTATGATCAGCTGCCCGCTGCCGACCTGCTTTGCCCATTCCGAAAGGACTTTCAGCGGATTGACAAACTTCCTGGTAACGAGGATCGAAAGGATGAAAACAAGGATGGTTGTCACGATCAATGCGACCTTGGCAAAGAATGACAGTTCCTGGGCTATGGCATGAGCCTCCCCCTGGTCTATCTCTTCAACCAGGGCCCAGTGCACTCCAAGTTCCTCAATGATATCAAGGTTCCTGTAGATCCCGATCACGATCTTCCCGGAACTTGTTGGATATATAGTCACCTCCTCGCGTATAGGGTTCCCGTCGGGTTTAAGTATAAGGTTATTGGCTTTATACTGCTGCCAGGTACTGGTCTTTTCATTGACCTCGGCAACCTTTAAAATCGGGCTGACCCCGCTGATGGTGCTGTTCGAACGTATAACCATGTCAACACCCACAATGTAAACATGACCTGAAGCGCCGAAACCGACACCATACTGTATGATCTTGTCTATTTTTTCTGTAGAAAGCTGAATGACCAGAACGCCTATTTTTCTGCCTTCCTGGTTTCTTACCTGGCAGCCAAGAAATCCATATGCAGTCTGGCTTCTCGGAGGATAAAATTCCAGGTCGGAGAACTGCCGCTTCCCGTCGGAGATGATCTTTTTGGTCATCCTCGCAAATTTTGTACCTGAAAGATCTGAAGTGAGCAGGTTCTTGCCGAAGTCATCAGCCTGGTTGAGTTCAAAAACAATATTCCCTTTCAGGTCGATGAAGTAAATGTTATGAATGCCGTCGGGGATCCAGCTTTTCTGGATCTCGGTGCGGAGGCTTGCTTCAAATTCCTCGTATTTGCTGCTACCTAACCCTGTATTTGATTTGTTGTTTTTTTCCGGAGCTGCCGAAAGATGTTCGAGGAAATAAATATGATCCTGATCTCTGGCCATTTCATCAATGTAAGTGTTCAGGTCGGTAAAGTAGGTGTTGAGATAATTGATCCTCAGCTGGGATGTTGTGAAGAGGGCTTTCTTGGCCATGATGGTGAGGCCCATGTAGTAATTCCTGAAATTGATGTAGCTGAGTATGCTGAGGGGGATAAGTGAAATGGCGAGGAAATACAGGAGCATGGTTTTGCCTATGCCGATATTTTTAAGGGTACTGTAATCAAAATTAAGGAATGCAAGTTTGATCCTTTTCCAGGTATGGTTTGTCATAATCCTTGGGATTTCACTTTGAATAATACTTTTCAATTATCTGGAATACTTCTTCAGGATTGATAGGTTTTGAAAGATAATCATTCATGCCGGAGGCAATACACTGTTCCCTGTCACCTTTCATGGCATTGGCAGTAAGGGCGATGATTGGAGTATTGAAGTTCTTCCCCTCGGTATCCTGCCGAATCATCCGGGTGCATTCAAAACCGTCCATTTCGGGCATCATCACATCCATGAGTATAATGGAGAACGCTGTTTCATGTGCCTTATGCATAGCTTCAAGGCCGTTATTGGCAGTGGTCACGTCCCAGCCTTTTTTCCCAAGCAGCTGCACCATGATCCTTTGGTTAATTGGTTGGTCTTCAGCAACCAGGATATGTAGTTTCGGCCCTGTTTTACTGAATGACTGGACACGGGAATCTGTACCTGCCTGGGTTGTTTCAATCCCCATGATCCTTTCCATCATATGCAGGAGATCCATATGCAGGACGGGTTTAAAAAGGTAATGGGTGATACCTTCCGCAACCAGTTTACGGGTGGCCTGCACTGATTTATTGGATAGCATGACAACTCTTTCGGGTTTCTTCCCTTCAGGACTGGCCTCAAGGATTTTCCCATAAAAATTCTCTGTATTCCCATTCTGCAAGGCATGGTCTATAAAAACTACTTTCACGCCATCTACGCCTGCTGCGCTGATCTCCTCAATGCATTCACCCGGGGATTTCACTATAACGGGCCTGAAGCCCCATGAAGTCAGGAACTCTTTAAGCTGAATGGAATGCTTTGGTTCGGCATCCGCAATGATGATTTTTGATCCCTTGATTTCCCCGGGTAACTCAAGAACGAAGGAATGATCGGGAGTGTCGGGGTTGAAAAGCGGAAGGTTGAACCCGAAAGTGCTGCCTTTGCCGACTTTGCTGCTTACACTGACCTTACCTCCCATCAACTCCACAAGTTTTTTAGAAATTGTAAGGCCAAGACCTGTTCCTCCATAGGTGCGGGTGGTTGATTTATCGGCCTGGCTGTATGATTCAAACAATACTTCCAGTTTATCGGCAGGGATTCCGATACCAGTATCACTTACCGTAAAATTCAGGACGTAACCATGTTCAAGGTGCTCAATAATGCTGATGCTAAGGCAGATATTCCCTTTTTCAGTAAATTTCAAAGCATTCCCGATGAGATTTATCAGTACCTGCCTTATCCTTGTTGGATCGCCCAGGTATATATCGGGCAGGTTGGCAGGGTGTTCACAGAAAAAAGCCAGGTTTTTCTGGTAAGTCTTTACAGACAGAAGGCGAATGACCGATTCAAGGAGTTCCCTTAAACTGAATTCAATGATCTCTATTTCTATCTTGTCTGCTTCTATTTTTGATATATCAAGGATCTCGTTAATGATCTCCAGCAGTGATTCACCGCTTTGCTTTATGTCATACAACTGTTCCTTATAATGCTGCAGAAGGTCTTCATCCATCAGCATGAGGTCAGTCATACCTATGATCCCGTTTAAAGGTGTCCTGATTTCATGGCTCATGTTGGCCAGGAAGGAGCTTTTGGCAAGAGTTGCCACTTCAGCTGCTTTCTTTGCCTTGTCGAGTTCGGCAATGGTGCTTTTGAGTGTAACGGTTGCAATCTGCAGGGCATGCTTCTGTTTGAAGAAATCGATATATGCCCTGATCTTGTTTTGCAGTATCTTCCGGTCAAGAGGTTTATAAAGATAATCCACCGCCCCAGTTTCATACCCCCTGAAAATCTGTTTCGGCTGGCGGTAGGTGGCAGTGATGAAGATGATGGGGATGCTCTTGGTCCTTTCGCTCCCGCGCATCAGTTCAGCTGTTTCAAAACCGTCCATTCCCGGCATGTTCACATCGAGCAACACCAGTGAGATTTCATGTTCGATCATGAGGGCCAGGGCCTCATTGCCCGAAAGCGCCTTGATTATCTTCAGTTCAGGGCTTTCAATGATAGTTTCGAGTGTGATCAGATTTTCTTTTCCGACTGCCGAGGTAGTTCCTTTCATGGCCAAAATCCCAACACCCTTGGGTGCACCCTTTACAATACTTCCTTTCCCCTGGTGCCTGACAATAAACCCTTCATTTGCAAGCCGGTCCAGAGCTTTCCGAATGGTTGGCCGTGTAACCTCGTGAAGTGCACACAACTCGTTTTCAGAAGGAAGAAGGTCACCCTCCTGGTATACACCATCGTTGATGTGCTGGCGCAGTATTTCATACACCTTGCTGTGGCGTGGTAGGGCTGCGTCGTATTCTACAAATGGTTCAGTCATAACTTAATTCAAGCGAATTGCAAAGTTAAAAATAATTTGTTCTATAAATT
>Ga0118677_10000644_pt1 | contig 75774 bp, 55 predicted proteins | sample AliMusrvi5mmetaG_FD_86154 | JGI IMG/M metagenome (GOLD analysis project Ga0118677, IMG submission 86154) | reverse complement strand
CAAAGTAGTAGGACTGGCCCGCCTGAAGTTGAACGGGCGCACTCTGCTGGCTGGCAAAATGGTCCCAGAGATTCGGGTCCGTGGCTGAGATACCGTGGCCGTCTCCCAAATCTGATCCAATGGCAGCGACGCGTTGTTTGGCATACTTGCCGAGGCTCAGATCGGACGAGAGCCAGAGTTCGACACTGGTCGAACCGGAGACCCAGAAGGTGTAGTTGCCGGTGACCGTGGGGGTGATGTAGCCGCGTGTGCGTGTGCCGTAATAGATGCCCGAGAAGGCGGTCAACTGGGTCATGTCCTGCAAGGACACCGAATCCGGTGGGCCATAGAACTGATGTGCGCCCACCAAATCTCCTATGAGGTATCCCGGCAGGTTGTTCCATCTTTCAAAACGCAGGAGCCCGGGGACATTGTTTGAGACTATCGGATCGAAGCCACGTTGGTATTCCTGTAGGTTGGTGAGCAGGTCACCGTCCGGGTCACCGTATTGGGACTGGTCAAAGGGGCTGCCCGTGATCGGATGCAAGGCTTTCCATGCATCGGGCAGACCGCTGTTGTAGGCATCCAGAGAGTTGCCTGTGTATGGGCTTAGCATGCCGGGTGCGATGAGTTGCGTGGGCGTGGTGCTGCGAACGGTGAAACCCTGAACGGTGGCAATCAGCGGGTTGGTGGTGCCTGCACTGTGGTTGGTGGCGGCGATGCCGACAAAAATCTGCTGGGGCAGTCCCGGGAAGGTGTCCGAGCCCATGCCTATCCAGTCGATGCCATCGGCAGAAACGTAGGCACTGATGCTCTGACCGCTGCGCACCAGCTTCACCCACTGGGCACCGGCAATCAGACTGTTGTCGTTAGACGACGAGCCACCCGACACGGTGCGGCGCTGGAAGGCAACACCATTGCCCGGTGTGGCAGCCATCAGGGCTTGGGCACTGCCGGGGTCCATGCTGGCGCGTATCATGACGCCGAACTTGGCCCAGTCTGAGGGACTGTTGAACGAGGTCACCTGCGCGATGACTTCCCCATCGCCAGTCCATGGGCGGTTGTAGAAGCTGAAGTCGTCACTGGCACCCCAGATGTCGCCTGCCGCAACATTGAGCGAGACCACCCCGTTCGTGTCCTGGCTCCATGTCTGGCTGACACCGGTCCCAATGGCGGCGGGTGTCAGTTTGAGCGGTGAATCATAACTCCAGCCGATTTCGAGGTGATCGTTGTTGCCAGATTCCTGCTTGAGAAGAGCCTCAATGTAATAGCGCTGGCCAGTGACCAGACGCACGGTCTTGGACCTCTGGGTGCTGAGGGCATCCCACTGATAGGGCTGGACGGCTTCTTCGCCCCATGCAACCCGGGTCTTGGTGAAGGGCGAGTCGTCAGGCGACATGTCCAACTCGAAGTGGTTGCAACCGGCGATGTAGAAGGTGAAATCACCAGTGAAGGGAGCCGTCACATATCCGCTCACCCGCGACCCGTATGCACCGCCCACACCTGCAGGGGCGGCTGAGGAGGAAAGGATGGATGTGAAATCTGCTGATCGCGCGGCAATGCCATTGGCTTCCAGGTCGAGTAGGTCCGCGTTGCAGGCGAGGTTGTTCCAGCGCTCATAGGTGAGGCAGTTGGAGTTGGCCACCTGAGGGTCGGTGCCTCCCAGGTATTCGAGATAGTTGGAAATGCCGTCATGGTCGGGATCCTCTCCCGCGACGTTGCGGGTGGTGTCAAGGTTGTGCAACGCCTTCCAGTCGTCGGGCAGGTTATCCCCGCTGATATTGTTGGCGTCATAGGCATAACTTTCAAGAGCGCTGCCGGGGATGACCGATGTGATGGTGCTGCCAGGCAGTGTCCAACCGATTTCAAGGTGGTCGTTGCCCGTGGATTCTTTCATCAGGGCTTCGATGTAATACTTCTGCCCGGCTTGCAGGGTGATGGCGGCAGATGTTTGAGTGGAGAACAGTGTCCATTGCTGGATGCCGGTGGGGCTGGTAGTCCATGCGATCTTCTGTCTGGCAAACTGGCTTTCTGACGGGGATAACCAGAGTTCCGCCGACTGGTTGCCTGAGACGTAAAAGACATAACTGCCGCTTGCTGGAGCGATGACATAACCTCTCATGCGCGCACCGAAGTCGCTGCCACGGTTGGTCGGGGTTTCGGCGGAGTCGATGAACTCGGAGGTGTCGGGCGGGCCGGTGAAGCGCGGGTTGTGGACAAGCTCGATGACTTGGGAGCCGATCACATTTTTCCATGTGTCCAACAGAAGGGAGCCGGGAACGCCTCCGCGCACAGTGGGATTCATCCCATACTGGCATTCTTCCAAGTTGGTGTATCCGTCGTGGTCGGGGTCTGCGTCCGGTGCACCATCAGTTAGCGGATTGAGGCCGAAGCTTTCTGCCCATGCCGTGTAGTTAGGAATGAAGAAGGGAACCACGGCATCCCAACTGGCACCCACGCGCAGTTCGTCGGCAAGCTGATTGGACGCCTGATGGAAAAACCTCACGGTGTTCCAGAAGGTGGTGGGCGTGAAAGCCACGGTCCATGCACCGCCGCTGGCCAGTGTGGCGGAGGGGGTTGGCGGGTTGGCTCCCACATTCACGTTGACGACCGGGTCCACCCAAAGGCTGATGCTTTGCGCGTCATAATCGAACTTGTAAACGAGAAGGTGGGTATTGGAGTCGGCGGGCACGGTGACGCCCGTCCACGTCTGGTAGTTGCCTGCCGTGTTGCTGATGCCAACTGGCCGTTGGGTCCGGTGAACATGCCCCAGCCGCCATTGACACGGCCAAACAAGGGGCCAGCCGTAGAGTTCTGCAGTTCGAAACCCAGACGTGTGGTTTCCGTGCTATTGGCGTTGACCAACATGCTCATGAAGAAGGTTCTTCCCCCTATCGGCAAATCCAAGGCGCGCGAGTTGCCAGCCCAACCGACCGAGTTGATGGCTCCGGCTCCCGATGAGGCGAGACGGGTATAACTCAGATTCCCGGTGACTGTGGTATAATCATTGGCACCGCCGCCGGTGGCTGCGCTCCAGCTTGATCCACTGGCAAAGCCGAGACCGCCATTCTGGGTGCCGTCTCCCAAGGTGTTACCCACCGTGTAGTCGAATCCCTCCTGCACCCAGAGGTCCGAGCCTTTGGGGTTCACATCGGCCCAAGCCGTGCCTACCCGCAGTTCGTCCGCAGTCTGATTGGTGTTTTCATGGAACAAACGGATTCCCGTCCATTGCTGGGAGTTGAGATTGATGGTCCAATCACCGCCGGTGACCAGGGTAGCGGACGGAGTGGTCTCGGCAGCACCCGGAACGGGGTCCACCCAGAGTTTGATCGCATTGGCCTGATAGTCGAACTTGACGACCAACACGTGGTTCAAGGAGTCGGGAGATCCCGCGACCCCAACCCAGGTCTTGTAGCTGCCTGTCGAGTTGGAAATTCCCATCTTTCCATTAGGGCCGGTGAACATGCCCCAGCCACCGTTGACACGACCAAACAGAAAACCATCGCCATTCTGCAACTCGTAACCGAAACGAACGGTGTTGGTGCTGTTGGCATTGATGAGCATGCTCATGTAAAACGTGCTGCCGCCATAGGGCGTGGCCACCGCGCGATAATTTGACCCGTAGCCCTGCGACTTGAGCGCGCCAGTCCCAGCCGATAGGAAGCCAAGACGTCTGAGCCCGGTGGAGATGACGTCGGCACCGTCGCTATTGCTCCAGCTCGAACCGCTGGCGAAACCCGTGCCGCCGTTTTGCGTGCTGTTAAGCGTGCCCGTCTGATAGTCGAAGCCATCCTGAAAGAGGATGCCCGCCTGTGAGAGGCCGGTCAGCGCGGCCATGGCGGCCAGAATCACTCGCGGAAAGCGGAAAAAAGTTTTCATGCGTCTAAGGGTTGGGAATAGGAAAACGGGAATGTCTGCCGGTGACAACTGTCCGATGGCAACGGATTTGTCACACGTCCCGCCTGCGGAAAAAAATCTTCCCGCAAGCAATGGCGCAAGAAAATCACGTGACCCCGACCTGGCGTAAGAAAAAAATGCGTTAGCTAAATATGCGAACCCAGTTTCCCCTAGCGGTTACTGGGAAATCCTGAGAAAAAAAATTGTTAAGGCTGTTTTGGGAACTTCCTGCAAAAAAGGATAACAAAAGTTAACCTCTCCGGCATGTTTGCGACTAACTCAGGTTACAAGTGATTGAAAATCAACGTGGTTCCTATCAGGCTAACTGTGCATTTCCTCTCATAGGGGGTGGCCGCAGGTTGGCCAAAAAACTCTCAAACATCCAAGCGTCCCGTTTTCTGGAAGTCGACACGATGAGTCTTCGTAGTTTAAGAAACCCATCACCTGTCCGATCAAGAAACCGGGCGATTGCGAAAAGACGAAAGTGGTTCCGCCCGCCCGCCGACATGAATTTGAAACCACTGTCAGCACCCATGCCTTATGACGCTGGGAAACGTTTCCCTGCTCCTGCTGCAAATTACCATGCAGGCGAAATGGAAGGATTGCCCCATGAATTGCCTGAAGGCAGGGCAGACTTTTATCGGAGATTGGGGGAAGGCGGGACTACGCTCGAGAAAAGCCTAGCAGGTGTCTATCATAAGGCTGGAAGAGTGCAAATTTAGGGCATTCCAGAGGGGCAACAGGGGAACACCCGCAACCCTCACAGACTCAAGGCTTTTCAGCATCACCAAGGACGCCAAGGGACAGCCAGAGGTACATCTGGGGGACAACAAAGGAACATCAGAGGTACATCCAGGGCACACTAACCACACAGATACACTGATCACACCGATTACAAGGAGTACAAAACACACACACAACAGAACAACCATGGCCGCACATCAACATCGGCACCTGGGTTTCCGGGGCTCTTCTCTTATCCCGTCCTTCTGTGTCCATTTGCCTCGTTATCAAGGATGGAGTGCTCGGCCATCTCCGTTACGGTTGTGGTTCTAATTTGCAACCCGACAACCTCTTTCCCCAGCCCAGAACAGCGGCGGAACCGCTGCAACAGCCTCACCGCCTCCTTCGCGTCTTTGCGACTTTGCGCGAGGCAATCTTCCTCTTCTCTTCCATTCAGAATTCCTCCCACCCCATTTTGGCAATCACTATTAAAAATCCACATAACTATCTGACAATCAATGATATGCGTAAAACAGACATTAAATGGGTGATGAGTATGCAGTTTTCCCTGTATCCATAAGGGTTGACTGAAGAATTTACCCCCTACATGGACTCTCATAAGTCGGGGACAGGTGGATAAGATAGGAAGCCCCCGCATGCGCCGCTCCTACCACAGCAGAGCGCCATGCGGGTGCTTGACTCCCTGCCTTGATTGACTTCTCCTGCCTTTGGTTTTTGCCAGCGCCATCCGATTCCGTCCCACACACTCCCACCATGCATCTCGAAACACTCTGTCTGCACGCCGGATATTCCTCGGACCCCACCACTCATGCCTGCGCGGTGCCGGTTTACCGCACAGCTTCCTATGTGTTCGATAGCACCGAACATGCCGCGAATCTCTTCGCCCTGCGCGAACTCGGGAACATCTACACCCGCCTGATGAACCCGACCAATGATGTGCTGGAGCAACGCGTGGCCGCGCTTGAGGGCGGGGCCGCGGGTCTGGCCATCGCCTCCGGCACCTCGGCGATTTTCTACTCGATCATCAACCTCGCCCAAGCTGGAGATAACATCGTTTCCGCCCGCAATCTCTACGGAGGCACCTACACCCAGTTCAAGGATATCCTGCCCGCACTCGGCATCGAGGTGCGCTTCGTGGACTCCAATGATCCGGAAAACTTCGCCGCCGCCATCGATGATAAAACCCGCGCCTTGTTCTGCGAGTCCGTCTCCAACCCCGCGCTTGAGATTTCTGACCTTGAGGCCATCGCAGGAATCGCCCATGCCCACGGCCTGCCACTCATCGTCGATTCCACATTCTCCACCCCCTACCTCACAAAACCTATCAGTTTCGGAGCAGATATCGTCATCCACTCACTGACCAAGTGGCTGGGCGGTCACGGCACGGGCATAGGCGGCATCGTGATCGACTCTGGAAAGTTCAACTGGGCAGGCGGCAGGCACCCGCTCTTCGATCAACCGGACCCTTCCTATCATGGTCTACGCTGGGGGCACGACCTGCCGCCGCCTCTCGCCCCGCTGGCTTACATCCTGCGGATGCGCACCGGCCCGCTACGCAATCTCGGCGCCTGCCTCTCGCCGGATAATGCATGGATCGCCCTGCAAGGCATCGAAACGCTGCCGCTGCGCATGGAACGCCATTGCCAGAACTCTCTACTGACTGCCCAACACCTGCAAAATCACCCAGCCGTCGATTGGGTGCGCTTCCCCAGTCTGCCCGGCGATCCGCAAGCAACGCTCAATGGCAAATACCTGCAAGGCAAGGGTGGCTCCATGGTCATCTTCGGCATCAAGGGTGGGGCCAAGGCCGGCGCGAAATTCATCGATTCGCTCAAACTCTTCAAACACCTTGCCAACGTCGGCGATGCCAAATCGCTGGCCATCCATCCCGCCACCACCACCCACTCCCAGCTCAACGAGGAACAACAACGCGCCGCCGGCATTCCGCCCGAACTCATCCGCCTGTCCATAGGCATCGAACACATCGATGATATCCTCGCAGATCTGGACCAAGCACTGGCAGCGGCGATTCAAGCATAGCCTCCCACTGGACTCATGGGAGTGACTTCCCTGTGAGTTCCGCAACTTACCTAACTCCCGTGTCTTCCCGCACCACCATCTTCAGCAAAATCGAATCCGCCACAAGTGCCCTTCAAACCCGGGCGGCCATGCCGGACTACGATGTGGGCATCACCCACTCGCAGCCGAAACTTGAAGGCACGGACCTCTGGGAAATCTTCTGCCGGAATTTCAGGGCGGTGAGTGGCAGGCCCATGACCTCCGTGAACGAGTTGGCAGACTTCCTCAAGTCATCAGGCCAACTCCACGGCTATTGCGATCCTGCATTGTTCGATTCCATAGGATCCCACCTCATGGCAGCCGGACTCACCGTGGAAACCACCTATGACCGCAGCCGTTATGATGACTATCAGTTCGGCATCACGCGTGCTTCGGGCGCCATCGCTGAATCCGGTTCGCTTGTCATTGATGATCAACGGACATCGCGCCGCCTGGCAGCCCTCTCACCGTGGGTCCACGTGGCGGCGTTAGATGCCACGGAAATCCACCGCACGATCTCCGATGCCTTGGCCGCCCTCGGTGACAGCCCTAACACCATCTGGTGTACCGGTCCATCCAAGACAGCAGACGTCGAAGGCATCCTCATCGAAGGCGTCCACGGCCCCGGGGAACAAATCGCCCTCCGTCTCTGAAACATCACCCACGCACTCTCATGCAGCATTCCGTTTTTCACGAAAAAACTTTCAAAGATAAATGGACGCGGACGGACTGCTTAGATTATAGTTACTGGAAACGATTTCAAATAAATCCGGCTTGACAGACCAAGCTCCACAGAAGTTACCTCGGCGAACCCCAAAGTATGTTGCTTAAACCGCTACGATTCCCCGCGTTTGTCGCGGTCATGATTTTCACTGGTCTTGCCACTCATACGGATGCGCAAGCACCCAAGCCTGATGGCAAGGACCCCAAAGCACCCGCAACGGATGCGAAACCCGCTGCTGGCGGTGCTGCTCCCGCTGCCCCTGCTGCTCCTCCAGCCGTGACCTCGCCAGCCACCTTGAACCGCCTTTTCCAAGAGGCGGAAACGGCCTTCGGTGCCAAGGATTACTTCACCTGCATCACCAAGATCCAAGAATTACTGAAAGACTTGGGGCCGGGCAAGGAAGCTCCGTATGAGCTGCTTTATTTCTACATCGGCCTCAGCAATCTTCTGGCCAACAATCTGCCTGAAGCCGAAGCGGCCTTCAAGGATTGCATCAGGCGCTATCCTCAGGGTGAATACACTTCGCGTTGCAATCTTGGTTTGGGCAGGGCCCTCATGCAGGAGGAGTCCAAGAGCAGGAAAGAAGAATCAGTCGGACCGCTCAGAAACGCCGCCCAAGATCCGAGGTTCCGCTCGGAAGCCGGCTTCTGGCTCGCCAGCGTTTACACAGACCTCGGTCGGCATGATGAAGCCCTCAAGGTTCTCAAAGGCCTGATGGGCTCGGATGTCCGCACTCCCCAGCAGACGTCGGCGGCCGTGGAGGCTATCCATCTACTGGCCGACGGTGGACTTGAGGATTTCGCCGCCTACCTTGAACACATCTCTCACCAACCCGGCGTACGTGACGCCATCGCATGGTTCACCAATCAGGTCATTGTAGCTGGAGACGAAATGGTGACCGCAGAGAATTACGAAGGCGCACTGGTCGTGTATCGCGCGGTGCAACCCCGCAATCAGATCCTGGCCATTCAGAACTCGGCCTTGGCGACCATGCGCAACAAACAGAAGATTCTGACGGACCGCATCGAGGCCGAAAAAGGCAAACCCCTCTCCCAGCACACTAACGCTGGGGAATTGCTCAGCGCCCTCAAGCCCGCCATCAAACTGGCAGAGGACGCCTTGAAAGTCATTGAAAACAAGCCCGAACTCGATGCCTCCATCCTGATGCGCCGTGGCCGGTGCCTGTATTACCTCAAGCGCAACGAAGAAGCTCTCACCTGTTTCCATGCCCTGCGCGAGAGATACCCTGCCTCCCCCGATGCGGAATCCGCCGCCTATGCGGAAATCGTGATCCTCGCCCAGCGCCAGGATATTGAAGGCATCAAGGACAAGTGCGATAAGTTCATGAGCAAGTTCCCGACTTCGGACCATCTCGAACAAGTCGCCACGCTGGCCGGTGATGTGCTCGTGCAGAGCGGGAAGTGGACGGAAGTGGGCAATTTTTACCATGGTCTGGAAGTCAAGTTTCCAAAGTCCGAGAGCATGAATCATTACGTGTTCTATCAAGGAGTGTCCTTCTTCCAGCAGGCACTCTTCAAGGACTCCACCCCCTTGTTTGAAAAGTTCCTCAAGAATTATCCCAATGACGAACTTGTCGAGACCGCCCTTTACTACTTGGCGATGTCGAATTTCCTGAGCAACGACTACAAGAAAACCCTCACATCCTGCCGCAACTACCTGGCCAAGTACCCCAGCGGCCGCTACGCGGGAGACATGCAATACCGGCTCTCCTTCATCGACTTCAACGACCACGATACCGATCAGAACGACAAGATCCTCCGCGATCTCGGTAACTTCCTCAAGGACCATCCCAGCGACCTCGCCAACGGTCCCATGCTATGCCTGATGGCTGACACCTATCGCAAGAAAATGGAAAAGGCCAAAACCGATGACGAAGCGAAGGCTTTTGAAAAGCTCGCCTTGGATTGTTATGATCAGGCGATCTGGACAGAATCCCCGGACGACGTTGTGCAGTATGCCTTGGACACAGCCACCTCCATTCTTCAAGGCAAGAAGGACTGGAAAGCCATCGCAGAACTCCACGGAAAATTCCTCAAGGCCAAACCCCAGAGCCCTCTGGCACTCGTCTCCGCCACATGGGTGGCCAAAGGGTATTCCCGGGAAGGCAGGTCAGCGGAAGCTGCTGAACTCCTAGCCGGAACGCTCAAGGCCCGCATCGCGGACCCCTCCAGCGAACAGGTGGAATATCTCATCGACGAGCTCGTCAAGACCATGGTTCCGCGCAAGAAGGCCTCAGAGATCGACCTCAATGCCATCGATAAACAATTGACGGATCTGCTCAACAAGACCGTGGCCGGCAAGGAGAACGCCACCACCGCCGCGCGCATTTATTATGCTCGTGCACGCCTCGCCCAGATGTGCAAGCGGAACGATCTCTCCGACCTTTACATGAAAGGTATCGCCACCAGCAATGCCAACGACCCCACAGGATTGAGTGCGGCCTTGCTCTCGGTCTGCGGTGATATTTTGCTCAAACAAGGTGATCTGGATGGCGCCGCGAAGATGTACAAGCGCCTCACAGACCGTTACCGGGATTCAATGTTCTCGGATGCCGGCCCTGTGGGCTTGGGTTATATCGCCCTCGCGAACAAGAAACCGGATGAGGCTCTCAGGATCTTTGAAGATGCCTTGGAAACCAATGCGGGCACCTCCAAGCTGAAGGAAGCCACACTGGGCAAGCTTCAGGCACTCGTGGAACTCGATAAGTTCGAGTCCGCCACCAAACTCGCCGAGCAAATGGTGGGGGACAAATTGTTCCGCGGGGAAACCACCGCCAAGGCCTATCTCCTGCTGGCAACGGTTTACCGCAAACAAGCGGCCAAGGCCACCGGAGATGTGGCCCACGAGTTCCTGGCCAAAGCCCACGGCACTTATCAGCGCGTTTACATCGCCTATCAAGGCTCGACCGACATGTGCGCGGAGGCCTATTGGCAAGCGTTTGAGATATTGAAGGAACTCGGCGATGTCACGGGATCCCAGGATACCCTCAAGGCTCTTGCTGAACATCCGAAACTCAAAAAAACCGCCCGTGCGATTCAAGCCAATAAGATGCTTGGTCTGGGCAACTAAACCCTCTCATGCCGCACTCTATGTTTATTCTCCGGTCTTCGTTCATCGCGGTTTGTGCCGCAGTGGTTTCCTCGGTCACCATGGCTGGGGCTGCCGAGCCCTATAAAATCGTCTTTCAAAACGGCAAGGCCATCGCCATCACCTCCATCGCCTTGCAGAAAGATCAGTTCGTGGTGAAAACCCCCGGCGATGGATTTACTGAAGGACAACTGCTGCCAGTGGCCTCTGCGGACCATGTTTTTGGTGACAAACCCCCTCAGATCAACCAAGCCTTGGCCATCCTTCTTAACGACAAGGCCAAGGCCAAGCAGGCGCAAACCATTCTTGAGCCTGTGGTGGCCGAGCACAAAATCACAGTCGGTGTTTACGGAAGTTACTGGTTGGAAGCCGCGCGAGTTCTCTTGGTGGCCTATGCCGTGAATGGCGATGCCGGCCTCAGTGTCAAACTCGGGAAAGAAATCTCAGATTCCGCCCCGACCCAAGGAACTGATCCCATCGTTTCCTTGGGCAAAGCCCTGTTGATTTCTCCGCTCGCTAAACTGGAGGAACGCGAGGTTCCATTGCGGGATCTTACCACCGCCGATAATGTGCCTACCGATGTCAGCGCCTACGCCTCCTTCTTCCGAGGTGAATTGCTCCGCGAGAAAAAACACGACGCGCAGGCGCTGGAAGCCTATCTGATGGTTCCCTGCCTCTTCCCCACCGGTGGTGTCATCCTCAATGCTGCTTCCGAAATGAAGGCTGCCGACCTGCTTGCCGCCCAAAGTAACAGACGGGAAGAAGCCGTAGCCTTGGCTACTACCGCCGTGCGGGATGCCACCGGCACCGTGCTCGCTGCGGAAGCAAAGAAGCGTCTTGAAAGTCTCAAATAATCGTACACCATCCGTCCCAGACATCTCACCCATCATAACATGAAGAAATCCATTATTCCCGGTGCCCTCACCACCCTGTTTCTCACCACCCTAACGGCCTTTGCGGAAGGTGCCGCCGCAGCCGGTCCCAAAGTCACAGAAAAAAACTTCCTGCAGGTGCTGCAGCAAGGCGGCTGGTGTATGTATATCATCGGCCTGTTCTCCATCGGCACAGTCTGGCTGACGATTGACATCTGGCTGCGGACCAACGCGAAGAAAATGACGCCCGTCAATGACGTGCAAACCGCACGCCGCGCATTCATTGCCGGTGATTATCTTGGTGCCTATCAGGCAATGAAGGCCTCCATCAGCCCCTTCGCTGAAGTGGTGCGCGCCGCACTCGGCTCCATTGGCCACGGCAAGGATGCCACCGAGGAAGCCCTCCGCTCCGAAGTGGACAAAATCAACTCCACCCTCCAAACCCGCATCAACTACCTATCGGTTATCGGGGTTTGTAGCCCCATGGTCGGTCTGCTCGGCACGGTTTCCGGTATGCGTAGCGCCTTCGCCGTGCTCGGTTCCTCCGGTATCGGTGATCCCACCAAACTCTCTGAACACATCGGGGAGGTGCTTATCGCCACCGCCTCGGGTCTGTTCATCGCCATTCCGGCGTTCATGGGATTCTACTTCCTGCGTAACAAACTCCAAGGTGGCATCCACAACCTCGAGAAGGAAGCGGAAAGCCTCTTCCGCAACGCGCCTTACGAATACCTCAAGGATGCAGACGTGGGCCAAGAAGCCACCTATGCCGCCCTGCCAAACTGGATGACCGAACCGCAGCCCGACGAGTTCGCGGCAGCGGAAGGCTGAAACCATTCTTCCTAACAAACCCATAACCCACACCCCTTGATTCCATGGCCGGCGGCGGAGGAAATGCTGAAAGCGGCGAACCGGAGTTCCAAATCGCTCCGATGATCGACGTGTTGCTCGTGTTGCTCATTTTCTTCATGAGCATCACGTCCGCTGAGGTCTTGAAAGTGGACAAGGACATCGTGCTCCCTGTTTCACCCAACGCCCAGAAGCGTAACCCGGAAATGACCAAGCATGAGCTTGCGATCAACATCGCGTGGCCCAAGGATGCTACCAAGTCGGTCATCAAGGTGGACGATGTTGCATACACAAACCTTGAGCTATTGACCCCGGTTCTTCAGGAGAAGAAGGCGAAGGATCCCCTGCTGCGCATCGTCATCCGCGGTGACAAGCAGGTGCCCGCCGTGGATATCCAACGGGTCATGAATGTGGTGGGTGAAGGTGGAATCCAGGACATTTCGTTCGCGGCCTCCAATAAAGACTAAATTCCGATGAGCAGACGTAATAAGAAAAAGCCATCCTCCGAGGTCAATCTTGGATTCCAGATTGCCCCGATGATCGACGTGGTGTTCGTCATCATGTTGTATTTCATGGTGATGGCCGGCGCGGTGAAAATTGAGAACGCCCACAACACCAAGCTCCCCGGCAAGGTAGAGTCTAAGGAAGCAGTTTCCCTGCCTGATGAGATCGCCATCCGTATCGAGGATGACGGACAGGTCTACCTGAATGAGGAACCTCTGGACAATGCGACCATTCCTAACCTTCCTGAGCTTGCTAGCAATCTGGTCCAGCTCAAACAGAGCAGTGATGCCTCCAATACCAAGGTTCTGGTGACGATCTATGCCAATGAACAGGCCAAATACGAACGAGTAGTTCAGGTGCTGGATGCTCTGAGCCGGGCCAAAATTAGCGATGTGTCTTTCCAAGCCAGTGCCCCGGAGTAGAAAAAATCACCGTTTTTTGTAAATATCCCTAATGTGAGCGAGTCTGGAACGTTACAACCCTGCGCAATCATGCGGAAACTCCTCTGCTGATCCTCCGCTCCCGATTCCAGCCCTCTCGACAATACAAGCCCTTTGCCTCCCATCCCCGCTATGGACGAACAAGATCCCAACCTTCCGATCGAAGATTCCACTCCTTCCGAACCTGCGAAAAAACGCAATCGTTTCTGGGACAAATGGGGTGGTCCATCTTTGACTATTGCCCTCATACTGCATGCCATCGTCCTCATTCTCGGTGCTTTCTGGATTTTCCAGGTGATCCGGGAGCCAGAAAAGAAGGTCGACTTCATGCCACCCGGTGGTGGTGGCGGAGAGCGTGGCGCGGAAACCAAGGTCAATACCAAAAAGCGTCAGCAAATCACACCCACCACAAACGTGAAACGGGTCTTTGCTGAGAACGCACAATCGAATTACACCATTCCGGACCCAGGCGACAACTTTGGTGAAATGTCCGCCTTGAGCTCACTGGAAAGTGGTGGCCCGTCCGGTGGTCTCGGCGGCTCCGGCAGCGGCAAGGGATTTGGTAACGGCAGTGGCAATGGCACGGGCCTCGGGATGGGCAATGGCGCTGGCAAGCTTTTCGGTCTCATTCCTGAAAGCATGCGCAAGCGTTGTTCCAAGGATGATCGTCTCCAACGCCTCAAGGAAAACGGTGGCAACCCCCAATGTGAAGAAGCCGTGGTCAAGGGTCTGCGCTGGCTGAAGGGAAACCAAAAACCCGATGGCTCCTTTGCCGATGGTAATTACAAGGTGGCCATGACAGGCCTCGCTCTTCTGGCATATTTCGGCCACTGCGAAACCCCAGTTTCCGAGGAATTCGGTGATTCGTGCATGAAAGGCATCGTCTATCTGGTCAATGTCGGCATGAAAAACGACGGGCGCATGGGAACCAATTTTGCCACGACCTACTGGAGTTATGAGCATGGCATCGCCACCTATGCACTGGGCGAGGCGCTGACGTTCTGTAAGGAAATCAAAACGGAAATCCCATATCTACGAGAAATCACAGAGAAAGCCGGCCAGTTCATAATTGATAATCAAAATGTGGATGATGGCTGGGCATATTCTTACGCCCTTTCAGGCGGGCACACCGACCTGTCGGTTGTCGGTTGGCAAATCCAGGCGCTCAGGGCTGTCAGCCACACGGACATCAAGTTCCGTGGCATGACCAAGGCCATCGACCGCGGACTGAAATATACCAATTCCCATCAGGACAAGAGCGGTGGTTACGGGTATGCAAACGCCAACCTCTCAGGCGGACTGGATTATTACACCCTGACAGGTGTGGGTTTGCTCTGCAACCAGATGTGGGGCAAGGGCTCACGCACAGAAGTGAGCAAGGGCATCAAATATCTGCTGGAAAACAGCAAGTTTGAATACAACGGGGAATTTTCCGACCTTTACGGCCACTACTATGAATCCCAAGCCTTGATGCAAAGGGGTGGTGATGACTGGAAACAGTACAACAACACGTTCCGTGACCAACTTCTGAACAACCAGAACGCGGACGGCTCGTGGAAGGCTCCCGGCGGCGGGCTGAAAATCCGCGCGGTGGCCAGTGAGTATGCGGGCAACGACATCTATCGCACCTGCCTCTGCACGCTTATGATGGAAGTCTATTACCGCTTCCTGAGCACTGGTGGCGGTGGCGGACTCAGAACCACGGGACGTCCCGTCATCTGACAAACATCCCCCAGTTGGCATGCCGCTGCTTGCGTTTCTCTGGCAGAAACCTCCGGCGGCAATTTTTTTGAGAGCTCTGGGGAGCACGCCTGCGTTGCAAGCGTGATTGTGGGCGGTAATGTTCTTGATCCGTAGACGATTTTTTTCGGAAGGCCAAGTGGCATTTCCAGCAACGGGAGACATATACTAAATTGCCAAAAATTATTGCCGAAACGGTGGATAGTTAGGATTTTCGGCAATCTTTTTTGGCAACCAGTATACCAGCCAGGTGGCCGGGGAAGAAAAACACAACGTTTTTCAAAAATCCCTAAGGTGTGTGAATCTGGGACGTTGAACCATTGTGTGATAGTGCTGAATCACCCGCAGTGGTCCTCCAGGCAGGCAATTCGCCCTATCAACGGTTAAACCTCAACCTCCTATTCCTGCTATGAAAGAATATGATTCTAACATCAAAACTGATGATTGCACTCCTTCCGAACCCGCGAACAATCGCAATCGTTTCTGGGACAATTGGGGTGGTCCATCGCTGACCATCGCGTTCTTTCTTCATGCCATTGTCCTCATTCTCGGTGCATATTGGGTATTCCAGGTGACCCGCATACCCGATAAAGCTGATCCCAGTTTCATACAACGCGGCGGCGGTGACGATGGTGAGCGTGCAGCTAATACCAATGTCAAACCCAACAGGCTGCGGACAATCACGCCCACCAGCAACCCCATGCGGGTCTTTGTGAATGGCGCAACATCAAGCTACATCATTCCAGATCAGAGTGACAAATTTGCCGAAATATCCCCACTGCCCTCCATGGAAAGTGGATCACCCAGTGGTCTTGGTGGCCCAGGTAAAGGCAGGGCTCACGGCCCAGGTGATGGAAACCGCCCAGGCACTATTCAAGGCATAGGTAACGGTAAGATGCCTTTCGGAGTTCTCCCCACAGTCTTAGGGGGCCGCTGCACCATGGAGGACCGCCTCCAGCGCATCAAGGAAAACGGAGGCAACCCCCAATGTGAGGAAGCCGTCATCAAAGGTCTGCGCTGGATCAAAGGGAACCAGAAACCCGATGGCTCCTTCGCCGATGGCGATTATAAGGTGGCCATGACAGGTCTCGCTCTCCTGGCGTATTTCGGCCACTGCGAAACCCCGCTTTCCGAGGAATTCGGTGACTCCTGCACGAAAGGCATCGGCTTTCTAGTCAACATCGGCATGAAGAACGATGGTCGTTTGGCGTCCAACTACGCCCAACCCTGCTGGAGCTACGAGCACGCCATAGCCACCTATGCTCTCGGCGAGGCTCTGACGTTCTCCAAGGACAGCAAATCGGAAATTCCATACCTTCGGGAAATCACCGAAAAGGCGGGCCAGTTCATCATCGATAATCAGAACGTTGACAACGGCTGGGCGTATTCCTACGCTCTATCAGGAGGTCATACAGATCTATCCGTAGCAGGATGGCAGATCCAAGCGCTCAGAGCGGTCAGCCACACTGACATCAAGTTCCACGGCTTAACCAAGGCCATCGACCTCGGGCTGAAATATACCAATTCCCACCAGGACAAGAGCGGTGGTTACGGGTATGCAAACACCAACCTCTCCGGCGGGCTGGACTATTACACCCTAACGGGTGTGGGCATGCTCTGCAACCAGATGTGGGGCAAGGGCAACCGCCCAGAAGTGAACAAGGGTGCCAAATATCTGCTGGAAAACAGCAAGTTCGAATACAACGGGGAATACGCGGACCTATACGGCCACTACTACGAATCCCAAGCCATGATGCAGAAGGGTGGCGATGACTGGAAACGTTATAACACCATGTTCCGTGATCAGCTCCTTAACAACCAGAACACGGACGGCTCCTGGAAGGCTCCCGGAGGCGGGCAGAAAATCCGCGCGGTGGCCGGGGTGTATGCGAGCAACGACATGTATCGCACCTGCCTCTGCACGCTCATGATGGAAGTTTATTATCGCTTCCTGAGCACCGGTGGCGGCATCCGAACCACAAGACAATCCCTCCTCTGACAGGGAGTCCCATATCAGCGCACCGCCGGTTGTGTTTCTTTGGCAGAAACCTCCGGCGGTAACTCTTCGAACTCCAGTTGGATCACGCCCACCGTGCTGGCAAGATTGTCGGCGGGTATTCCCCTGATCCGCAGGTAGCCCTTACCATCCGCGAAGTCAGCCGGGCAGAGGGCGGTGCTGGTTTCCAGAGTGGTGCGGGGATTGAGCAGGACTGCCGACTTGGGAGCGGTAGTGATGGGTTTTAGCTTTACGGCCTCGGTGGATGGCACGTTGGTTAGAATGACATAAATGGATTTGCCACGGCGGGTGAGCATCACATCCCGGTTGGTGGTCAGATGGGATGCAGGGATGGCATCTCCGAACGCGCCGCCCACATCCTTGAGCCAAGCACCAACCTTGCGCAGGATCCCACTGCTGTGGGAATCGATAGTACCGTCGGGCTGCGGCCCCACATTGAGCACATAGTTGCAGCCGCGCGCAAGGTAACGGGCGATGGATCTCTGCAGGTGCCCGGCACTGTAATAATCCTCGTCCTTGCGGAAACCCCAACTCTCGCTACCCACGGCCTGGCATGCCTCCACCGGTCTGTGGATGACGCGTGCGTCATCCGGATCATAATCGCGTTCCGGCGTGCCAAAATCCCCCGCATCAAAACCGCGGTCGTTGATGACGGCTTGCGGCTGCAGCTTGCGTATCATCGCATTGATGGATGGATCCTTGTAGGCGGAGACATTCATGTCCCACCAAAAACCGTGTATGGTGCCGTAGTTCGTGCACAGCTCGCGCACCTGATTGGTTAGGTATTCCAGGTAGGCCTCCCAGTCCGGGTGATCTCCCGGCTCAGGTGCTGGCAGCTCGTGGTGGCGTCCCTGGTTCGGATAGTTCGGTTGATTCCAGTCGGCTATTGAATAATACAAGCAGAGTGGCAGCTTGCGCCGGTGGCAGGCATCCGCGACCATGGCTACGATGTCTTTCTTGTATGGCGTGTGGACGGAGGTAAAGCGTGTGTGTTTGGAATCGAAAAGGCAGAACCCATCGTGGTGTTTGGTGGTGAGGGTCAGGTAGCGCATGCCGCCTTCCTCTAACATATCAAGCCATCGCTCCGGATTGAATTTATCCGGGTTCCACTGTTGTGCGAGTTTCACGTATTCAGCGCGCGGCACGTGTGCACGCCATTGATGTTGCTCATGCCATGCCGGGATGGAATAAAGCCCCCAGTGCGCAAACATGCCGAAGCGCCTTTCCAAAAACCAGTCACGTCCATCACCGAAATACCCGGGCCGTCCGGGTGCCGACTCCGGCTTTCCAGCCATACCGGATGAACTGGAAACCCCTCCCGCTAACAGCGGCGGGCCTATGAGCGTCACGGCGGTCGTTCCGCCGAGAGAGGAGAGAAAGGATCTGCGATTCATGGTTTAGTTGGTCTGGTTGCGGTGCTTGTCGGAGTTCCATGATGGAATTCCCATGTTGTGAGCGCTTAGGTGAATACCAGGGTAAGTTCTTCCGGCGTGAGTTCGCGCCATTCTCCTTCATCGAGATCATCCGGCAGTGACAGGCTGCCGATGGAAATGCGTTTCAAAGAGACGACATGGTTTCCCGCAGCGGCGAACATGCGGCGCACCTGATGGTAACGCCCCTCATGCAGAGTGACGAGCGCCTGTTTTTCGTCCAGCGCCTCGAACTTTGCAGGCAACAAGGGCCTGCTCTCACCGTTGAGCAGCAGAGTGCCAGAGCTGAAGAGCTCACCCTCATGACCTTCCAGCGGCCGGTCAAGTATGGCATGATAGATTTTCAGGCATCCGGACTTGGGATGAATGATGCGGTGCAGTAACTTACCATCATCCGTGAGGAGCAGCAGACCAGTGGTGTCCTTGTCCAGGCGGCCGATCGGATTGAGTCCCGGATTGCGGTGGCCGAAACGTTCCGGTAACAAGTCGTAGATCGTCGCCCCTGGGTCCTCATGCCCACAGGTGTATCCGTCTGGCTTGTGTAGAACGAGAACCAGCGGAAATCCGGGATCGAGCGGCTCTCCACGGAAATGGATGTGTTCGTGCGGCGGCAGTTCTCCCTCGCCGAGCACGTTCCCCGTATCATCAGTGACCGCACCAGAGCGGATGAAGCGCTGAACTTCCTTGCGCGAGCCGTAGCCAAGATTGGCAAGGCGTTTGACGAGTTTCATGGAGCAGCGGGATTGTGTGTTATTTGTGATGAGCTTTACGTGACTGAATGTCAGCGTTTGTCGGCGAAAAGCAGCTTGTAGGTCTGGTCTTCTGCCACCTTCCGCCAAGCCAGCCTGCAGGCATCCAACACGGCTTCATAGGGCAGTTGGCGGTTGGCGACGAGCAACAACTTTCCCCCACGAGTGAGCGAAGCGGCGGCTGTCGTTAGAAATGTGCGACCAAGGGTGACATCTGCAGCCACGCCGGTGTGAAACGGGGGATTCATCAGGATGGCATCATAGGTGCGCGGCAGCCCGCTGGTGACATCATGCCAATGGAAGCCGAGAACACGTGCGGCATGGTTGCTTAGATTGCGCTGGGCACAGGCAAGCGCCCGGGAGTCTGCCTCGAACAGGTCCAACTGACTGATACCGGGGCAGCGCCGCAGCGCGGCATCAGTCAGATAGCCCCAGCCTGCGCCAAGATCAGCGACGTTGCCACGGAGACCCGGAGGGATGTGATCAGCGAGCAGGCGCGATCCGGGGTCGATGTGCTGGCTACTGAAAACCCCGGCTTGGGTGTAAAAACCGGTCCCTGGAATTTCCCGCTGCTCGGCGAGGGGCCCCCATGCGGCGAAAACTTCCAGCTTCCAAGTGCCGTCATCTGTTGCATGGAACACACGACATTTGTGCTTCTGGAGGGAGTTGACCGCCCCGGTGGCACTCGCTAATTCCTTCTCGAATCGGCCGGCACCAGCGGTATTGGGCATCGCACAGACTATCTTACCACCCGGAGCCAGCCGTTCCTGCGCCAGCGCGAACCATGCCAGCGTTTCATCCCGGCTCTTGCCCGGGAGCACGAGCACCAGCGGCCATTTCCCTTCCGGAGGGTCATCCACACGCTCAAACCCGGCCTGATTCCATGCATCCGCCAGTGGTTTGAGCGGTTGCCAGCCGATGACATCCGGCCATGCATTCAAGGCCGGATGTGGCGCGGCCCCAAGAAACAATGCCCGAGTGGGCACGTGAAGGCCTTCGGAAAAAGGCAGCATCAAGGTTTCAAGGGCTGGATTCACAATCGGGGATTTCATGGAACAATGCCACACGCAAAATGATCCCACCCGCCAGAGAGAGATTCCCCAGTCCCCGGCTTCACCAAGCGACCGATGACTGTCAAAGGCAGTTCGGGAAAAGCTTTTCCCCAAGCCTCTAGAAGATCAGTTACCTGTTCTGCCTCCATCGCCATGAGTATCTCATAATCCTCACCGTCACCCAAGGCCTGCTCTTCGTTGCAGCCCGGACTGCATGGTAAGGCTCTGCGATCCAATACAAACCCACACCCGCTAGCAGTCGCTAATCGCGGCAAATCCTTGGCCAATCCATCTGATATGTCCATCATCGCCGCAGGCTTAAAGTTGGATACCATCCAGTCGGTGTTTTTAATACGAGGAATGAACTTGAGATGTTTTCCGGCACTGGATCCGCCTAGGGTTCCGGTGACCAGGAGGGATTGTCCGGGTTTAGCGCTTGAGCGAAGGACCAGATTTTCGCGGCGGACGCTGCCTGTGGCAGCGAGTGAAATCACAGGGGCCGAGCCGTGAGGGACCCGGGAAGTCTCCCCGCCAGCGAGCACTGCTCCGAAGGTCTGGAGACAATCACCGATACCGCAGTAGAGGTTTTCCACCCATTCCACCTCGGTTTCCGGAGGTAGAGCCAAGGTAATAAGAAAGCGTTCGGGGTGGCCACCCATAGCTGCAAAATCGGAGACCACGCGTGCGGCGGCTTTCCAACCAACGGCATGTGCGGGGGTATCTTTGAGAAAATGCACTTGGCCGACAATGGCATCCGTTTTGAGAAGCTGCAGTGTGGGATGGTCGGGGCCGGGATCGATCACAGCACAGTCGTCACCCGGCCCGGCGGCGGGGTCAGCATCGTGGGGGAGGAGGCCAGTCAATCTGGCGATCAGGGCATCCTCACCGATGTTGTTGAGAGTGGTCACGGAGAAGCATCCACAGGGAGATGGAAGTAACGGGCGAGCAGTTGTATGATCACGGTTGATCCGTTGAAACAGAAATGCACGGCCACTGGCGCCCATAAGGAACCGGTCTTTTCGTAAACAAAAACGAGCAAGAGGCCGAAAACAAACAAAGGAAACAGTGCAGTGAGATTCCCGTGCGCTAAACCAAAAATCAAGGATGAGGCCACGGCAGCTGGCCAGACACCTGCGAATTTTTTCATAGCTGGATAGAAATACCCTCGGAAAACGATTTCTTCACAGATAGGGGCGGTGATGATCGCAGCAAAGGCCATGAGCCCGAGCACCAGAGGATTCTCGGATGTTTGCAGGACTTTCACTGTGTCCTGCACGGTCTCAACGTCGAATGATTTCATCCATTTCATGTAACCCGAGAACTCCAGGCCCAAGGCGGAAACCCACATGAAAAACACCGAACAGGGAGCGATCAGAAACACCCACGGCCACGATGGCCAACGCAGCCCCAACCACAACACTGGTGTCACCCGCCAATTGACGATCAATATGACCACTCCCGCCAGGATGAACTGAAAGACAATATTGACCACCAAGACCATCGGACTAAGAGAAGTGCTGGGGTCCAAGGGCTTTTGCCCCGCAGAGAGAGCCAAGCCTCCAAACACGAAAAACATGATCCCTATCCCCAACAGGTCCAGCGGTCGATAAAACCAGACCGGCACCTTCCCGTGCTGAGTATCCGGCAGCACCGGCCCTAGCATGGGCGATTCATCGCCCTGCCAGGAGACGTCATCCGTCACCGGAGGCGGTGCTGCCACTGCCCACCTTCTGGGCGCAAGCACCCAGCGCAACAACGCGGAAATCAGGAAAAGACCGATGGCTGCGGCAAAGCTACCGCTGAGAACAAAATCCGTGGGGTTCGACATGTGGAGGTTTCTTCCGGGAAAACCTGCGATGCCTGCCCGGTGACGCCAATGGAAAAATTCAATCGCCTGCGTGGAGCTTGCTATGAATCCCATGAAAATCGGGAATCTTGGCGGCGTTCTTCCGAAACTACCATCGCGCTTCTCATGCTTTCCAACTGGGTGATCAGGCGCTCGGAGCGGCTGATTTATCATAGAGCACTGTATTGACCCACACACTGGATGGCTTTAGGTTACGCCCGCGAGGAATCCGCCCTTTTCCTCAAAACCCTGATTGGCATGAACCACCCGTCATTCAATGTGCCCACAGCGGAGACTATGAACCGTCTCCTGCCGGCATTCGCATTTTCCAGATTGCTCGTTTCCAACGAGTTGAGTGCGGTCTATCAAGCCAGACAACGATCGTTAGACCGCGACGTGGCGATCAAAATTCTTTCTCCGCAGGTGAGTGGGGATGCACGGTTCCGGGAATCATTCGAGGCTACCGCCCGCCTGATGGCCAAGCTCAACCACCCGAATCTCATCGGAGTGTATGATTCAGGCATCGTGGAGGATATGCTTTATTTCGTGATGGAATACATTCCGGGCGGGTCTTTGGAGAGTTCCTTGCATGGACAAGGCATCGATTTGACTCAAGCCGTGCGGCTGACAGAAGGAATCTGCAAAGGTCTGGCCAATGCCCACTCCCACGGAATCGTACACGGCAACATCAAACCCTCCATCATCCTGCTCAATCAGAAATCCGAACCCAAAATCGGCAATTTCGGATTCAGTCACCCCATTCTAACGGAAGATTCATCTACGGACTCCACCCATTCCTGCCGCGCACCGGAAGTTGATAGCCATCCCGACGCCGCAGATGCGCGCTCGGATGTCTATTCAGTGGGCGCCATTCTTTACCAACTGGTCACTGGTAAACCTCACTCACCAGACGCACGGCCTCCATCCACTTACTCAAAGTGCGGACAGAGCGTGGACTTGCTTTGGAAAAAAGCCACCCATCCTGCCCCCGCCCAACGATATCCCGACATGCGGTCGTTGTACACAGCTCTCACCGCTGCGGTAAAAAACCAGAATGATCCGCGTATTTCCGTGCCAACTTCCGTTATTCCTGGCGCACGCGCGGTAAACCCAGCGCCAAGGAGCCGCCCAACCATCTCCCGGCCGGTCCCCCCCCGCCCCCGTGTCACTCCGCGGAAACAAGCGCCTTGATTCGTCACTGGCGTTCATCATTCCACTTGAATAAACTAGTCGGCTAAGGTTATTCTTCCGGTGTTGCTAACAAACCAAGGGTTTTTGCATCTCCATACATGAGCGATCCACACGTCCATATCACTTTTACAGCCCCGGAAATTTCCGAACTTGCCCCGCTTTTTCCGGGCTATGAAATCTCCAACCTGATCGCCACTGGTGGAATGGGTGCCGTTTACCGCGCCGTCCAAAAGTCCCTTGACCGGCCAGTGGCCATCAAAATCCTGCCGCAGGAATTCAGCAAGGACGCGGCTTTCTGCGCCGGTTTCGAAGCTGAGGCCAAGGCCATGGCCCGCCTCAACCACCCCAACCTCATCAGCGTTTATGATTTCGGGGAAGTCGCCGGGATGCTCTACATCATCATGGAGTATGTTCCGGGGCAGTCGATCTTCCACTCGGCACATGGAATAGCCATCGATCCCTCCGAGGTTATCCGACTTGTCTCAGGAATTAGCAACGGCCTCGCCCATGCTCACGAGAACGGCATCATCCATCGCGACATCAAGCCGTCCAATATTCTTCTCGATCTCAACGCCCAGCCGAAAATCGGTGACTTTGGTCTAGCCAGACCGGTTGAAAACAAGATCCAGGAAGGTGAGGAAATCTTCGGCACTCCCCATTACACGGCACCCGAAGTTGTCAGCTCCCCACATTCCGTCGGCAATCGTGCTGATATTTTTTCTGTGGGTGTCCTTCTACACGAATTACTGACCGGAAGACTGCCAGCGGAGGACCGCCGTCCCGCATCCGTCATTTGTGGTTGCGATCCCCGTTTCGATGCCATCATCAAGCGCGCGAGCAGTCAGATCCCGGAGGCCCGTTATTCGAGTGCCGCAGAAATTGCCCAAGATCTCCAGGCCATTGCCATGTCCGCAGGTTCGAGGCACCTGCGGTCTCCTTCTCCCAATATTCCCTCCTCCGTGCGCAAGGGTGTGCCTGCACCTGCCGTGGTCAAAAGCCCATCCTCCCAAACACCTGCGCGGTCTGGACGTTCCTCATCCTCTCAGGGCTCCTCATCTAAGTCTTCGTCCCCTGTCATATGGGGCGTCTCGTTCGTGGTGTTATTGGCGGTTGTTTTGATCATCCATAACAGCTCTTCTAGCAAACAAACTGTGGAGAAGAGTCCCAGCGAACCTGCCCAGTCCACTCCTCCGCCTCCACCAACGGAGGAGATTATTGAAAAAATTCGCCAACAGACGGAAAAGAAGCCCGATCCCGCACCGGTGCCTGTGCCCGACCTGACGCCTAAGCCTGAGCCCAAACCCGAAGTTGCCAAGAAACCGAAGGAAGGAGCTGACCCTGATGATGTCTTCTCGAAAAAAACCACAGCTCCTAACACGCCCACCTTCGATGCCGCAGGGTTCATCGCCACCAACCAGGGCATTGTCCAGTCCAAGGCTACCCTTCTTATCTCCAAGCGTATCAGGACCATAAAGGACAATGTTTGGAACTTTGAAAGAAGCGGCCTGTTCATCATCCGCCGCCTTGGAAAGGGTGGAGTCCGCGCCGAGAGTCGTTTCAGAAATCTCGTCACAGCCTGGAAAAACACCAATGCCCTCCCCAAAGAGCTTGATGAGGATATGTCCCGGATCCCGGGTATACCAGAATGTCATAACGAGTTCTACGAAAAACAGGTTGCTATTGAGCAGGCTTCCAACCGGGAACTTGAGCAACTCGCAGGCGCTTACATCCACAAGCTCGAAAGTCAGGTCGAAATTCTGAAATCAAATAACGACACCCCTGCTATCGATATCATTAAGGAGGAAATCGACAAAGCCGGGGACTCGCAGAAATATTTCGCCCCATTGCTGCCTGCTCCGCCTCCAGCCCCGGAAACTCCGAAAACGGAAACTCCGAAAAAGGACGACGACTCGGACAACTAGTGCACACTTCCACTGGCGGGCGGGCATTTCCCATTTAAAGTCCCGGCGTGCCTCCACGCGCAAACCAACATTCAACGATCCGTCTCCACGGTTGCCGCCAGCACAATCTGCGCAACCTCTCACTGGAGATCCCGCTTGGGAAACTTACCGTCGTTACCGGACCCTCAGGCTCAGGTAAATCTTCCTTGGCTTTCCACACCCTTTACGCCGAGGGACAGCGGCGCTACATCGAAACCTTCTCGCCATACGTGCGGCAGTTTTTCGATCGCATGGACAAACCCGATGTGGATTCTATCGAGGGCATCCCACCGGCCATCGCCATCGAGCAGAAAAATCACGTTCGCACCACCCGCTCCACGGTAGGGACGCTAACGGAAATCAACGACTATCTCAAACTTCTCTTCGCCCGCCTCGCAACCGGCCACGACCCGCAGACTGACGAGACCATTCAGCCTGATTCCCCGGAATCTGCGGCCGCATGGGCACACGAGAATCTAAGTGGGAAGCCGGTACTGATCACCTTCCCCATCCCCGTGCCGCCCGGCACCAAGGCGGCGGAACTCTTCCCTTTCCTCAATCAGCAGGGCTACTTGCGCGTCCTCCATCAGGGAGAAATTCTCCGCACTGATGAACCCATCAAATCTCAGTTTTCAGGTTTCAAATCCACCATCACAGTTGTTCAGGATCGCTTCGCCCTAACACCCGAACACGGGAACCGCCTGTTGGAAGCTCTCGAAGCCGCATTCCGCCTCGGCAAGGGTCGTGCCTCCATTCAGGCGGAAGCGATATCCCGCGCGTTCAGCACGGGCTGGCACAACCCCGCCACCGGCTTCACCCTGCGCGCTCCCGTTCCCGCGCTTTTTTCGTTCAACAGCCCGCTAGGAGCCTGTCCCAAATGCCGCGGTTTTGGCCGCATCATCGGGCTAGATCTGGAAAAAGCCGTCCCTGATCCTACACTTTCCATTGCCGGAGGTGCCATCAAACCCTTTCAGGGCGAGCGCGGCGATGAGTGCCTGCGGGATCTCATTCGCTGCTGCAAGGAGCGCCGCATCGATATCAACACTCCTTGGCAGGACCTCACGGACGGCGAGAGGGAATGGATCTACTATGGAGACCGTAAAACCACGGATATCACCCCTGAGGAACTGGAGGAACTGTGGCGTACCGGGGATTGGTACGGCGTCAGGGGGTTCTTCGACTGGCTCGAGACCAAGGCCTACAAAATGCACGTCCGCGTGTTCCTCTCCCGCTACCGCTCTTACACCACCTGCTCCTCCTGCCGTGGCAAACGCCTCCAACCCGAGTCCCTTTGTTTTAAAATCCTCGGCAAGACCCTGCCTGATATCTGGCAGCTCCCCGTTTCTGATCTTCTCCCTTGGTTCCGTGATATCAAATCCCGGATTTCAATTCCCGGAACTGACACCACTCTGGAACTCGTCCTAACTGAAATCACCTCGCGTCTTGGATACCTTGACCAGGTGGGACTCGGATACCTGACCCTCGACCGCCCCACGCGCACGCTCTCGGGTGGAGAGGTGGAGCGCGTCAATCTGACAACATGCCTGGGAGCATCACTCACCGGCACACTTTTCGTTCTCGATGAACCTACCGTTGGTCTCCACGCCCGCGACATTGAGCGCCTTGTCGGCATCATGCACGGCCTGCGGGACAAGGGTAACACGCTGGTTGTCGTTGAGCATGAACAAGCTGTGATGCTTGCTGCCGACCACCTGGTGGATCTGGGGCCTGGTGCCGGACAACACGGTGGCAGCCTCATCTATCAGGGAAATCCAACCTCAGGCCTGCCCGCATCCGCTCCCCGCAGCAAGGCCACCCAAAAGACAAAACCTCAAATCCAACAGGGCACCCTTCCATGGCTCACCGGCCAAAAATCGATCCCCGTTCCCACCAAACGCCGCAAGCCATCCAAACAGGTGCTCTCAATCAAGGGGGCCAGCCGCCACAATCTTCGGAAAGTTGATGTCGATCTCCCGCTCGGCTTGTTCGTGTGCCTGACTGGTGTCTCTGGTTCCGGAAAATCCACCCTTGCCCATGATGTCATCTATCTGAATCTCGCCCGCAAGCTCGGCCAGGAAACCGATGGCGAACCCGCGCCGATCAAGAATATCTCAGGAAGCGGACACCTCGCGCGTGTCGAAATGGTCGATCAAAGTCCCGTCGCCCGCACGCCACGTTCCACTCCAGCAGTTTTCCTCGGCGCATTCGATCCCATACGCCAGCTTTTTTGTGAGACGGAATCCGCCATAACTGCCGGACTCAAACCAGGATTCTTTTCCTTCAACTCCGGAGACGGACGCTGCGACCGCTGCGCTGGCAATGGCTTTGAAAAGGTGGAAATGCAGTTCCTATCAGACCTCTACGTTACGTGCCCGGATTGCAATGGGCGGCGCTATAAATCCTCCACCCTTGAATATACCCTCGCGGGCAAGTCCATCGCCGATATTCTCGACTTAACAACCGAGGAGGCCATTAGCCTGCTCGCAACCATCGACGGGACAGCCAAAACCCGCAAGCTGGCACAGCAGGCTTCCTCTGCCCTGCAACCGCTTGTGGAGGTCGGCCTTGGTTACCTCAAACTCGGCCAACCCCTCAATACCCTCTCCGGCGGAGAATCCCAGCGTCTCAAACTCTGCCAGATCCTGTCGTCCACCACTGCACATTCGAAACTTCTCATCCTGGACGAGCCCACCACCGGCCTGCACTTCTCTGACATTCAGAATTTGTTAGGTGTCCTGCAAAAACTCGTAGACTCCGGACACTCGCTGCTCGTCATCGAACACAACTTCGAGGTGATCAAATCCGCCGACTGGATTCTCGACCTAGGCCCGGAAGCCGGCCAACACGGCGGACAACTCGTCGCCCAAGGTCCTCCTGAAAAAGTCGCAAAGCTCACCACCCCCACCGCCCTGTATCTGCGCAAGGCCTTGGGAAAAGATATCACTCCCGTCATTTCTGTCCCTTCCAAATCTGAAATCCAATATTCCCAATCCTCCATTTCGTTAAGGGGTGCCCGCCACCACAATCTGAAAAATATTTCGCTCGATATCCCGCGTGACCAGTTTGTCGTGATTTCAGGCCTATCAGGTTCCGGCAAGTCCACGCTGGCTTTTGATATCCTGTTTGCCGAAGGTCAGCGCCGCTTCCTCGACTCCATGTCTGCCTACGCCCGCCAGTTCGCGGAGCAGTTGGAAAAGCCCGAGATCGACCAACTCCAGGGCCTACCCCCTACGGTCGCCATCGAGCAACGCGTTTCCCAAGGGGGCCGCAAGTCCACCGTCGCCACTGTCACGGAACTGTGGAACTTCATCCGCCTGCTCTATGCGAAACTCGGCACACTCTATTGTCCGGATTGCCATGTGCCTGTGGAAAAACAATCGATCGCAGCGATAGAAAACGCCATCAGGAGTCACCTCAAAAAAGGTGCCGTCACGTTATTAGCCCCACTTATCCGTGGCAAGAAAGGCTATCACACTGAGGTGGCAGAGTGGGCGCTCAAACAGGGGTTCACACGCTTGTTAGTCGATAAACAATTCAAAGACGCCGAGAGTTTCACCCGTCTCGAACGCTTCAAGGAACATGACATCGATGTGGTGACGGCGGTTTTCACCCGTCAGTCCGGGGATGCATCGATCACCCAACTCAAATCCTTGCTCGAACACGCCCTGCGGATCGGCAAGGGCCTGGTTAAACTCTATACCTCTGACAAAAAAATCATCCTGCTTTCCACCCAGTCGAGTTGCCCGTCCTGCAATCAATCCTTTGAGGATCTCGATCCCCGTTTGTTCTCCTTCAACTCACCGCACGGCTGGTGCCCGGAATGCCGCGGCCACGGCCGGGTGCCCAAACGCCGCCAGCAGCTTGACACCTCGCGCTTTGAGTCCGTGCTCGATGCCGAACTAGACGCAGACCGCTCGATAGAGCGCATGGAAGACTCCGAACTCATCGATTGCCCTGAGTGCCACGGCACCCGCCTTAATCCCACAGCCTCTGCCGTGCGGCTTCATCTGGGAGCGAGCACGAAGCGGTCTGGTACGGCTCTGGCGAAGAATGCCCGCTCCCCGCAATCCTTCTCCATCTCCGATCTATCCAAATTTTCTATCACAGCAGCCTCTGCTCATTTCTCACGGATTACCTTCACCGAATCCCGCCAGCAACTCATCGCCCGCGACATCCTTCCGGAAATCCGCCAGCGTCTCTCGTTCCTTGGTGAGGTAGGCCTCGGATACCTGCAGCTCGATCGCTCTGGCAACACCCTTTCCGGCGGAGAATCACAGCGGATCCGTCTCGCAGCCCAGCTCGGGTCTAACCTACGCGGCGTGCTCTACGTGCTCGATGAGCCCACCATAGGCCTTCATCCTCGCGACAATGCTGCCCTGCTGAAAACCCTCCTCAAACTCCGCGATCACGGAAACTCGCTCGTCATCGTGGAACACGACGAGGACACTATCGCTGCTGCAGATCATCTGATCGACCTTGGTCCCGGAGCTGGCCGCTTCGGCGGGGAGGTTGTCTACCAGGGATTGCCGCCGTCAAGGAGTGCGCACGTCCCGCCCAATACCGTCAGTGTTGCCAATGCGGCGGCGGCAGTGAAAAGAGGCGGCGTGCAGAATGCCCGCGCCACCGTGGCCCGGGCATTCTGCACGGAGCCTTCAGTAACAGAGCCCTGTGCTAACCTGACAGGATTGGACGTCCTGCCCGTATCCCAAAAAACCGCAAACCGCAATCCACAATCCACAATCCATTCTCCGACCTTCCACGCCCTCACCCATCCACTTTCCCACCCCATCCGGGGAAACCGCCGTCCTGTTCCGGGAACCCATCCATTCCTAACCCTCACTGGATGCTCAGCCAATAACCTCAAGCAGATCGATGCTGCCATTCCCATTGGACGGCTGGTGGTCTTGACGGGAATTTCAGGATCCGGAAAATCCACGCTGATGCACCAGTGCCTTGCCGTTGCGGCAGCCATTAGCAGCCGCAAGTCTTCCAAGAGGGAACTTCCCTACAAGGCCGCTGCCAACTTTGGTAAAATCAAAGCCTGTTATGAGGTCGATCAATCGCCCATCGGCAAGACGTCGCGTTCCTGTCCGGCCACTTATGTGAAAGTGTTCGATCACATCCGCGCACTCTTCGCACAACTGCCGGAAGCCCGCATGCGTGGCTTCGACGCCTCGCGTTTCTCCTTTAACACCGAGGACGGACGCTGCCCGGAGTGCAAGGGCAATGGCCGCGTGAAACTGGAAATGGATTTCCTACCCTCCACATGGGTGCACTGCGAATCCTGCAATGGAAACCGCTATAACCCCGCCACACTCGAAGTCACCTTCCGCGAGAAGAACATCGGTGAGGTGCTTGCCATGACCATTGACGAGGCTGCTGCATTCTTTGAATCGCAGCCGCGCATCGCCCGCCCGCTCGCACTCATGGCCGATACCGGTCTTGGATATCTCCAACTCGGTCAACCATCGCCCACCCTGTCAGGCGGCGAGGCGCAGCGCATCAAACTCGTTTCCGAACTGATCAAGGGCCGGCCAAACATCCGGGATTTAAAATCCCATCCCACGAACCTATATTTGATAGAAGAGCCCACGGTAGGTCTGCACCTGGAAGACATCAAACGTCTCATCGACATCCTGCACCGTCTTGTCGATGAAGGTCACACTGTCGTCGTCATCGAACATCACATGGCCATCGCCGCCGAGGCGGATTGGATCCTAGACCTTGGTCCTGAGGCCGGCGATGGCGGCGGCTGTATCGTAGCCCAAGGCCCGCCGGAGAAAATCATCACATCCAAAACCTCCCGCACCGCGCCCTTCCTCAAGGCCGCGCTTAATGGTGGAAAGTTAATATCAGCCCGAGGTCTATGATACCGTAATAATACGCCTGCCGCGTTCACGTTCGACGATTTGATATTTCACCGGCAGGAATTTTTCGATGATGGAGATGTTCGTGACTACATGGGCGGCGGGAACCATGGTTGTAAAACTACCGCTGCCGGCAAGAGCCATCGGGAGTAGCAGTTGATCCGCCAAGTGGCGGCCGACAGGAACGTTGCAGGCGATGAAATCCCGCAGGTTTTTCGCCGCGCTGCGACCAACACGTTCCGCTGTCACATTCATTTCCCCAAAACAACTGGCAAGTTCCGAGGTGTTTGCAAAGACCGCTTCATAAAGGCAGCAAACGCCACGTCCGGGCCCGGGTTCACGGGTTTCCACCACGGAATCCTCGCAGGGATACTGGGCGTTTGCTGCTGTGAGGATCCGCTCGCCGATGCCCATGTTAAGATTGCGGATGGGCACACGGAGCTTTATTGATGTTAGATTTCCACGCTCATGGAGATTTATGGGCACCCATTTCCCGCATGGCCGCATCCTACATTCGATAACACCGCCTCCAACTGGAGCGAAACCACTTTGGACAAGTGAAACCGTGGCCTCAGCTCCCATACGCTGGAGCGCGGGGAGAAAGACTCGGTCAAGAAACTCAAACGGAGGCGCCATCGGATTGTGGGTGCCGCCTTCGAGTCTCAACATACTGGGCGCATTAGCATGAAGTAGCGCGGGAAACAAGGTTTGGAATAACAATCCAGTACTACCCGCAGTTCCGATAGAGAAATGATAGGATCCGCCTTTCACCTTACCAGCACAGAAAACCAGTTCAGTAGAACCAATTTCCGCACCATCGGCTGTGCCGTCAGAGATTTCACAAGCCGCCTTCACGCATGTCAGATGCTGGCGCATCAGTCCCGGCCTCTGTCGTTTGCCGCGGATGTGAATCATGCGGAATGACTGGCCTGTGATCATAGCAAGCGACAAGGCGGTGCGCAGCATTTGCCCGCCACCTTGGGAGCCGTCGAGTTGAATCGTTTTCATGCTTTTTATTATATTAATCATCGGGCGCAGTCTCGTCCTTGATGACGAAACGAGCCCTCAACTTTGCGACGCTCAGGGCAAGACCCGCCGTTTCGACACTACGCACTACTTCAGGGAAGTTTTTATACGCGTCAGGAGCCTCATCAATCGGATATTTGCGGCAATTTGTCAGAATGTCAGATACGTCTAAATCCGCATCCACAGATCCTTGATCCAAGGTGCGTGCCGCATGCTTGCGGCCCATGGCGCGCCCTGCGCCGTGGTTGACCGACCAGGCTGAGCGTTCGGCACCGCCTTGGGCTACCATCACGACTGAGCCATCGCGCGGATTTCCTGGCAGCAGTATAGGATGGCCGGTTTCAGCAAAACGGGTTCCCGCAAGCGAGAAATGCCCGCCGGGAACGGCACGCGTAGCTCCCTTGCGGTGGACCCACACCTTTTGCCCGTTAACGATTTCCTCACGCGCTATATTGTGTGAGATGAAATAGACGAGCTGACCGGACGCTCCGGGAAGTATTTCTTGGAAGGCTTCGAGCACGAGAGCATTGATGAGCATATGGTTCACAGTGGCGAAGTTCGCACCAAGCGACATATCATCGATGTAAGCGTTCGCCTCGGGGGTTCCAAGGGGAGCATAAACTAGTTGTTTGTCACCGGCTGGAAACGGCGTGCCCCAGTCACGAAATTTTTTCTCAAGATCTTTGAATTGGCCCTGAGCAAGCAGATTTCCGAAACCGCGCGACCCACAGTGGCTAAGGAAGGAGACATGATTGTCCTTGAGCCCGAACACTTCGGCAGTTTGTCGCGCTGATGGTCGGTCAATAATATGGGTGATCTCGCATTCACCAAAGTGGTTGCCACCACCGTATGAGCCAAGTTGTCCTGCCTTGTCGTTGAAGTTTTTTACCCGCTCTGTTTGGAGCACGAATTCGAGCCTCTGTTGAAGAGCATCGTAGGTTCCGTCGTGGCCCTGATGTGTTGAGTCCTCGCACCGGTCCGCCCACTCGGGCGGAATTCCGAGGGCTTTGCACACCCGTTCAGTGGCACCCTCAGTTACGGCGAGCATTCCGAGTTCACGATCAACGTTGCGGCCTTTTTTTACCGAACGCTGACCCCGGCCTGCGCCAGTGGGTGTTCGTTCGACGATGGCATTGATAAGTGCACGGCGAGTGGGTTTGTCCTGAATCACATCCTCCGGGATATCCAGTTGCAACAAGGACATCGAACACTTGATGTCGACCCCGACAGGTCCCGGATAGATGTGCGACGGCGAGACCATAACGCAGCCGACCGGCGCGCCATATCCAACGTGACCATCCGGATTCAGGATGAGATCGGTGACGCCCGGAGCCATTCTTGAGTTAACGGCCTGTTGGAGACACATTTCATCGAAGTTATCGCGAATTGCGTCCGTACCAATGACGGTAATGGGTTTTCCAGAGTCGTTAGGGAGTGGGATAAATCCGAGTGCCTTATCTATTTTATGGATGGTGTGCATGATTGATTTGAGTTGAAAAAATGAATAGTGACAAGGGGTAGGTGAAACTTTCTTACCATTGAGCGACTAGAGCCTCGACTGTGGTCCGAATGGAATTCGAGCCTGCAATCTGGTCAGTCAACAAAATGTAATTTCACCAATATTGGCAGGATGATAGAATTTTGTGAATATCAAAAGGGAATCTGCGACAAGGAATTGGAAAGATGTTCTCCTGTGCTCTACCTGGCTGAGCTACCCGCTTGCGCGGGGCCGGACTTGAACCGGCGACCATAGGCTTAATTGTAATCTTTCCGGCATTCGCAGACGGAAGCGCTGACAAGTGATTGCGAGACGTTATCAGTTCTTGCGAACTGAGCGGGATTTGAACCCGCAGATTACCAGATGTAGTCCCGCTGGCATTCAGCGTGAATGGAAATCCGCGACAAGAAGTTGAAAGATCCGTAATAACTGCTCTACCACTGAGCTACCCTGATTGCGCAGGAGCCGGGATCGAACCGGCGACAGGTGTAATCTTTCTTGGCATTCGCGGATGGGAAAATCGGGTGCCAGCACAGCGGCGACGGGTGGTAAGACCATTTGATGTTCGGTTGAGAACGTTGGAGTCCCACCGTCATCCACAGTGCTGGCGGATTGTGAGCTGGAGCCGGATGCCCCAGGTTTCGTCTATGCGGTTTTCATGTGTTGGGATAGGGGTTGCAACTCTATGTCGTTGATCCAGTGGTCGGAACCGTTGGTACCGGACGAGAAGGAGGCGATGAGATCGAATACCGTGTCGCTGAAACCACCGACATTGAGGATATCCTTTCGATCGGGCGCTTGAGTTGTGGTGTTTGGAGTTAGATCGATGCACACAAGCCGGGCTTGGGGATTACGTTGCCGGAGATTAGCCCACTCAGCCATCATGGAGGTTCCACGGTTGATCTTGGGATCAGCCCAGGATTCGTTGTCAGAAATGAAGACCACCAGATCGGGTGTCGCCTTTTCCTTGTTAATCAGTGCCAGTGGTGCCGAGCAGTTGGTCCCCCCACCTCCGATCCGCGCAAGCTGGCTAGCATTAGTCATCACCGAGTCGCGGGGGTTGAGTTGGACATCAACGACATTCACGTTGAAGGGTAGCACACGCGCATGACGGTTACGCCGTAACAATGCGGCGGCAATCAACGCCGCAACATCGATGCAACGAACCTTTGAGCTAGCACCAGCACGATAGCCTGTGATGGGTGCTTGCATGGAGCCCGAAACATCGGGACAGATGATGATTTTGCCCGCAACTTCCGGAACGTTTCTTATGGCGGCTTCCATCGCGTCCTGAAGAGCATTGCAGAGTTCCAGCGGCACCTCCTTGTCAGCGTTCTTAAAGGCGACGAGAAGCTGATAGGGGAACACCCGTGCCCGCCTGATCTGTTCTGGATCTGACAAACGTCCGGCGAGAAGTTGCACAATCTTCGTGTCGCGGAACACTCCATGACGCGCGAAAGTGTTGAGGTTCATGCGGGTAGTTTGCCATGAAGCTTTGGCCGCGATGGCGGACCATTCCTTCTGACCGAGGCTGAGAGCGGAAAGCATCTGGAACGGCACGTCGGGGACATCTCCCTCACGCGAATTTTTCCATGCTTCAAACGCGCGGAGAGTATCCGGCAATGCACCGACATCCCACGGTTTGCCTACCAACCATGCGTAAAAGGCTTCCCGCATGGCATCGGCAGGGCGAGGGTGAACCATCTTCACAACATCCGCAAGAGACGGATCGTTGCCGATAGAGGCTTGGATGAGTTGCTGTTCGTCGGCGCGTTCGAGCCACTGGCGGACCAACCGCTTCGGTGCGGAGCCAAGAGACTTGCGGCCAGTGACACCAGAGCGGAGAATTTGCACGAAGTTCCTGAGCATTTTCCCGTTGTCGATGACCTGTGGGAAAATTTCGATTAACCGACCGAGATCGCGAGCGGCGAGCACCGCGCAAAGCAAGGCGGGCATATCCTTCATGAAACCCTTACGCCGTGAATATAATGCAGTCTTGGCGAGGAAATCGACATCCACCTGATTGGCGAGATCAAGCACGCGCTCAAGCTGTGTTTCGGCGGAGGCGTAGAAGGTGTGTGTCAGGCAGCCGGTGGTGGCGAGTCGAGCGAGCGAGGCTTTTGGTGAAAGCTCGTAGGCCGTGGCACCTGCATCATTGACTACCTTGGCCTCGGGAAGAAGTGCACCGCAGAGTGTTTGGAAGATGTTTTTGTTGGCCATGTGCGTATGTCCGTAGTTATTGCGGACAGATGTGTAATTGGCACTGGCTGTGCCAAGTTTGATTTGCCAAGATAAAAATCACACAAGTCGTTGATTATTAGAGGATTAAAATCCAGATTATTTTCTTCTCTTGGTTGATCTCAATCTGATATTGATAATTTCCTAGAATATTAGCTATCTTCTTATCCATGAAGAGAGTGTTAATCGGACTGCTTGGAACGAAATTGGATAGTGGCTTTGATGTTTCACGTTGGGACTCGTGGAGGCCGACAGTTTCGCTCTTCCAGCATGAGGATCAGCTGTGGGATAGGCTGGAATTACTGGCGGAGCCGACTTTTGAAAAAATCTCAGAGCAAGTTCTTGAGGATGTGCGGCAAGTTTCGCCAGAGACGGAGGCGCGGTTGCATAAGGTGAGTTTTGGAGCAGATCCCTGGGATCTGGAGATGGTATACTCGGCTCTGCACGATTGGGCACGCGGGTATCGGTTCGATTGCGAGCAAGAGGAATATTTCATCCATATCACGACGGGCACACACATTGCGCAGATTTCACTGTTCTTGTTGAACGAGGCCGGAACTCTTCCCGGGAAGCTGATCCAATCTAAGCCGCCGTCATCACGGCCATCGCGAGATGTGCCAAAAGCTGGCTTTTCGGTAATCGATCTGGATCTCTCGAAGTATGATAGGCTGAACACACGTTTCGAGCGCGAGCAGGCCGAGGTGACAGACTTTTTGAAAAGCGGCATCGCGACGCGTAACCCCGGATTTAACCGGCTGATCGAACGTATTGAACAGGTGACTCTGTCCTCCCGTGCGCCGATAATACTCACGGGTCCTACAGGCGCTGGAAAATCACATCTTGTCCGGCGGATCTTCGAACTGAGGAAACAACGCGGTGGACTGCGAGGCAACTTCGTGGAAGTCAACTGTGCAACCCTAACGGGCGACACTGCAGCATCAGCTTTATTCGGTCATACGCGGGGATCCTTCACTGGAGCCCAGAAGGACCGACCGGGTTTGTTGCGCGAGGCAGACGGAGGACTATTATTTCTCGATGAAATCGGCGAACTAGGCACCGACGAGCAAGCAATGCTGCTGCGCGCCTTGGAAGACCACACATTTTTACCCGTTGGAGCTGACAAGCCGGTGAAGAGCGATTTCCAACTTATTGCGGGCACAAACCGTGACCTTTCACACGCAGTGATGAACGGATGCTTCCGCGCCGATCTGTTAGCGAGAATTAATCTGTGGACCTTTGCCCTGCCAGCGTTAGCTCAACGGCGGGAGGATATCGCGCCGAATCTGGAGTATGAACTCGAACGCCAGCAACTGACCAACGGACGCGCGGCGAGTTTCAACAAGGAAGCGAAGGAAGCGTTTCTGAAATTCGCAGAAGGACCCGACAGCCAGTGGCATGGCAACTTTCGCGACCTTAATGCGGCAGTTACGCGCATGGCCACGCTGGCGCCACGTGGGCGAATCCGGGTGGAGGAGGTGGAGGAAGAAATCCAGCGTCTCCGCGAGATTTGGCACCGCCCAGGCACTGCTGCCCAGGCGGAAATAGCGGATCTTGAGGCAATTATAGGTGCCAGCGCGGTGGCAAGGCTTGATCCGTTTGATAGCATACAACTGGGTTATGTTGTGGCGGTTTGCCAGCGATCCCAAACTCTCTCCGAGGCGGGAAGAGAAATTTTCAAGGTGTCCAGATGCAATCGCACAGTAACAAACGACGCAGATCGCTTGAAAAAGTACCTGGCGAAATACGACCTGAAATTCGAAACCCTGCGGTACCAACTATAATTGCGTCAGGCGACAGCACGAGAGCCTCTCCCAAAGGCCCGATTCTGCCGGTTGGGATGCTTTTCTCATTTCCATGCCCCGGGATTTAGATCCCTTACTCAAGCCTTTCCCTCCACATTCAGGGGTTGCGCGGGCGGAGAATCGTGGTACTAGTCGCTCCCCAAGCCATGCCGAACTACGATTACGAATGCCAAACCTGCGGAAACCGTTTCGAGGTCTTCCAAGGCATGAACGACCCCAAACTCACCGATTGCCCGAAAGAGGGCTGCGGCGGCAAAGTCAAGCGCCTGCTGGGCACCGGCGGCGGCATCATCTTCAAGGGCGCGGGTTTCTATCAAACCGACTACCGCTCGTCCTCTTACCAGGCTGGCGCCAAGGCGGAAAGCGGCTCCGATAAAAAAGAAGCACCCGCCCCGAGCACTCCCGCTCCTTCCAAGGCTGCGGAGTGATTTCCGCGGTGGGAGTGGTTGGGGATTACAATGCTCCGAAGTCATAGGCGCTTGTGGGTTTGTTGGGGTTACGGGATGACTGAGAGGGCAGGTATTTCGCGCTCTTCCAGCTTCTGATTAGGGCTTTCCAGTTCAATATCGGCTCGCCGCCCTTGTTCGTCCATCCGTTGCTTTCCCACTTGTGGAACATGAAATGTCCATCAGTAGCCAGAAGGCCTATCTCAATGCAGAAGGCCGTGACCTCCTCGATGGTTGCTCTGTTGTGTGTGTGTATTGTACTCAGTACATTCTGTATATCAGTATGGTTAGTCGTTCCTTGTCCGTTCCTTGTCCGTTGTTGGGTCGTTGTAGTGCCCGTTCCTGATTTGGAAGTGATGCTGAAAATCCTTGAATCTGTAAGGGTCGCGATTGTCCCTTTGCTCGTTCCCCTGAACGTTGCAAGTCGGCACTCTAACAATGTTTTTTTGGCGTGCCGATATGCCATCTCGGAAGGGATTCCGGCATTTTTCCAATCCCCGATAAACGCCTGCCCTGCCTTCAGACCGGTGATCGGGCAATCCTTCCATTTTGCCCGCATGGCGATTTGGAGTAGCAGGAGGAAAGCGTGCGGGTGCCTTTTGACGAGCGCCTCTGTCTCATCCCCGCAATACAGGGCAATAAATCGTGAGGGGTTCATTTGTTCAACACCTCCGCTTGATGGTTTTTGTGGTCGGTTGGTCTGTTATTCATAGTGCCCGGCATTTTGACCGTGATCTGATTGCCTGAAATCAAATCCAGTGGTCCACGGTGTCAAAAGGCATAATGACCTAGACCAATTGCCAAAAAGTTCTTGCCGAAACGGGATTGTTGGGGGTGGTCTCTCCGGACTGCCGGAGGCAGTCCCAAATAACATGGCAGGGGGAGTTGGTGGGATGAGAAGGAGCTGGTAGTGGCGTTGGTGCGCAAGCATACGGCGCAGGCGAACCGCCGGGTGGCAGCTCGCTTGGGAATGGGGCACGAGGTGAGCGTTACGCGGGCGGTGAGGAGCTTCAGGGAGGACCCGAAAGCAGCCCGCAGGCTCAAAGCACTTGAACGCAAGTTGGGGATCAGCTGAACTACGGGCACATGGATGACAGTCAACCCGCATTGAAGTCTTGCCGTCTCAAAAGATGGAATGCCCAATGTCTGTTATTTGGGACTGATCCTAGAGACTGAAAATTCCTGACACAAACATGAACATAAATATAGATAGATATGTACTAATTGCCATTCCCCCTACCTTGCCATGAATCCGGATCCAACCATCATCATCATTGCTGGGCCCAATGGTGCGGGCAAGACGACGTTTGCGAGAGAGTTTCTGCCACAGGAGGCAAGCTGCCTAACGTTCATCAATGCGGATCTGATCGCGCAAGGACTGTCGCCCTTCCGTCCGGAGGAGGAGGCGGCACGCGCAGCCAGACTGATGCTTGAAATGATCGCGGCATGTGTGAAGCGTGGTGAAAGTTTTGCCATCGAGACCACCCTCAGCGGGCGGACCTATGCGCGGATGATCCCGCAGTGGAAGCAAGCTGGCTATCAGGTTGCCTTGTTTTTTCTCCAACTTCCCAGCGAAGATCTGGCCGTGGCACGCGTGGCGGGCCGGGTGGCTCAAGGCGGGCACCATATCCCAGAAACCTTGATCCGGCGGCGCTTCCACACTGGAATCGCCAATTTCCATGCGCTCTACAAACCACTTGTCGATACGTGGAGACTATACGATAATTCGGGGGAGAGACCGGTATTCATCAACAGCAACGAACTGCCATGAGAGCAAGCAACTGGATTCAACAAGCTGACCAAGCCATGATTCGAGCCGCCGCCCGGGCCAGAGCCGTAGCTGCCAGCACCAACACTCCGATTCACGTGATCAAGGACGGAAAAATCGTGGAAATCAGGCCAGAGAAAGATGGGCGGAATCTGCCGAAGGTCAGACCTCCGGTTTAATGCCATGCGGCATCAACAAGCTAAGCCATGGCCACTAACACCATCTCTGTGGTTGGCACACTCATTTAACACGGAAGCTTAAAGCTTAGATTCCATCCTCTTTGGCAGACGGATGGTCACTTCGAATCCGCCGCCTTCAGGCAGTGAGGCAGTGGTTTCACCGCCGCAGGTTTGGATGGCGGAACGCACGATGGCCAGCCCCAGTCCGCTGCCGCCGGTGTCACGGCTGCGCGAACGGTCTAAGCGGTAGAACGGTTCGAACAAGCGGTCCAGTTCCCCGGCAGGCACGCCTGGTCCGTCATCGGCCACGCTGATACTGATGCTGTCCGTCTCCTCCGTGGCGCGGATCGAAACCTTGGCCTCGGGTCCGGCATGCACGAAGGCATTGCGCACGAGATTGCCAAGGGCGCGGCCTAGCAGAAGCGGATCCGTCACCACCGTGAGCCCCGGCTGAATGGAAACTCCCACCTCTGCTTCCGCCGCCTCACGGGCAAGCACCTCACGCACCAACTGTTCCAGTTGGGTCTCGCGCAGGATGGGGGTGCGGTTGCCCGCACGCGAGAAGGCCAGGATTTCCTCGACCAGGGCGGCCAGTTCCGCGGTGTCTGCCTCGATCGAATCGACAGACGTTAGATTCGCACCCGCAAGTTTCATTTCAAGAACACTGAGGCCGGTCCGGATGCGGGCCAGCGGCGCGCAGAGTTCGTGAGCGGCATCCCCGAGAAAACGCTTTTGGCCGGAAATCAGGTGGTCTAGGCGTGCCGCCATGGACTCAATGGTGCGGCCGAGATTGCCCAACTCGTCGTTACCACGAGGTGGCAGAGAAACCTGGAAGCTACCCGAGGCGATGCGGTCGGCAGCCACCGTTAGATGGCGCAAATATCGCGTGATCCGCCAGACGAAGGGCGTCCAGAACGCAAGACTCAGGGCCAACACGCCCAAGCCGCCCCAAAGCCAGGGCATGAAATCGAAAAACATCCCAGAGCCATCGAGACGGTCCGAGCGGATCAACAGCAATACCGGTTGCCTCGGCAGCCCCCTAACGGCTGGAAAGTGCAGCAAGACTCCGGCCCAATAACCATCCCCGTTATCCGCCGCCATGAGAAACGCGGGGCGCGTTTTTGGGACTGCAGTGGCGGCAGTCTCATCCGCCCTAGGTGCGGGCTCCTGCTCGGGACGTGGCGGCCCTAAATCATCTTCCGGGCGGGGCGGTGGGCCAAACAAGGGCAGGGGTGCACCGGGTGGCACAAATTCCGGACGCGGTGGAATGGGTGTCTGGGCTGGCGGCGCGGCATCTAACCTCTGAGGAGGCGCGGCTGTACGCGCCCGTGCCAGCACATTCCCTGGCAGGGGCAGCGGGAAAACAATTCTCCCGGCGGGATCGAACACAGCCGCCCTGACGTTCTTCTCATCCGCCAGCGGTTTGATCATTTCATTCCACCGCCGCACCGGCATTACGGAAACGCGCATGGTCACCGCATCCCCGAAGTCGCTCATCCGCAGGCCGGCATAGCCGCTGAGCAGCGAGTCAAGACCCATACCTAACTGCCAACGCACAAACAGGAAAAATGCCAGTGCAAGAAGAATGAGGTGGAGGGACAACCATCCCAGCACCTTGGCCAGAAGCGGGAATTGGGAGGGCATCTTCATCGTGTGGTGAAATCAGGGCTCTCCGGTTCCAAAAATGAATAACCGATTCCGCGGATGGTGCGGATGAAGCGCGGGTTCTTCGCGTCATCGCCGAGTTTTTTCCGCAGTGAGGAAACATGCACATCGATAGAGCGGTCGAACACATCGAAGCGCCGCTCGGAAACCTCCTCGATCAGACGCTCGCGGCTTTTCACCCGGCTTCCGGATTTAAGCAGCGAGACAAGGATGGCGAACTCCAGAGTCGTTAGATCAAGCGGCTTGTCATCAAGCACCGCAGTGTGGGTCTCCTCACACACGCGCAGCGGACCAACCACCAGCTCACGGGTAACTCCTGCTTCACCGCGAATGCGTGAGCGGCGTATCACCGCACGCACCCGGGCCAGTAACTCGCGCGATGAAGAAGTCTTAGGCAGATAATCGTCGGCCCCTATCTCCAGGCCAACGATGCGGTCCGCCTCCTCGCCCAGCGCTGTCAGCATCAACACCGGCACATCTGATTTCTTCCGCAGTTCCCGCAGCACGGCAAAGCCATCCATGCCGGGCATCATCACATCGAGAATCACTGCCTGATAGGGAGATGCCAGCGCCTCAGCCAGACCGTCCGGTCCGTTGTGGCGGAGTTCGACATCATAGCCCATGGGCGTTAGATAGTCGCGGATCAGCCCTGCGAGCTTGCGGTCGTCATCCACGACCAGGAGTCTGGGGTTACCTTGGACTTCCATCGCGCAGTCAGCCATAGCAGATGGCCTGGGGCTGCGGCCACAGGTTTTACAACAACTTTACAATTTTGTGCCCCATTCCACATACGGAGTTCACAATCTTCATATTTCATCATCACGGTTACCAAGACATGGAGCCGCAAAAACAACCAAATTCCATCATGAAAACCACCACCATGCCACTGATGCTCGCCCTGCTCTCCAGCGTGATCGCTACCGCCCAGCCGCCCCCGGCACACCGCCCGCCACGCGGCAAACATCAGAGCGCAGCCAATTCGTCCGCCACTGGCACCACAAACACTCAGTCCACCACAGGACAGCAGCAAGCCCAAGGCTCACCACCGCAAGGCCACCCACCACTCCCTCCCGTGTTCCTCGCGCTCGACACCGACGCCAACGGCAGGATTTCCGCAGAGGAACTCAAGAACGCCCCCGAATCGCTCAAGAAACTCGACACCAACGGTGACGGCGAACTCACGCCTGAAGAATTGCTAGGACCACAAGCTCCTCCTCCCCCTCCGACACCGCAAGACACTAACAATACCACCAACACCACGCAAGACACGGCACCCGCTCAGCAGGGTGCCGCAGACGGTCAAACGACTCAGGATGGCACCTCCAATTCGTCCACCGCAGGCACCACTGACACACAGCCTGCCGCAGGGCAGCAGCCACCTCAAGGTCCGCCACCCCAAGGCCACCGCCCGCTTCCTCCTGTGTTCCTCGCGCTCGACACTGACCACAACGGCAGGATCTCAGCGGAGGAAATTCAGAACGCCACCGAGTCGCTCAAGAAGCTCGACACCAACGGCGACGGCGAACTCACGCCAGATGAATTACTAGGACCACCGCCGCCTCCTCCCCAAGATGCTAACAATGATCCCAGCACCCCACAGGGACCGCCTCCTGACCCGCAAGACCCGCCAACACAAAACCAATAATCGTTAGACATCAGATCGTTGTCAATCTGTCATAAACCCTAAGCAACCCTCCTCCCTTAGTCATGAAACGTTTCATCCTACTACTGCTTCCCGTGGCCGCCTTTGCGGTTGGCGCCCCTCCAGAACCTCCCGACCACCCACCAAGGGAAACAGCGCTCGGCAAGCTGTGGCAGGCGGCCGTCAGTGCCGAATCCGGCAGTGATACGGGCGCAGCGCTGGCCAAGCTCAACGTCTTTGCAAAAAGCGGAGGGGACCCCTACATGGCGGACATCCATGCCGGATGGGTCAATTATAGCGCGAAGAAATACGACGAGGCGTCGCGTTGTTATCTGGCTGCGTCCAATCTCCAACCGTCTGCTCTCAGTCCGCGCCTCGGACTCCTCAACATCGCCCAAGCCAAGGGTGGCGGAGTCCCTGCCATCGTAGCTGCGGAGTCGGTACTTCAGATCGAGCCCACCAACTACCGCGCGCTGATGGCAGTGGCCTGGGGCTCATTCCAAGTCAAGGATTTCAAGCGAGCAGGCGCGGCCTATCAACGGGTGCTTGTGCACTATCCAGAGGACACGGATGCCCTTAGCGGAGCCTCGTGGTGCGACTATTACACCTGCCGGAAACGTGAGGCTTATGAGGGCTTCCGCCGCCTGATCGTGCTGAGTCCGGATTACCAATACGCCCGGCAGGGCGTGGCGCTCACCGCAAGGTGAACAAAACCTAACACATACATTCCACCCATGGACACTCCCGCCACCCCATCCCCGCGACTGGCCGACCTCATGCTCAACGACAGAGGCTTCGTCTTCGACCCGAACTCGGGTGAAAGCTATCAACTCAGCCCGACAGGACTGGCCTGCCTGCGCGGCCTGCAACACGGCGCTTCCGCCGAAAACCTCGTAACACAAATCACCACCTCCTGGGACGTGGACCATGTGGCCGCCCGCTGCGACATCGACACATTCCTCTGGGAACTCAAACAACTCGACTGGTTATGAAACCTCTACGAATCGCCGTTACCGGCATGCACCGCGGGGAAAACCCTCAACCGGGCTCCTCCATTGTTACAGCCATACGCCAACACCGGCCTAATGCATTCATCGTCGGCCTTGTTTATGATGCCTATGAAAGTGGCATCTATGCCCCAGATGGTCCGGATGTGTGTCACACGATGCCTTACCCGACCGCCGGACTATCCGCCTATCTCACGCGGATAGCGGAAGTGCATTCACTCGCGCCCTTCGATCTCCTGATCCCCACGCTGGACTCAGAAATATGGCTGTTAGCAGGAGCAGAAGATAAACTCGCGAAACTCGGAATCCACGCGGTGATACCCGATGCCAAAACGCTCGCCCGCTGCGGCAAGGCCAAGCTGACCCAGTTGGCTGAAGAATGCGATGTTCCAGTGCCACAGACAGCGGTGGCACACGATGTGGCCTCAGCAATCGAAGAGGCAGAGGCCATGGGCTACCCCGTGTTTGTGAAAGGCCAATACTATGATGCCACGCGGGTAGCATCCTCCGCAGCGCTCGCCTCGGTGGGGGCAGCTATTCTGGCCGACTGGGGACCACCCCTGTTGGTCCAGGAACCAGTGTTGGGCAGCGAGTTCAATGTGCTAGGCCTAGGCGATGGAAAGGGCGGCGTGATGGGCTCATGCTCAGTTAGGAAAATGATCATCAGCGACAAGGGCAAGGGCAATGGCTCCATCACCGTGCGCGATACCAGGCTAGACGAGATCACGCAGCGCCTGATCGCCGAGACCCGGTGGCTGGGCCCCTTCGAACTGGAGTTCATCCGGGACCGGCGAGACGACGCCTACCGCCTGATAGAAATCAACCCCCGCTTCCCGGCATGGGTAGGCTTTCCCGCACAGCTCGGGGTGAATTTCCCCGCCGCCTGGGTAGACTGGCTGCTCCACGGCCATTGCGGCGCGCTGCCTGATCTAACGCCAGGCATGTTTTTCATGCGCCATCAGGTGGAAGTCATCGGAGACATCAGTCTCCTGTCCTCCATGCTAGGCGCAACGTCTGAATCCCTCATCCCCCACTCCCTAGCCTCATGAAAAAAGAACCTTACAACGCCCCCACCATCCGTCGCATCGCCCAAGGCAGCACCAACCCCCAACGCCACGGCCGCGTGCCAGTGATGGATTTGATCGATGGCGTACCGGTGGCCCAGTTGATCCAACAACACGGCAGCCCCTTGTTCGTGTTCTCGGAAAGCAACATGCGTGACAAGATCCGCGATGCACGAGAAGCCTTCGAGTCGGTCTATCCCGATGTGCGTTTCGCGTGGTCCTACAAAACGAACTACCTCAATGCAATCTGCCGCCTGTTCCATCAGGAAGGATCGATCGCGGAGGTGGTTTCCGGATTTGAATACCAAAAAGCCCGCCACAACGGAGTGCCGGGAAATGAGATCATATTCAACGGTCCATGGAAAGATGCAGCAGCCCTGCGCACCGCCGTGGATGAGGGCGCAATGATCCAGATCGACAACCGTGACGAAATGCTCGCGCTAGCACGCATCGCTGAAGAACGCGGCACAATCCTGCCCGTAGGCATACGCATTCATGTGGACACCAGCACCCATGCGGTGTGGTCGAAGTTCGGCTTCAACGGTGACGATGGTGAGGCCCTGCGCGTGATACGTTGGATGAAGTCCAACACCAAATTGAAGGTCCGCGGCATCCATTGCCACGTCGGAACATTCATGCTAGATGCCGAGGCGTATGCGACCGCCGCAGAGCGGTTGACACAACTTGCGCTAGCCGTTGAGGAGATAGGAGCAGGTCCCATAGAATACCTGAATCTTGGCGGTGGTTTCGCCTCACACGCGCGCCTGCATGGCCAATACCTGCCGCCCGAACAGGCGACTCCCACCTTTGATGCCTATGCCGAGGCAATCTGCGGCACGATCAAACGCCTGTGGCCCGCTGGTCGAAAACTGCCGCGCCTCTATCTGGAAACCGGTCGCGCTCTAGTCGATGAGGCGGGCTATCTCATCTCCAGTGTGGTGGCGGTGAAACAACGGTCGCTGCAAGATTCCAGCCAGTCCCTTGCAGCCTATGGCAAGGGCGGCGTAACACCCGCTGCGGCTCTTGGTGCCTATGGCAAGGGCGCACCGACAGTGGCCCCTGCGTCACGCCGCAATGCGGTGGTTCTGGATGCTGGGATCAATATCCTCTACACCACCGCGTGGTACCAACCGACGATCTATCCGGCATCGGCTCCCGTGTCCGCTGTGCAACCTACCACGGTGTATGGCTGCCTGTGCATGAACATCGACGTCATACGTGAGGATGCCTCGCTGCCTGCACTGCGCACAGGTGACGCGGTGGTGATGCACCCGGTGGGGGCATACAACATCACGCAGTCGATGCAGTTCATCACCTATCGTCCAGCAGCGGTAATGATAGATCCGGATTGCGGGGTGCATCTCATCCGCCGCCGTGAGGTTCTTGAGGACGTTCAAGGCCCGGAACATGTTCCCGCGCATCTCGCAAGCGTTGTTCAGGAAAGGGTAGCCACGCCCTTGTGAGCGCCTAGGACATGAGGGCCGCCTTAATCTAATATTCACGGAAGCCCCAATGATCCCCTGCAAGCATTGGCTAGCAATTCCACCATGCGTTTTTCACCCCGATAAACCTGATCCATGATTCCCTATCCCCAAAGTGCCCACCGGATATCCGATGAGAGTTCGCTAATCCGCTCGTTGTTTGCGGCGGTCCCGCGGGCGTATGCGGTGATCTTTTACTCAACGGATGTGCGTTTTGGCTGGGCGATGCTGGGCTTGAGCCTGCTCGTGCCGCAAGTGGGCCTTGCGGGGCTCGCAGGGGTGATACTGGCGGCGGTGCTTGCGTGGAATCTGGGACTCGACCGCGCCTCCATCCGCAATGGTTTCCTGTTGTTCAATCCGCTGCTCTCATGCAGTGCGGTGATGCTGCTGGCGTGGACCAGCGGATGGTCACCAGCCACTACCATCCTGCTGTGGGCTGCCGCTGCGCTGTGTTCAATGATGCTAACATCCGCATTGCAGGGCTGGATCTGTTCACGGGCAGGCATCTCGGTACAAAGCCTTCCCTCTGTGATCATCGTAGCGCTGCTCCACTACGCCGGCATGGGCAGCGTAGGGCAGGCATGGGGAATGTCCAGACCGTCATGGACTCAGGTGGATCTGATGATCATGCCCGGATTCCTGCGGGCGTTCTTCCAAGCCTTCGCCGCAATGGTGTTCCAGAGCTCTGATCTGACCGGCGTGCTGGTCTATGTGGTGTTCGTGCTGAGTTCCCCGCTGGGCGGCCTGATGGCTACTGTGGGTTATGTCACTGGTGCGGTGGTGCTGCATCTATTAGGATTGCCTGTGGGAGTGAGCGGGACTGGCTGGTGCGGATACAACTTTCTGCTAGCGGGTGTGGCCTTGGGGGCTGGGTATCATGTGCCAAACCGTGCGAGCCTATTACTCGCGGCGGCTGGCGCAGCAGTGACGGCTGTGTTTGCAGTCGCCTTGGGCGTGGTGTTGGGCTGGCTGGCGATGGCTCCCGGAGCGCTGCCCTACAACCTGGTGGTGTTAGGAACAATGGCCGCGCTGCGGCTGGTGGCAAGGCCGGGCGGACTGCTGGCATCCCCATGGACGGCACTGCAACCCGAAGGCGTGGCACGCCTCGTGCAGATCCAGCGCGTGAGGTTCCCGGATTATTATAAACCCGCCCTATTCCTACCCATGGCCGGGGAGACAGTGGTTACCCAAGGTTTCGATGGCAAGATCACCCATCAAGGAGCATGGCGGCATGCGCTCGACTTCGAGGTGCCTGGCGGCGACGGATCATGGGGTGCGGCGGGCGATAATCTTCAGGACTTTATGATCTTCGGCGCAGCCATCTATGCACCTCTGACAGGAACGATAGCCGCAGTTGAAAACAGCGTGCCGGATAATGCCGTGGGTCATAACAATCCTGAGGCTAACTGGGGGAATTATGTGATATTGCGCTCTGATGTGGGATATCACGTCATGCTGGCACACTTTCTTCAGGATTCAGTGGCCGTGACTGTAGGCCAACGCGTGGCCGCAGGAGCTTATCTTGGGAAATGCGGCAATTCCGGTCGTTCGCCGGTGCCGCACCTTCACTTGCACGTGCAGCATGGCCCGCACCCCGGTGAGCCCACATTGCCGTTTGTGCTCAAGCATTACGTGGAGCGCCCGGCCAATGACAGCGAGACCACCTATCATCTTTCCGGTGTGCCGCAGGAATCCGCCTCGCTGCGGCCTGTGGTGCCGTCTGCCCCGCTGCACGCGTGTTTCTCCGGGTGGCTGCCTGGAATCTATCACTTCCAAATGGGTGAAGCAGAGGAGATCGTGCAGCTCGACTTCGACGAGAGCGGACGTTTCCGTTTGGTTTCCGACACTCATGGCGGACAACTCACGCTATTCATGGCAGAGGGCGTGCTGTATGCGGATCCCTATCAAGGCTCGGCTGGCGGCGTCCTGGCACTGCTCGCAATCGTATTGGCCCGCGTCCCATGCATCGACGACCCGGACGTATCCTGGCAGGACGGAGTGGCGGCTGCTCCCTTTTTCCGTGGTCCGCGGCGCGTCCTCCATAACATCTGCGATCCTTTCCTGAAAGTGGCAGTGCTGCCTTATCGTTATGCCGTCACCAAAGTGGATGAAAGCTTCAAGATCGCCGTTGATTTGCTAGATACCCGCTGGCGCGGAAATAGCACCCCGGAATCCTTAACCGCAGAAATCCACGATAGGCGTGCAGTAGTCGCCATAGATGGAGTAACCTGTGGCGGCCAACCCATCCAGGTCCGCCTGACGCGCTATCATCCGGCGGGAGAGTCCTGAAATATACTGGTTCCCCAAAGATCACGGTTCATGAGATCGGCGGAAAAAAATGTTACATTTTCGTGGGTTTCGGGCTTGGATTTCCGGGCTAACGGCCAATCCTATAACAGCCTTTGGCAACGCCCAAGGTTACGCACAGTCATGATATTCGAGGGCTGAAAGTCCGACCTAAGGCGTAAGGAGGTTCCGTGTCCTAAGATTCTTCGGGCGGGCTTTCAGCCCTCAAGATTATCCGTGTGCCGGGCCCTTGGCCCTGAAACCCCAGCTCCGGCGTTAGAGCGTTTGCCAAAAGTTCGTGCGTAAAACGTTAAATCTTGGCAAACAGCCCAATCAGGAAGCCCCAATTAGGCGCACATACTTTTGGCAATCAGTCTATTCCTCGGTCGAGGATGTTCATTAGAGTCAACCGAGCTTGCGATAGATTCCGATCCACTCCCGGCCCTCCCGGCCGGGGTAGGTTCTCTGCGGCACCCAGGATTCGATCCGCTCAAACCATGGAGCAAAGCATTGGTCCAACTCTCCAATGGACACATTGAAGGGTGGGCCGTTATCCTCCTCACCAAGATCGTTTGGCGTTAGATAAAAGACCCCAGCCAACACACTGCCCGGCGCAAGGACTCCAGCAGCGGCAGCCACATAGTCATCACGCCGTGCGGGATCAATCGCGCAAAAGCACGTGTGCTCCCAGATGGAAGAAAAGCTGAGCCCCTCGCGCCAGGACAGATCCAGAAAATCCCCGACTTCGTATGTCTCTGAGCCGACCCGCAGGAAACTGCGGGCAAGTTTTACAGCGCTAGGCGCAAGATCCAGACCCATTACATCGAGGCCTGTTTCCGCCAAGGCCCGCACATCGTGTCCGGCACCACTTCCGGGCACCAACACAATGCCGGATCCCCAGATGTCACTTATGCCGGGACGATCTATCACTTCGCGCAAGGGAGGTGCCGCCTGGCCCCTGTCCCACGGGGTGTCTCCTGCCTGATAACATGCCTCCCAGTTTCTCATCAGTTGGGTCGTTTCATAGGGTTTAGAATATCCCTCAATACCTGGCCTTTTCGGTGATGCAAGGGAAGGAATCAGAACGGAAGGGGCCCGCAGGCAGGTCCGCACCGTTGTAGAGATTACAGATAGGGTTGCTAGCCCACGCGTAACGGACTGCGATCGGGTTGCTCACCCCGGTGGCAGAGATGATGACATCGCTGCCCTTGATGGATGCATTCGCCCAGACCCATTTCTTGTCTTCTCCGCAAATGGCAAATCCCTCGACTTCGCTGTCAGGCGAGTGGCGGACCAGAGGTCTGGTCACATCCATCTGCGTAGTTGTGGGAGTGTAAGTAGCTGGCAAGGGTTTGGTCACGAGGCCTCCCTGAGTGTTTTTGAAATGGACGCGGATCTTGTCACCTTCCACAGTGATGGATTGGTAGGTGGGGCCGGAGCAAACAATTTGTTGGTTATACGTCTTGGCCAAGGCGATGCGTGCGAGGCGGTCACCTGCATCCTTTTTGTTGCGCGGGTGGATATTGGCTTCCTCACCTATGTCGATGAGAATGGCCTCTCCTGTATTGGGGAGTTTGAGGGCCATGTCTTGAGCTTCTCGAAGCTCCGCCCAGTCGTTTTCCCCGGGAACTGTGCTGATGCCATTAAAGCTGGCAAGCTGGCAATAGAAGAACGGGAATTCCCCCTGTCCCCAATTTTTACGCCAATCCTTGATCATCAGCGGAAACGCAGTGCGGTATTGGAAAGCACGGCCGGCATTGGCCTCACCCTGATACCAAATCACCCCCGCGATGCGGTAGGGAATAAACGGGTGCACCATGCCATTGTAGAGAAATGTGGCGGTGTTAGTCTCATCGTATTTTGGGATGGGCGGCGCCACGGGTAGCGAGGCTTTGGCCTCGGCACTAAGCGGTGGCAATTCATATTCCGCCTTAGCCAGCCACTCGCCCTGCAGCGGCACGCCGTTAATGGCAAATGCGGATTTCCCGGAAATGATCCCCATGCCGGAGCTGGGAGTCGTGATACGAACAGCCAAGGTTACTTTGCTAGTCAGGACATGTTCCGAAGTAACATAGATATTTCCCCCAATGCCGCGGACTTCCTGATCGGCTATTTTAGTCCCGTTCCAGTAAAGAGTTACCGCATCACGAAAATCTCCCAGAACAACAATGGATTGCCGGTTCACAGCGGAATCAGGCAGGGTGATCTCCTTGCGCAACCATACGGCACCGGCATCAGGAAGGCCGACATCTGAAAATTTGCTAGGGAGGGAAATGGTTTTCCAGTCCGCCGTAGGGGCATCTGGTTTGATGTAGGGATCCAGATTCTGAGGCAAGGGATGGTCCTGACGTTGATATTTCTCCACCCATGCCTTGTGTTTGGCTTGATAATCCTGATAGTTCTGGCAGAGGCTGACGGCCTTGTCCTTGCCTTCCTTCAGGTCTGGCACGGTATCAAGCGCCTGCGCACTGGTCCATGCTTCCGAGGGCGTGCCACCCAAGCAGGTTTTGAGCAGCCCCACGGGAACCTTGAGTTGCGTGCGAAGCCGTTTGCCAAAGAAGTAACCCACGGCAGTGAAGTTGGAGTTAGCCCCAGGCGAGGCTAGCATCCATCCGCCCGGAGCGTCGTCCTGTGGAGTGGGGCTGGCCATGCGGTTGGCCCAGAACTGCCGTATGAGAGGATCGGTACATTGTTTGACTTCCTCTTTGCCACCAATGGCCTCGTTCAGGGTGAACCACATATTGGATTGTCCGGAGCAAACCCACACCTCACCGATCAACACATCGTGGATTGTGAGTTTGTTAGCTCCTTCAGCAGTCATCTCCCAAGGGCCCTGGCCTTCTTTTGAAAGATCCAGCTCCAGCTTCCACTTCCCGTCCGCACCAGCGGTAGTGGTGGCGCTTGATTTATCGAGTGTGACAGTCACCTTTTCATGCGCCGCCGCCTTGCCCCAGACTGGTGTTTTCCCTGACTTCTGCAGCACCGCGTGATCGGAAAAAATCGCGGGCAATGTGACATTGGCAAAAGCGGTCAGTGGGAGACCGAGGAACAAGGCCACAGCCAATAAAGTGCGATGCGGGCGGCGGCGGGAGGATGTGCTGGGAGGGTTCATGGGCTTTAGCGCTATACTGGCCATTCCGTGTTTGGGTGATTGGTTGGCGGATTACACGAACTCAGAGGAGGGATGGCAAGAGATACAAAAAAACGTGGGAACCCCGGATCCGGCGCCCGTCAGATCACGGAAAGGGGCCGGAAAATTCCAGATCATTTGCCAACGTCCTTCCTTACTACCTTGTAGTTCTTCCATGACGACAAGCCGTCACAGTCTTTTCCATCGAAACCCGTTTTGCCATCGAGGTAATATACGGTGAAATCATTGGCGTTCTCTTCAAAAACTTTCTTTCCCATGGTTGGAGCGTTGCCAAGAAAAGAAGTACTAGTAAGGACAGTGCATGAAGCGAAAGCGTGGTCCCCTATGCTGGTGACGCTGCCAGGAATCGTGATGCTGGGCAGTCTGGCGCAGCAATAGAAGCACTTGTCACCAATGCTGGTGACATTAGACGGGATAGTAATTCCGGGTAGGGCAGTGCAGCAAGAAAAAGCCTCACTGCCGATGTTGGTTACGCTTTCAGGGATCGTGATGCTGGTCAGGGCGGGGCAGTGCGCGAATGCCCTCTTCCCTATGCTGGAGATGCCAGGATGAAGCGAGACGTTCGTTAGACCGAAGCAGAAAGAGAACAAATCGTCCCTGATTATGCTGACGCCGGGGGGAATGGTGATTCCGGTCAGATGGAAACAGCCATAGAATGCCCTATCACCGATTTTGGTCACGCTGTTCGGGATATCAACACTGGCCAGGCTGTTACAGAATTCAAATGCTGCGTCATCGATGCTAGTCACGCGTGCGGGGATGGTGATGCTGGTCAAGCTAATGCAATGAGAGAAGGCATACCCCTCAATGTTTGTCACTTTTTCTGGGATGCTGATTTTTTCGAGGTTTGTGCATAACATGAATGCAGCCATTCCGATTCTGGTGATTTTTTTGGGTAAGGTAATGCTGGTCAAGCGGGTACAATGAGCGAATGTGTACGCTTTGATGCTGGTAACGCCGTTTGGCACGGTGATGCTGGTTAGTCTGACGCAATTAGAGAACGCCCGATTCTCGATACTGTTGATGCTGTCTGGGATGGTGATGCCACCAACCTTACCTTCCGGGCATTGGATGAGTGTGGTTTGATCCTTATTGAACAACACACCGTCCAAACTGCTATAGCTGGCATTACGCGGATCTACGTTGATCGCCATCAGGTCTGAGCGGTTTCTGAAAGCACTGGACCCTATGCCAGTGACGCTGGAAGGAATGGCGATACTACCTGCCTTGCTACCCGGGCACTGGATGAGAATGGTCTGATCCTTATTGTATAACACTCCGTCCAAACTGCTATATTTGGAGTTGTGAGGATCCACGTTGATCTCCGTCAGACCTGAGCTGTCACTGAAAGCATGCTCCCCTATGCTGGTAACGCTGGAAGGGATGGTGATCCCCCCAGCCTTGCCGCCCGGACATTGGATGAGAGTAGTCTGGTCCTTATTGTAAAACACTCCGGCCAAACTGCTGTAGTTGGGATTGTGCTCATCAACATTGATAGCCGTCAAATAGGAGCAGTCTCTGAACGCAAAGACCCCGATGCCGATGATGCTGGCGGGAATCGTAACCTTATCCAAATAGCGGCACTCTGCAAAGGCCTCTTCCCCTATGCTGATCACCTTCTTGCCGTCGATGGTCGCTGGAATTACTTCCCCTTTATCCGTATGTGGCTGATAGCCGGTAATCGTGATGAATTCTCCATCAACTTCGTAATCGAAAAGTCCGGAGGTGTCCGCTGACACGCAGTTGACCATGCAACACAATACGGCGATCATCGGCCATGCGCGTAATGAATTTTGTTTCATGGTTTTCATGCGTAGGAAGTCAGATCACTTGCCGTCGTTCTTCATAACAGACGTGTAGCCTTCCCATTTGGGGGATGTGAAGCCGGTTTTTCCTTTTCTGTAATGCACGGTGAAATCAGCGGCGGTTTTATGAAAAACATCCTGTCCCATTTCCGGGGCCTTGCCGAGAAAAGACGCGCTATTCAGAGCGGCGCAGAAAGAGAACGCGAATCGCCCGATATGTATGACGCCTGCAGGAATGGTGACACTGGTCAGACAGGAGCATCGCCAGAATGCGTCGCTCCCGATTTTGGTGACGCTATCGGGGATTTTGACGCTGCGGAGATCCTTGCAGGAATCGAACGCGCTGTCCCTGATGCTGAAGACCGTAGAGGGGATGGTGACACTATCGGCCCTGCCGCCCGGGCATAGGATGAGCGCGGTCTGATCCTTATTGAACAAGATTCCATCCACACTGCTGTAGTCTTCATTGTGGGAATCCACGTTAATCGCCTTCAGTTCGGAGCAGCGAGAGAAAGCACCTATGTCGATGCTGCTGACAGTGGCGGGAATGGTGACACCATCATTTCTTCCGCAGGGACACTGGATGAGCTTGGATAGGTCCTTGTTGAACAACATCCCTTGCGAACTGCTATATTTGTTATGTGAAGGATCCACATTGATCTCCTTCAGGGCGGGGCATCTTCTGAAGTCGGAGTCTCCGAGGTTCCTGACGCTTGCGGGGATAGTGACGCTGGTCAAGCCGACGCATTGCGAGAACGCTTCGCTCGCGAACCAAGTGACGCTGGGAGGAATGACCAGACTACCAGTTTTTCCACCCGGGCAGCAGATGAGAGTTCTCACATACTTGTTGTATAGCGCTCCATCCACACTGGTATAATTGGCATTCTGCGCATCCACATGGATCGCGGTCAGGCCGGTGCATTGATAGAAAGCCATTTTGTTGACGCTGGTGACACCTGCGGGGATAGTGTAAGCACCAGTTTTCCCGCCTGGGTAATGAATGAGCGTGGTCTGTTTTTTGTCGAACAAGACCCCGTCCACACTGCTAAAGTCCGCATTGTGCGCATCCACACTGATTTCTTTCAGACCGGCGCAACAAGAGAATGAAGCGAATGGCATCTGCGCGATGCTGGTGACACTGGCTGAGATGGAGACGTTGGTCAGACTGGTGCAACTAAAGAATGCAAGCCCCCCGATGCTGGTAACGCCGGCAGGGATAGTCATGCTGGTCAAGCTGCTGCAATGAGAGAATGTAAAATCCTCGATCCTGGTGAGGCTGGCGGACATAGTGACGCGGGTCAGCCCATAGCACTTACCGAACGCCATAAGGCCAATGCTTTTTACATTGTTAGGTATCGTGACGCTGGTCAAGTGGGCGCAGTACTCGAACGCGAATCTTTCTATGCATTCCACACTTGAGGGAAGTGTGAGGCTACCGGTCCTGCCGCCCGGACATTCGACAAGCGTGGTCTGGTTCTTATTGAACAAGATCCCGTCCACACTGCTATACTTGGCATTGGACGAATCCACGTTGATCGCCTTCAGTTCGGCGCATTGACGGAATGCACGCCACCCGATGCTGGTGACACCTGCGGGTATCGTGATGCTGGTCAATCCGTCACAAGAAACGAATGCCGCATCCGCGATGCTGGTGACAGTGCCAGGGATTATGATGCTGGTCATGCTGGCACACTGACAGAAAGCGCTCCCCCCTATGCTAGTGACTGGATTGTCGTTGATGGTCGCTGGAATCTCAACCGCTCCGACCGCGTTTTTTGAACAGTTGGTAATAGTGATCGACTTCCCATCGTCCTTGTAAGTGAAAAGCCCAGAGGTCTCGGCTGACAGGGAGTTGACCATGCAGCACAAGACGACGGTCACCAGCCATGCGCGAAATGAATTGTGTTTCATGGTTATCGTGATGATTGTTGAAGTGAAGATGAAGATGTTTTACCGCGCGAGGCGCAAAGGTCGCCAAGGAGCGCAGAGGAAGAAGAGATCAAGTGCGAGTGGGTGGGTTAGTGTGGGGGCTAGTCTTTCGCTGGAACTTTGTCTATTGGTTTGGTGGCTGGCTGGCCAGGGGGTGCTGTTTCGAGGTCTTTGATGGCTTTAAGCGCTGCCTCCTTATCCGAATCCTCAACTTTATCTATCTTGAGGACTTTTTCATACGCCGCCTTCGCCTTGGTGATATTGCCGGAACCTCGATAGGCGTCACCCAAGTTAAGCAGGATGAGTGGATCATCTGGGGCTTTAGTGCTGGCAATTTGCAGGCAACGCAGCGCTTCTTCTTTATCTCCCCGGGCTGTTGCCATAGCAGCTTTGATATTGTATGCGTAGGAATGCTCCGGAAATGCATCAATAGTGGCATCGCACAACTTTGCGCATAGGGCATCTGCGGCGGCATTCCCCTCATTATACAAATTCGCTGAATAGTGATGGATCGCCTGAGGAATAAAAATCTGACATTTGGAAGGCAGATGTCCATCTTTCGTCCAGCGCAGTGCTTCTGGATTCTTCTTCGAGGTGGCGAGGAGGTTGAGCAACGTGTCGACACACTCTTTCTTCAACCGCATCTTGTGCTGAACAGAAGCAAGGCCCAGCACAATATCCGCACGCTGCGGAAAGCGCTTTGCTCCCTCCATTAATATATTCAGAGCCCGCTTCGGAATTTCAGGGTTCGCTTGTCCGGCCGAGCTAATGCTGCCCACCTCTTTCCCGGTTTTTTGGTCCCGCACAGAGAAGTCATCCCCTTCGGAGGGCTTGGTGGTGATGCTGATTTTCTGGGATAACTGCCACCAGTAGTTGCCAGCAGTCGCGTAATAATCGGGATTCGCCTTCTCGCTTTCCGCAGCCCCCGATAGAAACTTCTGCATTTCCTCACCATTGTCGGCCTTTTTAAGGCGCTCAAACTTGTCAAGATAGTCCGATGCGGCGGCGAGGGAAGGCAGATGTGCGAACAGGAGCGTTAAGAGAACTGTGATTGTTTTCATTTTATTGTGGAACGTTTATACGCATGCAACCGGCCATTGGATCGGTGACGCTGTGATCTTGAGAATTTGTTGGGAGATGTATGCCATTGCTTGTCCGGCTTATGTTACTTCTGCGCTCCAGACTCCGCGTCTGTCATAATGTCTCTTTCCAGATCGCGAAGCGACTGAAGAATCACTTCAACCTCTTCTTGATCGCGTCTGTCCCGCGCGATCTCCAAGGCCCTCATGTAGAGTGCACGGCGCACGACCGGATCGTCGAGGTAATCCGCGCGCGTATCCAGAATTTCGGGATGCAATCCGAATTCTTCTTCAAGTTCATCCAGCAGATTCAACATCTGAGCTTTATAGACTTCTCCCAAAACGTGGTCATCCGCACTCGATGCATTCGCGATATCGCACGCTTTCTCGAGGACTCGCTGCCAAGCCGCCTTTGTTATTTGCTTCATTTCTTAGCCGAACAGTGGGATTTATGAAGGTATGTGTTAACCTCTTGTTACACGCTCGTGTCGTTGGACCATGAGGCGAAAGAACTTCCCCGTGCATCCCGTCCATCAGGGCGTTAGGGCAGCCGATGTGTCGACAGATTTACGGTTGGTTCTTTCGTGTTGGATTCTGCGATTTTTATCATGAGAGTCAAGGAATCTGTGTGTTCATGCTGTGATAGGTTCGCGATTGGTTCACGGGAGTATCGGATAAGCTGCCGCACTGCTCCAGTTGCCCCCCCCACCCTACCCTTTGCGCCACTTGCTCCATTCCCCCCACTTCCCAAGTGCAGATTCCGGTAGGGCGACTATTAGGGAAAATCAACCCGAAACGACTCCCGCTTCAGAAGAAATTCAACCACAGAGGAACAGGATTGACGCAGATTAAGATGAAATTGAATTCGAGCGCGATGAGTAGGTCAGGGCAAATGATAGCGGATTAAGCAATCATCCACCTTATCTGCGTTTATCTTGTTCATTTGCCTCGTTATCACGAATAGAGTGCTCGGCTATCTCCGCTGCGCTCTGGTTGTGGTTGGCTTTCTCCCTAGTGTCGGGACCCTGCAGATTCGACCAAAAATCCGTACTCCCTTCCGCGAGGGAACTGTGGTAAAGAGTGCGTCACATGAGCGGCATTCCCTGTATTTTGCGGTTTTTGGGTGCGTTCCTCCTGCTGGGAGGGACGGGGACTGCTGGCGTAGAGGCGGGGTGGGACGAACGGCTGGCTACGGAGTTTTCCGGGCGCCTGCAGGGGATAGAGAAGGAATTGGCGAGCATAGCACCGCAGTTGCAGGGACTGCCTAACATACCAATAGACGATCAGGGAGGCACGGGAGGGTTTGCCAGCATGCACTCGAGCGCGATGCCCGAAAGGGGCACCCTCTACGCCGTGGAGATCAGTTGGCCCAAGGTGGCGCAAGTGGACATGGTGGCACTGGTGCCCGCCCGGCGCTACGGCGCCCGTGGGCTGGATGCCCAATACGGCATGCCGGACGATTTCAAGGTGGAACTCATCGACGCCGCAGGCGCGGTGGTGGCGCTGGTGGCTCACGAGCGGAACGCCAGCTCAAATCCGGTGCGCCACGGGCACCCGTTTGTCTATCAGATATCGCCACCGGTGGTGGCTGCCGGGTTGAGAATCACGGCGGAAAAACTGCGGCTGGATTCCGAGGGGGAGGGAAACTATGTGCATGCATGGGCAGAGGCCTTTGTGTTCGAGGAAGAGCGCATCATTTCCCACGGTGCGGAGGTGCGCAGTCTGGGCGGCACGGCCCCGGCCTCACCGTGGCACTGGAAAACCAAATATCTGGTGGATGGCCAGACGCCACTGGGCCTGCCGGAAATCCCCGATGAGGGGCACCGCAACGTCGGCTGGCTGTCCAATGGACGGACTGCGGCTAATGAAGCGGTCTCGCTGATCGTGGATCTGGGCAAATCAGAAACGGTGGATGCCGTGCGCCTGCTGCCCGCCAAGCGGCCGACGACGGATCTACCAAGCGGCTTCGGATTCCCTAAAAAGCTAACGATCGCGCTGTCCGAGACGGGCGAGCCCGGAGAGGTGGGCAACTGGCGCGTGGCCAGCACCTGTGAGATGCAGAACCCCGGGCACAATCCAGTGCTATTGCCCTTCGCTCCCACCAAGGGGCGCTATGTCAGGATAGAAGCCGGTGAACTGTGGAAAGTCTTCGATGAATACCCGGCGTTTTTCGCCCTGAGCGAGGTGGAGGTTCTATCAGGCGCAAAGAATCTGGCCCTGGGGAGGAACACCCTTTCCCCTGACGGCATGCTCAACATCATGGGCCCGGACGGCCGCTACTGGAGCAACTCCGCGCTCAATGACGGATACGGCCCGGAGGGGCGGCTGGTTTCCACCCGCGAGTGGCTGACCCTGCTGGACCGTCGATTCTCGCTAGAAACACGCCGCAATGAACTGCAGATCGTGGCGGGACAATTGGTGAGGGAATGGCGCAACACGGGGCTGGCCGTCTTCGTGATACTGGGCTTGGCCGGTGCCTTCGCCATTATCGCGCTGCCTATCCGCTACCGCATCCACTCACGCCGTGAGTTGATGAAAGTGCGCGAACGCATCGCCGGAGACCTGCACGACGAAGTGGGCAGCAATCTGGGCAGCATCCAGATGTTTGCGGATCTAGCAGAGGGAAGGGTGGGCGAGTCTGAGGACTTGAAGCGCATCCAGCGGATAGCCTCGGAAACGGTTAGCGCCGTGCGCGACATCGTCTGGCTGCTCCGCCCTGAGGGAGACCACCGCATAGGCGCCATCGAGCACCTGCGCGAGACCAGCTCTATCATGCTAGAAACGCTGAAGTGGCAGTTCCATGCCAATGAGGCATCCTGGCAGGTGGAATTTCCCGAGGAAGCCAACCGCCACCTGTTCCTGTTTTTCCGCGAGGCACTGCACAACATCCTGCGCCATGCCAAGGCGCAGAACGTGGATGTGCGGGTAGATACCAGCGGTCATTGCTTTCTGTTAGTCATCACCGATGACGGCGTGGGCATCGAAGCCGAACGTCTGGCCCGCCCGGCCACCCTGCGCGCACTGCGTCAGCGCGCCGATGCACTGGGCGCGAACCTGCACATCGAGAGCGAAACGGGACGCGGCACCAGACTGGAACTCCGCGTGCCGCTGGGACGCAAGCACCGTCCGAAAACCCCGCCTGCTGGAGAAGCCAGTGAGCAAGTGTGATTATTAAGGTCTCGAATTCGATACCTTTAAACCTCTCGTGAAATCGGGCAGTTTTACCACTGAAGCACTGAGCACCACTGATTCCACTGAGAACGTGGAGCGAGCGTTAGCGAGCATGGAAAAACAGGCGCAGCCGTAACTCGCATAGCCGTAGGCAATCCGGAAAAATCAGTTCTCTCAGTGGTGCTCAGTGTTTCAGTGGTTTGAAAAAGCCGACATGCCTTTTCTATTTCCCCATTTGAATTAAAAGCTGGGGTGAATTTCGGCCAAAACCCGTGCTTTGCGGGTGGGCTAGTATTGTGTATCTAGAACCTACATGGCTGCCGCACGCTCACCGAACGAAAAACCGATCCGGCTGATCCTCATCGAGGATCACGCGGATTTCCGTGAGTCGGTAACGATGGTGCTGACAGAGCGCGGGGGTTACCAATGCGTGGGCGGATTCTCCACCATGGAGGACGCGCTGGAAGCAATCCGTGGCGGGCTGCAGGCAGATCTGGTGCTTTCAGACCTCGGGCTGCCCGGGATGAGCGGCATAGCGGGCATCCGCAAAATCCGCGAACTCCTGCCCGAGGCTCGCGTGCTGGTGCTCACCGCATTCACCGACAAGGCGAAGGTTTTCGCCGCGCTGGAGGCTGGAGCACACGGGTATCTCGTGAAGGCGGGCAGCGCGGCGCGTCTCATGGAAACACTGGAGGAAGTCTTGGCCGGGGGCACCCCACTGGACCCAAAAATCGCGGGTATGATCCTGCAAACATTCCGCCAGCTCAGCCCGATTTCCGCAGCGGAGTCGCTTTCCACCCGGGAATGCGAGGTGCTGCAGCTTTCCGCCAAGGGCCTGACCCGCAAGGAAATAGCCGACGAACTGAAGCTCAGCGAGCATTCGGTGACCGAATACATCAAGCGCAGCTTCGACAAACTCCACGTCCGCAACCTGCCAGCAGCCGTCAGCGAAGCCATCCGCCGGGGACTTCTAGACCTTTCCTGAGCCCTACCGGCCCTCTGCCACAGAGGTTTCCCGGGTGTCCCCATATTTAGGGACAAGACAGAATCCAGATTTTGGGGCACTTTGCGCACGTCGAGGGGAGAGGTCCCCGGTTTCAACGAGTTTCATGACACAAATTCAAAGGGGGTCACGTGAGTGCGTGACCCCCCTTTTTTTGCCCACATGACAGGGTTTCCCGGGTGTCCCTATATTTAGGGACAAGACAGAATCCGGATTTTGGGGCATTTTACGCACGTCGAGGGGAGAGGTCCCCGGTTTCAACGAGTTTCATGACACAAATTCAAAGGGGGTCACGCGAGTGCGTGACCCCCCTTTTTTTGTCCTGAGCCCATAGGGTGGAAGGAAGAGAATGAGCTTCGTTAGAGCGTGGAGACGCTGGGACGCGGTGAATCCGGCGGTGATATTGTCAGTGAGGCTGCAATTTCCCCTTTTCTTGGCAATAGGAATCAGCAACGGTGTGCGCCATCAACGCAGCGGTTACCCTCCCCCTGTGTCCTATCTGTAAACCCTACCCTCATACCATGAATCTGAATATCTCCCTCAAGCCAATCGACTGGGGCATCGTCATCCTTTATCTCGGCCTGTTATGGGGCGTCGGCCTTTGGGTTTCCTACCGCCACCGCAAGCAGGCGTCGGACTTCATGCTCAACCGCCATTACAGCTGGTTTAACATCGGCAGTTCCATCTTCGCGACCAACATCGGCCCTTCCTTCCTGCTAGGCCAGGCCGCTGCCGCATACGCCGCGGGCATGGCCACGGCGAACTTCGAGTGGTTCGCGTTTATTTTCCTATTTTTGTTAGGAATGATATGCGCCCCCTTTTACATCCGGATGCGCATCACCACGCTGCCGGAATACATCCGGCGCCGCTTTGGCAAAGGGGCCGGGGATTTCCTCTCCTTTTATGGCCTGTTCACCGTGGTCATCATGTGGATAGGTGCCAATCTATTCGTCGGTGGCAAGATGATGCATCAGATACTACCCGCCTATCCGGAGTGGGCCTGCATCTGCGCGCTCTCGCTCGTGTTCATGACCTTCACCGTGGCTGGCGGATTCGCCGCAGTCATGGTCACCGACACGGTGCAGGCCATCCTGATGATAGGCGCGATGCTGGCGCTCAACGTTTTTGCCTTCAAGGATATCGGATCGGTTCACAATCTGATGGACAAGGTTCCGGGGGAATTCTGGCAGTTGTTCCGTCCTGCCAGTGACATCAAATACCCGTGGCCAGCCCTGGTGCTGGGATACCCTATCATCGGCTTCTGGTTCTGGTGCACTGACCAGACCATCGTGCAGCGCATGCTGGGTGCCCGTGACTTGAAACAGGCGCAGCTCGGCACGATCTACACCTCCTTCCTGAAAATCCTGCCGCCCTTCCTGTTCCTCATGCCCGGCATCTTCTGCCTCGTGCTCATGCCGCACCTGGACGATCCGGATGCGGCGTTCACAAGCATGCTCGGAAAGTTCATGCCGGTGGGGATGTTAGGCCTGATGATTGCCGTGTTATTCGCCGCCACGGTGGCTGGTGTGGCCGGTGGACTCAACGCCTTCAGCACCATCTTCACGATGGACATTTACAAGCCCAAGCTGTTTCCCAAGGCGACGGATCTTCACCTCAAGGTGGTCAGCCAAGTAAGCATCGTCGTGGTCACCATCCTTTCCATAGGAGCCGCACTGCTGATGCAGCACTCCAAGCAGAACATTTTCGACACCCTGCAGGGATTCATCAGTTATTTCGCGCCACCCATGGCTGCGGTGTTCCTGATGAGCCTCATATGGAAGCGGATCACAGCCACAGCGGTCAAGACCACCCTTTTTGTGGGCACGCCCGTCTGTCTGTCAGTTGGCTATCTGAACCTGAACAAGCTTCTGCCACAGACTCCATGGACGCATTACTTGATGCTGACGTTCTACATGTTCTCCTTCTGCATGGCGGTATTGGTGATCGTCTCGCTTGTCACGCGGCATTCCAGTTATGAGCTATCGCTGGAAGAAGCCAACTCCGGGGCAACGGGCTCGCTGGAAAACCAGGGCGCAGGCCGCACTGGACGAGTATTGTGGGTAGTCCTCGCGGCGGTGATGGTGGCGCTGTATGTCGGTTTCCAATGCCTATCCACCCAGATGCAAAGCGCGGAACTGTATGTGTCCGCTGGCTACGAATCCCCCGACAAGAAAATCAATATCCCGCGCGGCAGTGACAGCAACCCCGGCAGCGCGCGCGAACCCTTCCTGACCATGGAGCGTGCAAGGGATGAGGTATTGAAACGCAAAGCCGAGTCCGGCCTGCCAGAAGGCGGAATCAAAGTCTGGGTACATGGCGGTATCTATCCGAGCGACACGCCGCTGATATGGAAGGACGAGGAAACTGGCCAGGACGGAAGTCCAATCGTCTGGCGCGCCTTCCCCGGCGAGAGGCCTGTGGCCTCGTGCGAGGTGAAACCCGAGGCTGGCAAATAACAATTTCCATCCAATGATGAATTCAAGAGAACGCATATGGGCGGCGATCAACCACCAACCCGTGGACCGCGTGCCCACGGACATTTGGGCGACGCCGGAAGTTTGGGACATGCTCAAGGACAAATACGGTTCCGAAGAAAGAGCCAAGGCAGAGCTGCACATCGATGGTATCAAGGACATAAGGCCCGATTACATAGGCCCGCCGATAGCGAACTGCCCGGAGGATGCCGGAGTGGATTTCAAGGTATATTATGGCATCTGGGGTGCCGGCTTGAAATGGATGGGACACGGCACCGGCCGCTATCTGGAGCAGACTAACTACCCTTACGCATGGATGGAGTCCATCAAGGACCTTGAGAAAGCCCAGTTCCCCAACCTCGATTGGTTTGATTATGTAGGCATGCGGAAAGTGGCAGAAAAGCTGCACCCGGACCATGTGATCATCAGTGGTTACATGGCCCCTGTCTACATGCACAATCTATTGCGCGGCATGGAGATGTCACTCATGGATCCCATGTTGGAGCCCGAGTTCACCCACCTGATGTTAGAAAAGGTATGCGACTACACGTATGAATACCATCGCAGGATTTTCGAAACCTGTGAGGGACTCATCGACATCTCGCAGGTGACCGACGATCTGGGAAGCCAGAGCGGCCCCATGATGAGTCTGGGGATGTACCGTGAGTTTTACGCCCCGCATCACAAACGCTTCATCGGATTGTGCCAGGAGTTCGGGATCAAGGTCTTCCATCATGACGATGGAAGCATGCGAGAATTCCTGCCGGATCTGATCGAATCAGGAATCGACATCCTCAATCCTGTGCAGTGGTCGTGCCCGGGCATGGAACTGAACGGATTGAAGAAGGATTTCGGCCGCGACGTTTGCTTCCACGGCGGGATCGAGAACCAGCGTATCCTACCATTCGGCACACCGGAGGAAGTGCGCCAGGAAGTCAGGAACTGCATCGACGCCCTGGCCAGCGATCAAACCGGCTACATCCTAGCCCCCTGCCACAACCTGCAATCCATCACGCCCATCGAAAACATCGTGGCGATGTATGACGAGGCGTGGAACTACGGTAAATTCTGAGACAGATTCCACGCAAAACCCAACGTATCACTAGATTATGAAACTCCGCCATGTCCTGCTCTCCTGCGCTCTATTAAGTCCCGCATTGTCCGCCAAGGACATCACCATATCCCCGGGTGAGTCGCTGGCTGCTGCACGCGACGCAGCGCATAAAGGCGACCACATCCTGCTCAAAGGAGGAACCTACCGCTTGGATGCGCCACTTCTGTTGGGTCCGCAAAACTCCGGCGTCACCTGGTCCGCTGCTCCCGGGGAGAAACCGGTGATCAGCGGCGGAGTGGTGGTGAGCGGGTGGACACCAGATACTAACGGACGCTTCAAGGCCACGGTCAATCTGGACAACTTCCGCCAACTCTGGGTGAACGGCCAGCGCGCACAGCGCGCGCGCGGCGCGGTGCCCGCCAACATGGCAGATTGGGGCAAAATCGAGGCGACCGTGAAAAAAGGCACCAACCCGCCGGGAACAACCGGCACACCGGGATGTGTCCCATGTGAACTCGATAAGATCTCCCCCGCCGGATACACCACCACGGATGTGAAACTGCTGGATTGGAAGAACCCGCAGGACATCGAATTCGGCTACAACGGGGAGTGGACGCATCCTATCGTCAAGGTTGAAAAAATCAGCAAGAGTGACGATGGCAAGGTGATCATCGAGATGTCACAGCCGGGGCTTTTCCTCAATCAGCGCAAGGGCGGCTTTCAAATCAAGCTACCATATTACATGGAGAACGCCCTGGAGCTATTAGATCAGCCCGGCCAGTGGTACTTCGACCGCCCAGCGCACACACTGTATTATATACCGCGTCCCGGTGAGGACATGGCCAAGGTGGAGGTCATCGCGCCGAAACTGGAAACGCTAGTGGAGGTCAAGGGCACTCTGGAAAATCCAGTGACTGACATCCGCTTTGAAGGACTGACATTCTCCCACGCCACATGGCTGCGCCCGTCTTCCAAGCTGGGCCACCCGGACGCGCAGGCGAACTTCATCCAGCCCGCAGATAACAGTTATTTCCGCCCCGAGAATGAAAAGGGATGGGTGCCAGTCAATGGCGAGCACGTCAAAAGTCCTGCCAACATCATAGTGGATGCCGGCCGCGGTATCAGCTTTGAAAGTTGCGTGTTCACCGCGCTGGGCGGAGCGGGGCTCGACCTGCAGAACGGCGCACAGGGAAACAGCGTCAACCACTGCATGTTCACGGACATCTCGGGCTCCGGCATTCAGATCGGCGGGGTTTCCAAAGAGGACCACCACCCGAGTGATGTGCGCAGCGTGGTGAAGGACAACCGCATCAGCAACAACACCATCACCAAAGTAGGCCAGGACTACTACGCCTCTGTCGGCATCTTCTATGGTTACACCGAGGGCACCGTGATCAGCCACAATGAAATCAGCTGGTCTCCCTATAGCGGCATCACCGGCGGCTGGGGATGGGGCATGTTGGAGGTGCCCACCACCAAGTTCGTGACGCCCATGATCTATACCACGCCCACGCCCTGCAAGAATAACATCATCGAAGGTAACAACATCCACCATTTCATGCTGCTACGCAGGGACGGTGGCGGCGTATACATGCTGGGCCGCCAGACGGGAACGGTGATCCGTGGCAACTGTATCCACGATGCCGGTCCGGGAACATTCGGCGGGATCTATCTGGATGAGGGATCCGCTGATATCGAGGCATGCGGAAACCTGCTCTACAACTTCCCTGCTCACGCCTATCACTTTAACAACTACCTCGCAGACTACCGAGACACCTGCCGCGTCCACGACAACAGCATCGTCAAGACCGATGGAGTGGTGGGTCACGGAACCAAGGGTGGATCAGGGTTTGACGTGGGAGCACCTGATCCGCCGATATTCACGATTACTGCGTGGGTGCGTCTCTACAATTACCCCAATAGTTCTGACAAGCGCCGCTGGGTGGTTTGCCGCGGAGCCAATCCTGCGGCGGGCGGCAATATATCGCTCTATGTGAAAGACAAAAACGTCAGCGGATCGATCAACATGGGCGGCGGGGAAAAGAACTGCCATGTCGCGGAAGGCAAGGGGGACCCCCTGAAGACCAACGAGTGGACGCTGGTGGCAGTGTCCTATGACGGAGACACATTGCGCGTGTATTGCAATGGCAAGGAGGTGGGCAACTGCAAAGTAGGCAAACCTCGCAGTTCAGGCAACGCCCCTCTCACAATCGGCGCGCGTGCGGATCTGATCTCATCGTTTGACAATGGTGAAATCGACGAGGTGAGTCTCTACGGTCGCGCACTGACAGCGGAGGAAATCGCCAAGGCTGGCAAGGACGCCAATGGCGCCCTTAAGCATGTGGACTTTGAAACCCAACCGGACGGCAACGACTTCTCGAAAACTGAAAGTCTCTCAGGCCCACAGAAAGCGGAAAAATAACTCCCACCCGGTCTAGCCACAATGAAATCACTAACAACCCAACTCGCCCTCGGCTCCGCCCTAGCCGCCTTCCTGTCAGTGCCTATGAACGCCGAACCAGGATTAGATGCCATTCCCATGAAAACCAAGGTGCAACGATTCTGCCACACAGCTGAAGTGAAGCCGGATGCATGTGACCAATACAAGGAACTCGCCGCCAAACCGCCACAGGAAGCGGTCAAGGCCATAAAGGCGGCGCATCTTGAAAACATCACGCTTTCATTCAAAAAGATCGAAGTGCCCGCGGATTCCGCCGGAAACAAGCTGCCGGATCATCTGGCGGTGTTCAACTATCAGGAGTACTCCGGCAGTCATTACAAGGAAGACATGGCAAAACTGGAGGCTGACACCGCATACGCAGCGTGGAAAAAAGCATGTGAGGCCTGTCTGATCCCAGTTCCCGGTTCATCAGGTCAGACGTGGAGCGAGCTTGAGACGCTATTCTTCACCGACGGAGCAGCCGACGTGGTGCCCACACCGGAAAAATTCGTCCGCACCTGCATGATCACCGGCCTAAAGCCGGAAAAGGAAATGGAATACCGCTTGCTCCATGCCAACATCTGGCCTGCCGTCAACCAGTCCATCAAGGACGGCAACGTCCGTGACTTTAGTGTCTATCTGGCGGAAATAGGCGGAAATCTCTATCTGTTTGGCTACCTCGAATACGTGGGCAAGGACGGCGCAGCGGATGACGCCAAGGGCCACGCCCTGCCCGTCAACAAGCGCTGGTGGAAACACACGGATGCCTGCCAGGAACCGCTACCCGACGCCGCCGCCCAAAAGAAAATCTGGATAGGTGCGGATGTGATCTTCCATCTGGATTGAACCATCACGGGACATATCCCCTTGGGGATAGAGCCGTACCCATATCTAAATCCTCCTTGCATGGCAGCTTCCACACGATTAAGGTCCTCCGGTTGTATGCCTCCTCAACTCGCCATCCTCTGCTGCATTGCACTTTTCTTGCTAGGCCTGGGTCTACCATCCTGTTCCTCCACGCCGAGTCATGTGAATGCTCCCGCCACCGCCAAGGTGGTGGACCTCACCCGCTACGCGGGCCGCTGGTTTGAAATCGCCCGCCTGCCGATGCCGTTTCAAAAGGCGGGTGAAGCCGCGATAGCTGAATACAAGGGCAATGTTGATGGCACCATCTCGGTGCATAATATCGCGATTCGGGCCGATGGGTCGCAGCATGATATACATGGCTATGCGAAGGTGCTTAACCCCCCAATGAACACGAAGCTAGCGGTGCGGTTCAACACTTGGTTTGGACCGCTGATTCCCGTGCCGCAGGAGGGCAACTACTGGGTGCTGTATGTGGACGAGCATTATCAACATGCGATTGTCGGCACCCCTGACCGCAAGTATTTGTGGATATTGGCCCGTAAGCCAAAATTCCAGGAACCTCAATTGCAGGAACTGGTGGGCAAAGCAAAGGGACTCGGCTTCGACGTGTCGCGGTTAATCATGGATTCACACTCGCCATGAAAATAATGCTGCACGGCATGCCCGACTCCGGGACGCGCTCCTGTTAGTAACAGAACAAGCAGTTCTCGCAACCCACCTCACGCCAGACCTGCGCGAATGAGTAGCGGTTCTAGCTCTGGATCACGACCCATGAAGCGGCGATAGAGCTCATCAGGCGGAGCGGAGTTGCCCTTACTGAGGATGTGATCGCGGAACGAGCGTCCCGTTTCCGGGTTGAGGACGCCCTCTTTCCTGAACCGGGTGAAGGCATCGGCATCCAGCACTTCCGCCCACTTGTAGGAATAGTAGCCAGCGGCGTAGCCGGTGGGATCTGAGAACAGGTGGTTGAAACGGCGCAGCATCGAGGGCGCCGCGGTCTTGAGCGGCGGGTGATAAGCGGCTAGAATCTCGCGGTCTACTGCATCAAGGTCCTTGCCATGCCATGCAGCGAGGTGGATGTGGAGTTCCAGATCGATCTTGGCGAATGAGAGCTGGCGCATGAATGCTGTGGCACTGAGATAGTTTCTCGCGGCGATCATCTTTGCGAAAAGATCCTCCGGGATGGTTTCGCCAGTTTCATGGTGACGGGCAAACAGATCGAGTGACTGGCGATCCCAACAGAAATTCTCCATGATTTGAGATGGGAGTTCTACGAAGTCCCATGGCACACTGGTGCCGGACAAGGATTTCACCGGGACCTGGCTCAGCAATCCGTGCATCAGGTGACCAAACTCATGGAAGATGGTCTCCACCTCACGGTGGGTGAGCAGGGCGGGCTTACCATCGACGGGCGGACTCATGTTCCCGATGATCAAACCGAGGTGAGGCTCACCCGGGCCACCGGCGTGCAGTGAGTCCATCCACGCGCCACCGCGTTTCGATTCCCGTGGGTGCCAGTCCGCGTAGAATGATCCCAGATGGGAGGATGTTAGAGAATCGTGGATCTCGTAGAAAGAAACCTCGGGGTGCCAGACCTCAATAGAGGATTGGGGGATGGAGGATGGGGCCTGGCCGGGAAGCAAGCAGACGGATTCCATCTTTTTGATAGAAATCCCGAATAGGCGTGAGGCTATCTCGAACATGCCAGCCATGACGCCATCCACCGGGAAATACGGGCGCAGGGCCTCGTCATCGAGATCGTAGTTTTCCTTGCGCTGGCGTTCCGCCCAGTAGGCGGTTTCCCATGGTTCGAGAGCATCCACAGGTTGACCGGTTTTGGCGGCCTTGTATTGGGCTAGCTGCCGCCAATCCGCATGGAAGGCTGGCAGGATGCGCTTGTGCAGGTTCTCGATGAAGGTGAGCGCGCCGGAGCCATTCTTGGCCATGCGCCGCATCAATGTTAGATTGGCAAAATTTTCGTGGCCAAGGATGGCAGCTTTTTCGTTGCGGAGCTCGAGGATACGCCAGACGAGAGCGGTGTTGTCATATTCACCGTAACCTCCGACGCGCGTGGACGCTTCCCACACCTGACGGCGGATGCCCTCGTCATGCAGGTGCTGCATAACCGGGAACATCGAGGGAAACTGCAGGGTGAAGCGCCAGGCCGGCTTTTCATCGGTGGCCAAGCCCTTGGAGCGGGCATTGGCTGCTGCGGCCGCGATGGCGGAATCCGGTAGCCCGTCGAGTTTCGACTCGTCGGTGATTAACAATTCCCATGCATTGGTGGAGTCCAGCACATGTTCAGAATATTGTTTGGTAAGCTTGGAGAGCTCTGCGGTGACAGCAGTGATCTGCTGTTTTTGTTCCGGCGGGAGATCCGCACCGGCCTGGCGGAAGTCGGCCAGCGTTTCCCGGACAAAGCGCTTCCTAACATCATCCAAGCGCTCGATTTCCAGCGCCTCACCGCAGGTCTTGAGCACGGCCCACAGGCGGTCGTTGAGATGGATGGATGAATAGAAGTCAGTGACCTCTGGAAGCATCTTGTTGAGTGCCTCACGCTGGGCCGGGTTGTCTGAGACCGCGTCCAGATGATTGAGGCGACCCCATCCGTGGGCTAGATCCTCGGTGGTGTTTTCGAGTGCGAGGAAGGAGGACTCATAGGTGGCCGCTGCAGGGTCTTGCGCGCAGATCGCCTCAATGGCTTGTTTCGCCTGCTCCAGCGCATGGCGAATATCCGGCTCTATGGCTTCCGGAACGAGTGTGGACCAACGGACGTGGAAATCGCGAGATAGGAAGGGATGCATGGGAGTGGGAGTGCTTGCCGGAAGCTATTGCGGCAAAGGAGAAGTGACAAGGGTTTAGCCCGATTGCCAACAGGTCTGCCGCGACGGGCAGTTGGGGGAGAGAAGAATGGGACTTACAGGACCTATGGGAGCGATATGACTGCCCACGGTGCTTACGCGCGCAGCCCTTCGTCAATTTCTATTGACTGCCAGACCCACCATCGGAGTCCAGTCCGCTCAACCGCTTCCCGCGCTGTTCTGTCTATCAATGCTCGCGGCAGAACTGCTCGAAGCGGGTGAGACCCTCGTTGAGGATGTCCAGCGTGGTGCAGTAGCTCAGGCGGATGCCCTCGTCATAACCGAAGGCCACGCCCGGAACGGCGGCCACCTTGTAGCGGGAGAGCAGCTTGTCGCAGAGATTGAGGGACTTGAGTCCGGTGTTGCCGGTATAGACGAAGAAGTAGAACGCGCCCTGCGGTTCCACCACGCGGATGTTCTGGATCGCACGCAGGCGGGAGAACACAAACTGGCGTTTCACATCATATTCTCCACGCAGGTCTTCGATGAACGATTGATCACCCTGCAACGCTGCGAGAGCGCCGTATTGCGAGAAGGTGTTGGCGTTGGAGATGGTGTGGTTCTGGATCTTATCGATCGCGTCAGCCAGCGGCTTGGGAGCTGCGGTGTAACCAAGACGCCAGCCGGTCATCGAGTAGGCCTTCGAGAAACCGTTGACAGTGATAGTTAGATTGTAAAGTTCCTCGCTGAGAGAGGCGATGGAAACGTGCTTGGCCTCGCCATAGACGAGTTTTTCGTAGATTTCGTCCGAGAGGATGACGATGTCCTCTTCCAGGGCGATTTCACCGAGGGCGCGGAGTTCTGCTTCGGTGTAGACAGCGCCGGTAGGGTTACCGGGAGAATTGATGATGACCATCTTGGTGGCCGGGGTCATGGCTTCCTCGAATTGTTCGGGAGTCATTTTCCAGCCAGTGGATTCCTTGGTGTCCACGATCACCGGAATGCCGCCAGCGAGGCGGACCATTTCCGGATAGGAAACCCAGAAGGGAGAAGGAATGATCACCTCATCCCCTTCCTCAATCACGGCGAGGATGGAGTTGAAACAGGCCATCTTGGCTCCGCCAGTCACGCAGATTTGGTTGGCAGCGTATTTGAGCTGATTGTCGGTGAGAAACTTGGTGCTGAGCGCCTCACGGAGCTCCGGGATGCCACCTGCGGGCGTGTATTTCGTGCGACCGGCGAGTAGGGCCTCGATGGCGGCCTGCTTGATGAAGTCCGGGGTGTCCACTTCAGGTTCGCCGCCTGCGAGTGCGTAAACTTCTTCGCCCTTGGCTATCATGGCTTTAGCCTGCGCGGTAACGGCCAGAGTGAGTGACGGGGAAACCTTGGCAATACGGGATGAAATGCTGTCCATTTGGGATCGGGAATTGGGGATTGTTCCGCCGGACGGGAGAATTCAGCGGGTGCCGCTGCGCTCCAGAATAGGCGGGCGCTTTTGTGGGGCCTGCCCCATACCGTGGCAAGCGAAATGGTGAGCGTTTTCCCACGGACGGTCTGATCAATACCGTTCTGCGCTGAGGCAAGCCGGGAAAAACAGTCCATGGCCGCCTCGGATAGCCGTGAACCAGGTGGCATTCCCCTAAAGCTCAGATAACCCTGTTTTTCTCTACTACGCCGCACCAAAGTGTAACAGCATCGCGTTGACACTAGGCAAGCTGCGTATTAAGGGTCTCACATGTTCGGTGTGCGATGTATCCTTGTGATCGGGGCGGTCTTTTTGACGACCGGTTGCATGGGTGTGGGTTCGAATTATTCCTGGCAATCCGCAGTGAACCGCCAGGCGGCCCAGCTCGGCTACCGCAACTGGATAGTCGTCACCGAGGCCTCATTCCCAGCTCAAAACCGGCCCGGACTTTGCCAGGTCAACGCTTCAGTCGAAATCCCGGAAGCCCTCGACTACGTGCTCCAGGTGCTCGAACAAACGGAAAATCTGCGTCCTCAGGTTTATCAGGCGCGCGAACTGCGATCCGTGGGCAACGACTATGCACCGGGCATAGATGCCCTGCGCAAGCGCATCAAGACTTCCCTCCACGGCCACGAGGTGACCGAGCTTGACCAACAGTCGCTGCTCACGCTGTTAGAGGATGTCAACCGCAGTTACAACGTGCTGGTGATCCGCACCCAGACCGCCCTGCCCTATTCCTCGGTGTTTATGGAACTGCAGCCGGGCTATTGGGATGCCAACTCGGAAGCCCTGCTTCGCCAGCGCATCGACAATGAGCGACTACAAAAACTTGTGCGTCCCTTCCCTTAAGGCGCATTCTCTCCCGCGTGAGCCGAAAAGACGAAGACCTCCGCAAGGAACGCGAAGCCGCATGGATCGGCGACGCCGTTCTCGCCCTGTTTGCCCGCCAGTTTGTGTTGCGTGAGCGTGACGCAATGGACGGCGAGTGGTTCACCCGCCTGACTTCCAACGATTTCCTCAGTGCCTTCGGTAACCCCACACGAGTGGAAGCATCGATCGGCAAACTCTATCAGCAGGAAGGTCTCGCCGCAGCATTCGCCTGGATGGATGCAAACCTCGTTCCCCTGTTCCGGAAACAGATGGCAGGAAAGCGGTAGGATGCGTGAGACAATACGGAGATGGTGTAGTTCGCCTTGTTGAAGACTAAAACTATCAGAGGCGATTGACGATTGATGATTGTTGAACGCGGAGCGAGCAATAGCGAGCTTGGAAAATACAAGGCGAAGCCCTGAATGGCATAGCCGGAGGCAATTCCGATTGTTGATGTGCGCTTGTTGGGCGCATTCGCTCAATTTCAAGCTCACTTCAAAAATCAAAAATTATCAATCGATGATCATCAATCACATTGTGGTGTCGCACTCTCCACGAAACATATCTCCGTTGGGGATGGAACTCTCAACTCCCGTGCCGGAGGATGGCCAACCGTAGGAGACAGGCAAAATGGCGGAATATCCCGCCAGCATGAAGAATGTGATTGCGGGAATGCGGGGAAACCGCTAGGCACAGGGTGTTACAGGACCCTTTTCAGGTTGCCGGTCGAATGACCGTTTCCCCGGAGCTCAAGATTTACGTTAGATAATATTACCTACACGCACATGAAGACACTTGCAACGTTATTGATGCTCTTTTCCCTCACCATTCTTACCCAGGCCGCTGACCAGCCTGCGAAGCCGAAAATCATCATTACCGCCGACGGCCTGCCAAGCGGACACGACACGCCTGAAGCTGCTGCATGCGATTTGGCGCGGGCGTTCATCAAGCATGATGCCGAATTGTTCACCAAAACCTGTATCAGGCTCTATGCCGATGGCAAGGGGCCTGCCGAGTATGCGACCTTTCTCAAGTCAACGGCCGACAGCATCAAGGAAGAGGCTGCTAGGACGGAGGGTGAACCAAGAGGACCAAAGGTCGTCGGAAAAGTTTTTGCAGCACGTCATCTCAGCAAAAGCGGACCCGCATCGTATGGTTATGCATCCTTCGGTTTTCAGGATGTCATGTTCGTCGATGTTGGTGTGCTCCTCCAGGATGACAAGCGCACCATCAATCGAACAATGGTCATCAAGGACAAAGACGGAAAGTGGTATGTCCACCCGATGCCAAGTGTTTCACCAATGCTGTGCGAAGGACTGAACGACGAGGCACCCTCGAAACTCGATTTTACTGAAGCCTACGAATTACAAAAGGAATGAAGCCATGATCACGTCATCACGTTTGCCGCACGGTGGCCCCAACTACATTAGTTGAGATATTCGATATCAATCTTGGCGTTTTCGCCAAATGGCGACCCTGCTTTAATTTTCATTTTGGTGCCGCGTACGCTAACATGCAGTGCCTTGCCGTCCCATTGCCAGTTGATGGTATTGCCATGCAAACGGATCCCTTCCACTTTCATCGGCTGTGACAACCACTCCGGTTTCACACCCTCACCGATCACCACGACCGGCTCCGGTCCGTGATCATCGAGAAACGCTAGCATATCGAGTTGCAGCGCCAAGGCCATGGCAGCAGTCCAGTAATGCGGGGTGACATGTTTGGGATGCACCCACCCACGGACATTGGCCCAGCGTCCTGAGGAGTTTTCCTCGCCATTGCCTTCCCACCAGGAATACAGCCCGGGCGAACACTGGTGCTGCCAGAACCATTCCAGGGTTTTCCATGTGTATTCGGGCTGTTGCAAGAACAGCCATTGATGGGCACTGGCAAAATCAAAATACGTCCATAGCGGCAATGCTTTATAATCTCCTACGGAGTCGTGAACCTGATTCCAGTTAGATAACGCTTTTTCTGAAAATTTGGATTGAATGGGTTGGCCTATCCAGTCGGGCCAGAGTGAACAGATATAGGTGCGCTCGTTGCCGCTTTCCTTGTCAAAGGCGTTGATCCATGCCTGTTGCAGGGTTTCGGCTTCGTGATTCCATGCCTTTGCCTCCTCGTCGTGCCCGGTGATGGCCGCCAGCCGTGCCGCATGTTTCAAGCCGCTGAAACTGGCGGCGTTTATAAACAACAGGATCTTCCGCAGAATTCGTGTTGATTTTGGCATGATTCGATCTGCTTGCGTTTATCGTAATGCTCGCTCCTCGCCGTCGTCAAGCGAGCGCGTGGCATAAAATTCGTGCTGCTTTGGGAGCGACTGGATCTGTCCGGGATTTATATCACCCGCCCGCTTGACGGCGGCTGCGGGCTCCGCAAAGAGGCCGGCATGGTTTTGCTACGCAAAACCCGCTGGGCTTGCTGAGAGCGGCAGACTTGCGAATGGCGGCCACGGGTGTTGGATGGGGTTGCGAAACAGCAAACAACCCCGCAACCGCCATTCAACTCACCGTTAAAACACTTTTCCGTCACGTGCAAGACCTTGCTGGTTTTGTC
>Ga0118677_10000643_pt1 | contig 75786 bp, 69 predicted proteins | sample AliMusrvi5mmetaG_FD_86154 | JGI IMG/M metagenome (GOLD analysis project Ga0118677, IMG submission 86154) | reverse complement strand
CCATTGAGCAGCGGGAATGATGGGGGTTGGCAGGGGGGTGGGGACGACTGTGGGAACGGGACGGACGGGTTCAGGAAGGGGTGTTGGCATGGACGTGACGGGAGTAGGAGCTTGAGGTGCGATGGCGGCAGCAGGCGCAGGAGGTAGTGCGGAAAATGGCTCAAGTGCAGGCGTTTCCTGTGTTGAGGTCTTCTCTGGTGCTGAAATCGGGATGATGCCAGAGCATTGCTTGCATCGTATTTTTTTCCCAATGAGCGTCTGAGAAACTTTGGTTTGCCATTGGCAATTGGGGCAGACGACGGCGATATTGGAGCCACTGGAGGCGTCAGGAACCTGTCCAAGAACGATAGGGGCGGCGGCCTTTTTGGTGGCGGAGCCCTGCTGAGAACCGGATGGTTTTTGAATGGATTTTGCCGGAGCCGTTAATTGAGCGGTATCACTTGCCTGAGAAATGGGAGGAACCGCTTTGGCAGGAGCTGGGGCCAGAACGATGGGGACAACCGGTACCGCCGTTGCCGGAACGACTGGTGGGCGCACAGGTGCCACTGGGGGGGCAGGTATAGGAGTGGGAATTACAGGCACGCTGGCGACGGGGATGGGGATCGCAGGAGTCGCGGGGGGCTGAGCTGGGGCGGATACCGCCGGGGCACCTTTCGCCACAGGAATGGGTTTGCCGCACTTCGGGCACTTGACTTCCGTCGGCATTCTGGCCGGCATGGCCTTGATTTTCAGTTTGGCTTTGCAATTCAAACATTCAATGGGAATCAATTCCATACCGCACTCCTTCGTTCAAATCGTTCTATTCTGCCCTGACTCTTTTTAAAAATAGCAATGGAGCCCCGAATAAACAATCCCATTTCAAAAGAAATTGGAGAGACCATGTAATTTTTCCTGAATGTCCGAATGTTTTTAAGCTCACGTTGCCATATATTTTTTCCTGTTGCATTCGGGAATGGCAGACTATTCTCAATAGGAAACAGTAGTGTCATCGGTGGGGAATCTGAGTAATTATCTTGAAATATGGATGATTCAACTTGTTTCAATGATTTTTCAGCGTTTTAAAAGGTGAAAAATGAGCGATATCATTCAGACATCAAATATTGTGCCACCATCCAAAGTGGTGGATTGGGAAACACTGATTACGTTACGGATTTGTTGGAAACAACAGCGCCGGGTTGTCGTTTGGACAAACGGTTGTTTTGATTTATTGCATGTCGGGCATATCCGCAATTTACAGACGGCGCGACAGCTTGGTGATCTGCTTGTTGTCGGCTTGAATAGTGATGAGTCAGTGCGGCGAATTAAGGGTCCCACGCGTCCGATTATGCCGGAGCAAGAGCGAGCAGAAATGTTGGCGGCCTTGCAGTGTGTTGACTATGTCGTTGTTTTCAATGAAAATACCCCTGAGACTTCATTGACACGCCTTCAACCCGATATTCACTGCAAAGGTGCGGACTATGCTCCTCCGCACGGCAAACCAATTCCCGAAGCGGTGATAGTTGAGTCGTATGGTGGAAAAATAGCCTATATACCTTTGATCCCGGGGACCTCCACGACCGATCTGATTCAGCGGATACAGAACTTGGTGGCGGAATGAGATGATTGAAAACGTTCCTGATCAACACCGTTTTTCTCTGTTCAAATCATGTTTAAGAATAGCAACGGGACTTTGAATAAATAACCCTTATTTCAAAGGAAAGTATTTTGGCGGGTACATCTTGCTGCATTGATTAAATTGGTGCCGTTGCATATAATTAACATTTTTGCGCGTGAGTTGATGTGTTGTGCATAATCCAGAGGCACGAGGTGTGCTAGGTGAGATGTAAGTCGGTCGGGTCCGCTTTCTATTCTGTGTTTTCAACTTGAGGCGAAGGGGATGGCGATCATGGCAATACTCCAGCAGGTGTCCGGACGGAGGAAGTCCCTGGCCACGGCCTCTGCTCGGATAGCGGCGGTGATGTTGACGTTGGTGACTATGGCCTTGGCTGCCCGTCGGTTGTCTGGTGAGGAGTTCGGCTTCTGGACCATTTGTTTTGCCGTGATGAATTTCGGGCTCGCGTTGGATTTGGGATTCCGTTACGGGATTGGAAACCGCATGGCAGCGTTGACGGCTCAATCCGATTCTGTGAAGGAGCAATGCGAAACTTTCTGGTCGGTTTTTCATGTAGAAAGTCTTATCGGCTTGATTGGATTTGTGTTTTGTCTGGGTATCCTCCCGTGGTTTAATTGGGCGGGTCTATTCAAGATTCAATCTGCGGAACTTGCCAGGCAGGTACAATGGCTGTTTCCGATGGTGTGCGGATTGATAATGTTGAACCAACCGCTGACGGTGGCCGCTACGGTGTTTTTTGCCCGACAGGAGATTGTTTTTGTCAGTTTTCTGGCCATTGTTCAGTCGGTCATTTTGATCCTGATTTTTGGGATGGCGTTATATGTGGGGAAAGTTCCCTTTATTATATTGAGTTTCTTCGGGGCTTATTTATTGTGTGGGCTAGGGGTGACCCTGCTTTTGGTCAGACGGAATAGCTGGAGTTGGCATTGGGCGCCCTGGCGGGAGCAGTGGGGCATTTTGTGTTCATTTATGAAGCCCAGTCTGGATTTCTTTGTTTTAGGTCTTTCCTCGATGACGGCTGGATTTATTGGTCCGATCATAGCCGGAGCAGTAGGGGGGCTGGCGATGGCCGGTGATTTCACGTTGGTTCAAAGGGTTTTTGGGTTTTTGGTGACTATGCATTTGGCGCTTCTGTCGCCGTTGGCTCCTGCTTATACCTATCATGCCCGACTTGGCGATTGGGATTGGATCCGGAAGAAGTTTCGGATTTGTGTGTGGAGGATTTGGCCGCTTATGTTTGTGGCTGGCGGTTTTGTCATTTGGCTTGGGCATCCCTTGATTCTGCGTCTGTGGACGGGGCGGTGGATCACTGATTACTGGCTTGCCGGATTGTTTGCACTGGGGGTGATTTTGAGCGGGTGGGTAAATACCTATTCCGTTTTATTGAACAGTCTGGGGATAGTCCGAAGGCAGGCTGTGTTGTCGGTGATGATGTTGGTTCCACTGGTCGGCTTGCCGATTGTGATGGGTAAATATATGGGAGTCCACGGTGTGGCATTGGCCTCAGTGGGATGTATTGCGCCGAGTACCCTGTTGTATGTGATTTGGGTGCGATCTGTGATTAATCAAAGACTTATCAATATATGAAGCCTTTTCTTTCCATTACGATTCCCACATACAACCGGGCGAACTGTTTGAAAAAAGCTCTGGATGCGGTGTTGTCTCAGGTGTTGGATGAGCCAGAGGTTGAGGTGGTTATTTCCGATAATGCCTCGACGGATGATACCCCGGGCATTTGCAAGGAGTACGTTCAAAAATGTGCGCAGGTCCGGTATTTCCGGAATGAAACCAACACTGGTTTCGATGGCAATGTCCTTGCCTGCGTCCAGCGCGCGGAAGGGAACTATGTGAGTTTCTTTTCTGATGACGATCTGCCGGCACCTGGTCATTTTGCGGCGATTCTAACTCAGTTGAGGGCATATCAACCAAGCATCATGTATGTGAATCATGCACCTTTTTTTAATGATAATCCTGCATATCTTCGACCCCCAATGGCGCCTGTAACGAAAGAGGTACTAAATGAGGGAAAAGACTTTTATCTGAAATTTGGGTTAGGGTTCATATCTTCATTGACAGTGCATGCTGAACTTGCCCGTACCTTTATTAACAAAGTAGTCATAGGGCGAGGGACGGCGCATGTTGACATGGCTGCACGTATGGCGTTGGCCAAAGGCGGGCCATTTGTATACGATGGCTCTTTGATCGTTTTGGCTCGTTACAATGAATCCGCCTATTCTAATATTTTAAGGTATGGGGTTATGAATATTACCTTGCTGCATCAAGAATTGCAGCAAGAGAGGCTATTGTCTGAGGGGGAATTAATGGCGCTGAAGAGGGCGGTTATTGTGCGCGGGCTGTCGCGAAGCATTCTGGCGGATCGATGTCAGGGAGCATCGGGGGTAAAGGAGCAGGAAATGCGGGCTTTGTACGGAGGGGATCCGCTCTATTACTTCTTGGCTTATCCTCTTCTTGTTTTTCCTGCCCCGTTGGTTCGAGTGATGGCCAGACCGCTACGTTCAGTCGTCCGTTATTGGAGACGGTGGTATTATGCCAGTTGATCAGGTGAGACTCTCAATTGCGATTCCTACATTTAATCGGGCGGAGTGTTTGCGTGAATGTTTGGATAGCATTCGTGTTGCCCTTTCGACCGTGCAGGCGAAAGGCCAGTGTGAGGTTGTTATCTCTGATAACAACAGCACGGATAATACTGGTTCGGTGGTGAAGGCGTTTGAGAAAGATATTCGGATTCGCTATTTCCGGCAGGCAACCAATATAGGGGCTCATGCCAATTTCAGGGCAGTTGCGGCCTTGGCTAATGGTGTCGATGTGTGGATATTAGGAGATGATGACAAGATTGTTCCTGAAGCGGTGCTCAAGATTCTTGATGGCCTGGAAAGCGGGATGGGAGCGGTTGTCTGTAATGTTGCCATATATGACCATAGTTTTAGTCGGGTTATTCGCCCGCGCTTTTTCGAAGTGTCTGAAAATGTGATTTTCAATGCGCCTGATCAGGTGTTGGCAAAGTTGGGAATCCATGTCGGATACATCTCGGGGGTGATCCTCAACCGGCAAGCATTCCTCGAGGTTCCGTTGTCGGACTATCAGCGGTTTGATCAGGGGGGGAGTTGTTTTATGTATGCAACGTATCTTGTGTTACGTTCCTGCGGCAGGGTTTTATTTATTGCCGAACCACTGGTTCTGAATCGTGGGGATGAAAGTGAGGCAAACTATGTCAAGGATGGGGGTGCTGATGATTCACGGGTGGATCGGTGGTGGATTGCAACTTTCGCGGTTGGTTTCCCTCAGGCGTTGGCTGCTTTAAAGTCCTGCGGCTATTCCTCCCGGTCTATTCGTGCTGCGTATGCGCATACTACGGTATTTTTCCTGCTACCCCGTCTGATGTTTCTTAAAAATGCCGGTCGACCCGTTAGGGAGCTTGTACGTGAAGGGGTGCGCAATATGGCAGCGTCTTGGACGGTGTGGTGTCTTTTACTGCCAGCGGCCGTGATGCCTGGTGCGGTGTTACATGGCTTGAAAGCTTTCAAACGCCGAGTAGCGAAATGGGTGAAAATGGAGTCCAAGCGTGAAACAGACTATATTTGACCAGTATACATCCACCTGTATGTTGGCGGAAGGGGATCCGCGTGCTGCATTGGCGTGGGGAAAAGTTCACTTTCAAAAATGTATTCTCCCGCACATTCCTTCCAGTCGCAAAATAAGGATATTGGATTGTGGATGTGGTTATGGGCGAATGCTTAAGGCGTTGCGAGAATTTGGTTATCAGAATGTTGTGGGTGTAGACTGCAGTTTGGAGCAGGTTCAATATGCCCAACAAATTCTGGGACTGCAAGGCGTGAACTGTGCCGATGCAGTGGAATTTCTGAAAGAATTGGAATCCTTTTTCGATGTTATTCTTATTCTGGATGTGTTGGAACATCTCGGGGTCGATCAAACCATTGAATTGTTGAAAATCGCTCGTCAGCGGATGGCGCCAGGGGGCGTTATTGTCATACAAGTGCCTAATGCACTTTGCCCAATGAACCTTTATCGATATCTCGATATCACGCATCAACGTGCCTATTCTGTTAACAGTTTATCGCAAACATTGCGGCTGGCAGGGTATGCTGATTTCACTTTTTATCCGATTCCTCCCGTGTCATTTGGATGGAGGGGGCGTTTCCGGAATTGGCTCTGGCGGTTAATCTTAAATCCTGTAATTCATGGATTAATGTGGGCTATTCATGGATCTATTGCCGGCAATATATTTTCCGGTAATCTTCTAGCGGTTGTGTCGGCTCCAAACCGGCAGGTCGGTAAATGATGGGTATTAAGAGAATAAGGTTGCCTTTAACTCCGGCGTGATATTGTGTTGTGATTCATCCTGCGATGTGGAGCGAGATGGATAACTGCGCCTGTAATGAGCTTGAATCTATTCTTGCATGTCTATATTTTTGTAATTCTAAAGGAATTACAAGTCTTCAGTGGCAGGTGGAGTTTCGGTATTTCGATCCGATCGTGGGGTATGTGATATGAAAAAGTTGCGAAATTTGATTAAACAGTGTTTTTCGCCTGTTTATTGGCCGCATTTAGAGGCCATTTCGCTGCATATGCGCTGTTTGCGTTACTTGTTTTTCGGTCGTCCAGTTACTCGGTGTGAGACTTACAAGGCTCATGCACGGCGGCTACGCGAGGGGTTTTTTGAGAAGTATTGTCGTGGCCGTGGATTGGACATCGGTTATGGCGGTGATTTGATTGTGCCGGATGCGGAGGGTTTTGAAATTGAGCATGGCGATGCAGGGCGACTGCCCGGGGTGCAGCGTGGGGTGTATGATTTTGTGAGTGCCTCGCATTTATTGGAACATATGTGCAGTCCAGAGTCGGCTCTGAAGACGTGGTGGGAATGTGTTCGGCCCGGCGGCGTATTGATCCTGTTTGTGCCACATCGGGATCTGTATGAGAAGCGCACTACCTTGCCGTCGCGATGGAATCCTGACCATAAGTGGTTTTTCCTGCCGGAGTGTGATGATCCGCCACATACATTGGGTGTGTTGCCGTTACTTCGCCGGAGTCTGCAGGATTCCCAGATTGAAGTCATGCGGGTCTGCGACGACGGTCACAGCATTACTGACCCCGAACGGCATAGTGATGGAGAATATTCAATTGAAGTTGTGATACGAAAACAGACATTCCAATAAAAGTCGACTTCGGGGTGGGCGCGGGTGATCGCCGATCCGGTTGGTATCTCAAGTTTTGAAGAAAGTCTGTATTAACCGATGTTTCTTTCGTCCAAGCAGTTCGTTGAAAAGTCAAACTGGCTGATCGCCCTGATGGTCGAAGGCTTGGCGCCTGTGTTCCGGGCGTATGCCCTTCGAAAATGCGGGAGGGCGGCATCGAATCCGCATTCTTGGAAACGGGCACTGGTGGTGGGGGATAATCATATCGGTGACATTCTCTATCGAACCTGTTCTCTGGCCGCCCTCAAGCAGGGTTTGCCAGATTGTGAATTCTACTATTTGACTGCTGCGAACACTGCTGTTTTGCTGGAAGGGAATCCGGCCATCCGGGCGGTTTTGCCTTGGGCTCGTTCCGATTCGCCGCTAGATCTTTTGCCGTGTCATGAGGCAGAGTTGAAGGCGCTCGGCTTCGATGCAGTCTTGTCGACCAATGCCGTCCGGTATTGGCCGGAATTGGCGTTGGCTGTTCGGCTCGGAATTCCCAACCGTGTCGGATATGTCTATAAGGGATTTTCCGGGTGGGTGACGCACCCTATGCCGATTCGGTATCCGCAGTCCTATCCCGCCTATTTTCGCGGGTATGTTGCGGCTCTGACAGGGCAGGAACCGACATGGCCGCTGCGTCCTCGGCTCTATCCGCGGCCAGCCGATCAGGAAGAGGCGGAGGGGGTCTGGCAGCAACTTAGGTTGGACACGCAGAGGCCGACGCTTGCCTGCTTTATGACTACCCGGCAACGGATAGGGGCCTTGCCGATGAATCTGATGGGGGGCATTCTTCGTGAGGTCAGGCAACAGACCGGTGCGCAAATACTCCTGATGGGGGCGAAGGATGATGCCGCCATCTTGGAACAAACTAACCGGCAGTACGGGTTAGAGGCAGGCATTTTAGCCGGTTCACTCGGGTTGCGGGCGATTCCGAGTTTCCTGAAGCATTGTGATGCCGTATTAACGTCCGACTCGGGCCCCCGCCACCTGGCGAATGCCGCTGAAGTCCCTGTGTTCTTTTTCCGGAATCTCTGGTTTTCCAGTGTCGAGGCAGGATGTTATGCGGGTACAGAAGTAGACCTTTGCCCCTCTGATATACAGCGATTGGGGGAAGCCCAGCATAGGTTGGTGTTGGCTCAGATGGAGCCGATTTACGTGGCGTCCCGTGTAGTGAGCGGCCTTCGAAATAAGGGCAAACCATTATTATGATCAATGCAGTCATAATGCGTCGTGTTACACAGATCGGGATTGCGGCTGCTATGGTGGGGGCCACTGTCTATTTGCTTAATACTGTTGCCGAGCAGGGAGTGTGGGGGCTGGCCACTGTTTTGGTTTGGATGTTACCGCTTCTATGGGTCGTTTTTGGTGGGACTCGCTGGTGGATGTTAATGCCCTTGGCCGTGGCGTTTGGCGGGACATTTGTGTTGGAACACAAATTGTTAACGCATGAAATTGCTTTACCGATTTGTGTGTTGGCCCTCCTTCCCCTGTTAGCATCGCGAAAACAGGAGAAAATCGATCGCGAACGGATGACTATGGCGATATGGCTCCTGTTAGCCTTGTTCATCATTAATTTGAGTAGAAGTCTTTTTCTGTCTCAATGGGAGGGGCTTGGGGGTGGGGGGAGTATCTCGCGGGCCTATTTCCATGGTATTTGGGCAATACTCTTTTTGATTGTGTTTTATCGCTATGGTTCGACACGATCCATAAAGTGGTTGTTGATCCTGCTGTATGTAACTTATTTGCTCCGTGCGTTGGCTGGTGTCATTTCGTTTTTTATTGGACAACAGGTCCAAATACCCTATTTGAATTTTGTAGTTGGTGGAGGGGGGTTTGTTGATTTTCGGTTCACAGGCATTCAATTGGTTCTGATCGCGTTTGCTTATTTTCAATATATTCCTTCACGGTGGGGTAAGGTGTTGAATTTTGTTGCCATCGGTCTCTCGGGTTGGTTGGTGCTTATTGGGGGCGGGAGAGCCAGTTTGGGGATGATGTGTGTTATTCCTGTTGCGTGGGCGATCATCCGGCGTCGTTTGGGATGGTTTTCCGTGGCATGCGGCTTGGTCGTTATGATGGTGGTAACCCTGAACCAGCGCCCTGAATTGATCTACCGTTTACCTGTTGAGGCTCAACGAACCGTGTCCATCCTTGTGGGCGAATCCTCGACGCAATGGCTGAATTGGCATAGCGATTTACGGTCAAGCAATGAGTGGCATCAACGGCTATCCGAGTTGGGGCTGGAACGATGGACAGAATCGGTCGTAACGATCGCTATTGGTAACCAGATAGAACCCTTTGATGACCTGTATAATGCTTATTCCGCGACATTTGAGGATCAGGCGCGGGTCGCATCTCGGCAGGGGTTATATGAGTCTGGTTTGTGGACGCTTATATCCCCTATGGGGTTGGCTGGGGGCATATTGTATGCAGTCCTTTTCTGGTTTTTACTCCGGGCTCCGCTTCGTGTATTACGGACGGAGGGTGTTCGGGAACTCGCTCATGTGTTTTATTTTTTAGCGGTGTTGGAATTGGTTCTTTGGATCGCTTTCTGTTGGATCGCGGGAGGGTTCCCAAGCCATGAACTGCTTATGGCTGGTATTGCCAAGGCCGTGTATGAAGACCGCAAACGATCCTTGCCTGCGGGGCTTACATGAAGCCAGTGCTGGTGGTTATTGAATGGCACCGGCTTGGGGATGCCATACTTGCGTTATCGTTCATTAATGGAGCCGTCGCCACTTACGATGTGCGGGTGATATGTACGTCTCTTACGAAGCCCATTTTTGAGATGGCTTTACCCAGCGAGCATATCGTTGTGTGCGATCCTCCGTGGGAAGGCGGTGGGTTGGGGGCCTGGCGGCAAGCACTTCATATACTCCGTGCGCTGTCGCCTTCGGTTGTTGTGTCCGTATGGGCTGATGTGAGGGTTCACCTGTTAATGGCTATGAGTCGGGCATCCCGACGGGTTGGATTTCCGATGACGGAAACTAATTATTACGCCAGCCGTGTACCGTGGCGGCAACGTAATCGTCGTTTAGGAAGAGTGATGGAATGGCTCGCACCTGTGTTGGTGGGCCGTTCGCTGTTAACCGATCTCTTGCATCGCAAGGATACGTCCCAATCCCACTTGCAGGCGTGGCGGCAGGTTGCTGAAGTTGTAAATGTTGCTTGGTCGACTCCGGTACCCTGGATGTCCGCCAAACCTTATGCCCGTCCCCTACCACACCACAAGCCATTATGGTTAATCCATCCCGGGGCACGCAAAGCGGTCCGGCAGTGGTCCTCCGATCGTTTTGAAGCGGTGGTTCGCGCGCAGGTCGAGGCGGGGCACCCTGTGGTAGTCGTAAAGCCGCCGGATAGTGCCGGTTTATCGATTGCGCATCCGCTGATTTCTACTGTGGCGCCGGAATCCTTTTCGGAATTAGCCGGGCTTGTAAATTCCGTCGATGCTGTCCTCTGTAATGATTCTGCTGTGAGTCATCTTGCCGCAGCCCTTGGTCGAAAAGTGGTGTGTATATTCGGTCCCATGGATCCAGGTATTTATGCTCCTTATGGCAATGAGTCCCATGTGGTAGCGCAGGATGTATGCCCGTGGCGCCCCTGTTTGGACACTTGTCGGATGCCGTCGCCTATTTGCCTGGAAGCCGTGACCGTGGAAATGGTTCTTGCCGAAATGACCGCTGTTGAAAATGAATTGTCCGCGGGGAAGGCGAGTGAGCCTTTATGACCACGCGTGCCTTGAAAATTGCATTTCTCGGTTCACGGGGAATTCCGGCCCGTTACAGCGGATTTGAAACCTTTTATGAACAGCTTGGTTCACGGCTTGCGACGCGCGGACATGCGGTGACCGTCTACAACCGTTCTCATTTCATCAAGGATGTGAAGGACTCGTATCGGGGGATGAGGATTATTTCGCTCCCGTCAATCCCGACCAAGCACTTGGATACGATTGTTCATACCGGTCTGTCTACGATGCATGCGCTTTTTTCGGGGTACGACATCGTCTATTACTGCATTGTGGGCAACAGTCCTTTGGTTTGGATGCCTCGTCTTTCCGGAGCGCGAGTCCTTTTGAATGTTGACGGCGAAGATTGGGCCCGTGCCAAGTGGGGACGTTTTGCACGCTGGTACCAACTCCGGTGTGAGCGGATTGCGACACGAACAGCCCAAGTGATTGTCGCGGACGCCCAAGTAGTGCAGAAACGCTATGAGGAGCACCATCACACCCCGTCCGTTTTCGTGCCTTATGGTGCCAATACAGTCCGTGATGAGCGGACAGAGGTGTTGACGCGGTTTGGTCTTGAACCAAGAAAATACATTTTTTATGTCGGGCGCATGGTTCCTGAAAACGCCATTGATGTTCTTGTCGGGGCTTTTCGCGAATTGGCGACGGATTGCAAATTAGTCATTACAGGAGATGCGCCGTATGCTGAGGAGTATAAGGCGTCTCTGAAGAAACAGGCTGCAGGTGATCCAAGGATTATTTTTACCGGTTATGCATTCAATGAGGCCTATGCGCAACTTAGCAGTCATGCCTTGCTCTATGTGCAACCCTCGGGCATTGATGGCACGCGTCCCGCTCTGCTTGATCAGATGGGATTTGGTAATTGTGTGGTCGTTCGTGATTCGGCGGTGAACAGGGAGGTGATTCGCGATGCAGGATACAGCTTCGATCGTAACAATCCCGTTTCATCGTTGCGGTCGTTATTGTCCTCACTTCTTTCTGACCCGGGGCGTATTGAGGCGGCACGCCCAAAGGTTCTTGAGCGCATCCGCACCTATTACAATTGGGAATGGATTACATCGTTTCATGAAGACTTGTTCCGTCGGTTGATCCGTAAGGAACTGGTAATTTCTTATGATGAATTCCTGACGTCAGGACGTAATCTGTAGGGTTATTTATGGGATTAATTCGCATACTTCTGGCCATTTGTGTGGTTGCAGGACATTCCTCATTAATCTTGGGCCTGCCTTTTTTAGATGCCGGAGCAGCCGTGAAGGCATTCTTTGTGATTTCCGGCTTTTATATGGCTCTGATTCTGGATCGGAAATACGATGGACGTACGCCTGGAGGGCGTCGTCTTTTTTGGTCAAATCGTTTTTTGAGGATATATCCTCCTTATTTGGCTACGCTTCTTTTTGCCCTGCTGTTTTATGCGGCTGCATGCTGGTATCTCCATCGCCCCGCTGATCGTTTTGAGTATTGGATCCAAGCATGGCAGGAGGGCCATTATGCTGCTTTTATACCACTTCTGTTCTCGCAGTTCAGTGTTATTGGGCTTGATCTCACTCCTGCATTTGGCTTTTCACACGCTCAGGGCTTCACATTGCTGAATGCAGGCATGTTGACTGATACGGTTCAGGCATGGCGGTTCAATATGCTGCCGCATGCATGGTCCATCAGTGTTGAACTGCTGTTCTATCTGATCGCCCCATGGCTTTGCCGCTGGGGAAAACGAGGGTTGCTTGGCTTGGTTCTCATCACAATTGGGATGAAAGGGATGGCTGGCTGGTTTTTGCCTGTCCAACTGGCTGAGGCACTCGTTTATCACTTTATGCCATTCCAGATTGGCTATTTTGCCCTGGGTATTCTGGCTTACCAATGGCGGGGTAAATTGGTGCCAAGTATCGAGTATCGGGCAATTTCTGGGGCAGCGTGGGGTTTGTTGATAGGGGGCGTTGTGTTCGGTGGCCTCGCAATAACTGGTCGGAGTAATATGCGGGAATTGGCTCCGCTTTTAATGGCGATAGGTGCGCCAAGTATTTTTGCTTTAAGCCGAAATTGGCATTTTGACCGGATGATTGGCGAACTCTCCTATTCGCTCTATCTACTTCATGTTCCATGTAAATGGGTGTTGAGTGCTGTCCACGGATCTGCGGTCAAAGATGCCGTTGTAATCAGCGGAAGCGAGTTGCTTGTTGTGTCGGTGGTCGCCTCAATAGGCATGTATTTCGTAGTCGAACGGCCTATCGACCGCTGGCGTGAGCGGAGAATACAAGCATCAGGAGTCTCTCGTGGAGTGGATGCCCAAACCCAACGGTGAATTCGCAAAGCGTTCGCGGATATAACCGGCGATAATGATGACAGCGGAAGCTGCGATGACAGTTAGCAGGATGTCCATGGGCAACCGGAATCGGATTCTTGTGAAGAAAACAGCCGAAACCGGGGCGTTGAGCAGGTAAAGCCATGTAATGTATTTTTCAAGCAGCGTCAAGGGGTACCGAAACGTCATAATCAGCCGCAGGACAGCTAATCCCAGAAGTAGTCCGTAACTGAGCAACATTATAAGTGTTCTTGTTCGGGATTGCTCCGTTTTCATGTACAGAGAATTCTCGTAGTTGAAATAGTTGATAACTTTCCCTGCATACAGCTTGAAGGACTCGGAGGGGTGTGTTTTGATGAAGTTTAAGGCCGACTGGGTGTAGAATTCATTGGCATCAATTTCGGAGAGGGTGCTGGCCGATTTTTCATAGCGGGAAATGTCGACGGTTGTTCCTGAATTTGGGGTGGTATTTTCATTATTTCCAAGTAGGAGATTGACTCCATTGTTTGTGGAAACAGGAATAAATCGCCCAAACACCACTGCGTTGCGGGCTACCCAAGGTGCTATTACAATTCCCGCTCCGCAAATCAATACAGCAGCATTAGCCAACATTTTGTAGCGAAGCGGATGAATAGCAATAAAAGTAGCTGTAAATAAGAGGACAAACCCGAATGTTGGGACCATGAGTATGGCGCAGCCCAGGAGAAGTCCTGCAGCAAAAGACCTGTCTGGGGTAAGGGGAGCGTTTGAGAAAAGAAGAACCAATGCCGAAAGAAAAAGCGCAGCAGCAGGTATTTGCGGGTAAAACGTACTGGCGGTATAGAATAAGACTGGATAAGCCATAATTAACAACACCGCAATTCTGGCTTGCTCAATACTAGTCTTCCGAAGCAGTATATAAAGAAGGGCCATGCAGGCTAAAAGGGTGCTGGCGTTTACTACTCGCAGCGCAGTGATCGGCAATCCCAATTTCATCCCTGCGGCCAGTAGAAGCGGATAGGCGGGTGGATGGAAGGCTGTAGGATTTGACCCATCGATGGTGTAATGGCCTGTGGTTGCCAGATTTTGGGCTAAGAGGAGATAGTGGCTCTCGTCCGGAAAGCGGATTGTATCTCCGGTTTTGATAGCATAAGTGATAAGGGCTACAACAAAGAGGAATGCCAGTATTGCCAATAATATGGCTGACTTCTTTGTGGACTGGAATAGACTTTCCCTTAGCATCACGTGATCTTTATGAATGTACCGGAAGTTGTCAATAGGGCGAAAGACTCTTGAATGATATGACAGGACGACGTCAAAATATTGAAATAGGGCTTTGGGTTGCAATTGTGGCTGGCCTGATGTTCTTGTTTGGTGTGGAAGGTAACAATGAAGAAGTGTTGAGTCAGGGTCGCTCTGCTGTGGGTTGGCTGGTCGGCCGCTGGGAATGGGCCGGGGCGGATATGTCACACGGATGGCTAATTCCTCTGGTCAGTCTCTACATGGTATGGTGTAAACGCAGTGAGCTTCGAGATGTTCCCAAGGGGTTGAATTGGGCCGGGTTTAGTGTTGTGGCCTTTGCTCTATTGCTTTATTTGGCAGGATTAAGGGTTCAACAAACACGGTTTGTCCTATTTTCCCTGATCGGGCTTCTGTGGGGAATTCCTTTTTTCCTTTATGGCAAACAAGTCGCCAAAATGGTACTCTTCCCCTGTGTCTATCTGATATTCTGTATTCCAATGACCTTCCTGGATTCCCTGACATTTCCGCTCCGGCTTATCAGTTCCTCGGTATCAGTGGCACTGCTGAATGGGTTTGGTGTTTCTGTGACAAGACTCGGTACGGCTATACATGTTAATGCAGGGGCCGGGTTTTCATTGGACGTGGCCCACCCCTGTAGTGGATTACGGTATCTTTTGGCCATGATCGCGCTGACAACCGCTTATGCATATTTTACCCAGAAATCGCCCCTGAAGAAGGGGGTGCTGTCTCTGGCTTCCATTCCCATAGCCATGATCGGTAATATCGCGCGAATCTCGTTGATTGCGGTTGTGGGAGTGATATTCGGAGAGAAATTTGCGGTAGGCTTTTATCATGACTATTCCGGTTATGTTGTGTTTGCGGTGGCAACGCTGTTGATGTTGAGCCTTGGCTCGTTATTGAACCGCCCCTGGCCGAGCTGGCAGTTGAAAAAGCGGGAGGTCAACGCTGATGAACACTGATATGGAATCGACGCAAAAACGGATCCGGTCACTGGTACTGGGCGTCTGTTTGCTTATGATGTTGTTTGGCCTGACGGTTGTGCTTGTTTTGTTCATTCGTAAGGTGGACGTTGCGTCTTCCCGTATCGCCGATGTCCGTATGGTGTTGCCCGAAAAGATCCTGGATTGGAGCGGGGACCGTATCTATTACTGTCAAAATGACCAGTGTATGAAGTCTTTCCTCTCTAGTGAATTAAATGTATCAAATATCTGTCCGGTGTGTGGGGGGCGATTGGATCAAGTTTCCTTAGGGGAACGTACTATTCTGCCGCCTGATACAGAGATTGTCCGTCGACTGTTCAGAAATGAGAAGGGTGAGAGTATTACGGTTACGATTGTGCTATCCGGGAACGAGCAACGGAGTATCCATCGACCTCAGCAGTGTCTGCCTGCGCAGGGATTTGCCATTGAGCAAAGTTCACAGTTGACCGTCCCCTTGAATAATCGCGCCCCGCTGAAGTTAACGCTGATCCAGGCGCGAAGGGCGGGAGTTTTGCCGGAAAATCAGCCGCGAATGCTTATGGCCTATTGGTTTGCAGGGGGTGGGCATGAGACGCACGATCACTTCCAGCGGCTGGCATTTATGGCGTGGGATAACCTGATTCATGGAATCAGGCCACGGTGGGCGTATGTGTCCCTGCAAATCTCCTCGAATGCAGGCGAGCAATTCATGGAGCAGCGCTTGGTGGAGTTTGTCCGCCAACTTTACCCGCTGTTAAAGCCAGGGACTTCTGTTACTCAATAAGCTCCCTTGGCGAATAGCACCACCCCGATGGTGCGCAGCATGATTTTAAGATCCAACATAAAGTTCTGGTTGCGAAGATAGTAGTCATCTAGAATGCACATGTTGTGAAAGCTTATATCGCTTCTTCCTGAGACCTGCCACAGGCACGTTAACCCCGGTAATCCGCTGTGCCGACTGTAGTGCCACTCCTCGTAATAGTTTTCAAAGTCCCGTTTCGGTAAGGGACGGGGCCCTACCAAGGTCATTTCCCCCCTTACGACGTTTATCAATTGCGGTAGCTCGTCTAGACTGAAACGTCGCAGAAAACGACCTGTCGGAGTAATCCGGGGATCCTGTTTGATTTTAAACAAGCCTTCCCCGGATTCATTGAATTCCTCGATTTGTGATTGCAACTCGTCGGCACGGTCATGCATGGTCCGGAATTTGTACATCCGGAATGGGCGCCGATTGATCCCTATTCGATCTTGCATGAAAAATACTGGCCCCCGGCTTGTGGATTTGATCAGGATGGCCATCAGCAGCATGAAGGGAAGCGATTCGAGCAATATGAAGGCGGCCAGTAATTGCAGGCTTACTTGCCGGAGTTGTTGTCGCCATGTCCCGGTGGGGGAGACGGCGAAATGAACCAGTGGTAACTCCATAAAGAAATCGGAGGCCATGCCTGCTTCGTTGATCAGGATGTTCAGCTTGTCGGAGAGCACCTTGACTTCCTGGCCAAGACTTTCGCCCAGTTCCAGGAGTTGCATGATTTCCGTCACCGTTAAATGTTTATCAGCGCATAGAATCATGTGGCATTGATGCTGTTGCACTTGAGCTTTGATCAGAGAAAGGCGCTGATCAGTGGAATGGGAACTGTCGTTTGTCAAGCGGGCGACGATGGTTAATCCGGCGGGCCTGGTTAGGGAGATGTAACGATCAATAAATTCAGCTTCCGGTCCGCTCCCCACCAGCAGTACCCGGGATGTGGCGAGCGGGGATCGGTTCAGAAGGGCCAAGGTGATCAGCCGATACAGGATGGTCAGTGCCACGTTGATGGCGAGCAGGCTTGCAAAAACACTCCTGGGATGGAACTCATTGCGGGTCAGGTAGAAATACCCGTAGAACAAGCCCAGGGCGAGGAGATTGGCTATGACTATGGATAAGACTTCGTCGTGCCGGCGTATAAATCGTCGTCTGGCATACAAATTCATGTAGCCATAGAGGAAGAGTAGCGTGCCGGTCAAAAGGAAAAGAATCCGAGGGGCGTTGTAGAAATAGAAATGTCCAAGCGCACCGCCTAAGTCTGCTGTCTCCCTGAGGCCAAGCGTGACGTTGATCCAAGTGAAAAAATCTTGGCCGGATGAACTGTGGAATCTGATGAATAAGGTCGCAAAATAGGCCGCTACAATGGCAAAGATATCGCTGATCAGGAGGGGCGCCGCTGATCGAAAAAAACCTTCCCGCCAGGGGTGATGGAGTGTGGTGGTGGTCATTGGGGGTCACTCATTTCAGAATGGGTGGGATTACGATAGGGTGGGGTGTGGCGCGAAATGGCGATCGCCAGGCCTGTCAGGATGCCTAGCAACCAGGTGGTTCCGGGTATCTGAAGATTGAAGTCGCCAAAAGAATGCACGGCCATGGCGAGTGCAGCTAGCAGGAGACCGGGTAACATCCAACCCGGTCCGGAATGAGAATACGGGGAAACTTCGTAAGACAGGTTATGAGCCCACCGTTTCCAGCGGCGGTATATATGCCAGAGGGCTGTGCCGATGGCGGTTAGGAATAGTCCTGTACCCACGGCACCATATTCCTCCAGCAATTGCGCCCAGTCATTATGCGCCTCGAAGGAATGAAAGGTGTTGTTGAGGTGCGTCGGCCAAACACCTTTTTCACGATCTCCGTCCGGGGAAGGGGCAAAATGCGGCCAGAGATTTTGATGCATGCCGGGGCCGATCCCGAACCAGGGGGCGGAGTGCCACGCTCGTAGGGCTGCAGTGGACATCTGATAGCGATCAGAATGCTGAAGTTGGCTCCATGGATATTCTTGAAACCGTTTTACATAATGGCCCCCAAACGCTGTGAAGGCGATGAGTCCGGCGATCAGGAAGAATAGCCCGCTTCCTCGTCCCCGCCACCGGGAGCGTTTGTCCCATGATAGTGAGCAAAGCCATAAAGCCGCCATGATGACAAGACCGGCGACAATGCCCCCGCCGCGTGAGCGACTTAAGATAATACTCCAGAGGGCGATCCCTGATAAACCAACCGCAAGCATTCTTTGAGCCAGAGGGGTGGACTTGATAAGTGCCCGTGCCAGACCCATTGCAAGAGCGATCTCCAGCAATCCTGAAAAATGATCCGGACAAAAATAGGTGCCGGTGGCGCGGTGATAACCCTCCTGGTATTGTGGAAAACCAGCGGCCCAGAGTACGGTGGCATTCCCTGTCAGGAAGTGATTGGCGATGCCATATATTCCAATCAAAGCAAGATTGATCATCAATAAAACAATTAACCATCTTTGCCTTGCCTCAGAAAGCCCCACCGCGGCCATTAATCCCAGAAGAAACGGGGTGAGTTGCAGTAGAAAACTTCGCTCTGCATCCATGGGGACGTCGGTTTGAAGGGCTCGGATCAAGGCGTAGATTAGAAAGGGGAGCCACACGATGATCAGTGTGTAAGCGATGGTGGAGATATTCAGGCGTGCAGTCCCGAGTTGGGCGGAGAGGATCAGCCTGATGGCAAAGCAAGCGCTGGCCACAGCGATGAAGGTCACAAAAGGCCAAAACCACCAGTTTTCCCAGGCTCCAAATAGCCAGGTTGAACCGACGGCAATCAGGGCCAGTAATCCGAATAGAATCTCCCCGATAATGATGTCAAATCGTTGCATAAGATAATGGGAGAAAGTTATGCCGGAGTCCAGGTTCAGGCAAGCTTAGAAAAATGATTTATTATTGACATATATAAATACTATGATACGTTATTGCTATGAAAACAAATGAACCCTGTATTTCTGAATTGTCCATGGAACTTATTGAGAGGATGGCTGGGGTACTGAAAATATTGGCGCATCCCTGTCGTCTGAAAATAATTGAGACCCTTCAAAGAGAAGGGGATCTACCTGTGCATATCATTATGGCTCGTCTTCAGATTCCACAGGCGACTATCTCTCAACATTTAAACCAGATGCGGCGGGCCGGGTTGGTGAAGGCGATGCGTAAAGGGAAAGAGGTATGGTATGGCATTGCTGATCCCAGCGCCCTGACCATTTTGGATTGTATTCGTAAGAAACAGGCAGGCCAGTAGATAGTGGGCAGTCATCTGTATCCTTAGCGAATTTTGAGCGGAAAGGTGGAAAATATGAAGATACTAGTAATTGGTGGGGTGGCGGCGGGAATGTCGGCGGCAGCACGGGCAAGGCGGCTGGATGAATTGGCTGAGATTGTGGTTTTGGAACGCAGTAAACACGTTTCCTTTGCCAATTGTGGCTTGCCTTATCATGTAGGGGGGATCATCAAGGAGCGTGATAATCTCCTGCTTCAGACACCCCAAAGCCTTAAGGCCTCTCTCAACCTTGATGTCCGTGTGGGACATGAAGCTCGTAGCATTGATCGCCAGCGGCATACCGTGCAGGTGATCGAATTGGATTCGGGGCGTGAATATGATGAGTCGTATGATAAACTCGTGTTGGCGCCTGGTGCTATGCCGATTCGTCCCAATCTCGCTGGGATTGATCATCCTCGTGTTTATGTCCTGCGCAACATTGAGGATATGGATCGGATCAAGGGGATTGTGGATGGGGGTGCCCGTAAGGCGGTGGTTATTGGCGGTGGTTATATTGGTGTGGAGATGGCGGAGAATTTAAGGGAGCGCGGGCTTGAGGTTGAGTTGGTCGAGATGGCCGATCAAATCATTCCGCCATTGGACCGTGAAATGGCACGGGACCTTGAAGTCCACATGGTCGATCATGGCATCAAATTGTATCTGGGATTGGCCGCGGCGGCCTTTCGTGATGTGTCCGGTCAGGTTGCAGTGGAATTGACGAATACAGCGGTGATCACGGCGGATCTGGCCATTCTGGCCGCAGGGGTACGTCCCGATACGGCTTTGGCACGTACGGCTGGTCTGACGCTGGGAACCCGCGGTGGGATTCAGGTCGATTCGCATATGCGGACTTCGGATGCGGACATCTACGCGGCGGGGGATGCCATTGAAGTGGTGGATATGGTTACCGGACAGCCGTCATTGATTCCGCTAGCCGGCCCGGCGAATCGCCAAGGGCGTATTGTGGGCGAAAATATTTGTGGTCGCGCCACTAGTTATTCAGCCACTCAGGGGACGGCTATTGTGAAAATCTTTGATATGACGGGAGGGGGGACTGGAGCCTCAGAAAAGACCCTGAAGAAAACGGGGCAGTCATATCACAAGATTTATCTGCACCCATCCGGACACGCGGGGTATTACCTGGGATCTGCCCAGATGCATATCAAGGTGCTATTTGAGCCGGGAACCGGGAAATTACTTGGGGTACAGGTAGTGGGATATGACGGGGTGGATAAGCGGTTGGATGTGTTTGCCACGGCCATCCGAGCCGGCATGACTATTGAACAATTACAGCATCTGGAGTTGGCTTATGCGCCGCCCTATGGCTCGGCTAAGGATCCGGTCAATATGGCTGGTTTTATTGGTAATAACCTGCTCCAGGGGGATTTGGCCCTGTGGTATGCCGAAGACTTTCCCGCTAAAACAGCGGAGGGTTTGATATTGGATGTCAGAAGCCCACAGGAATATGAGCTTTGGCATATCTCTGGCGCCGTCAATATTCCGCTCGGCAAGCTGCGCTCACAACTGGATAAAATTCCCAAGGATCGGATGATTTATCTTTATTGCAGGGTTGGCTTCCGCAGTTATCTAGCCTATCGTCTGTTACGGCAACGGGGCATCACGAAGCTGGCTACTTTGGCGGGTGGTTCGCTGACTTTTGGTAGTGTTCACGAGGAGTCTGTCTGTACGGGCTCCGCAAGCCATGAGAAGCCCAAACCTTTACTCGCTTACGCAGAGGAACCTCAGGTACCGCCCAATGGGCTTTCCGGGAAAACGGTTGAAGTCGATTGCTGTGGCTTACAATGTCCGGGGCCGATTAAGCGTTTGAAGGATGAAATGGACAAGCTGATGCCTGGTGATCAACTCAGGATATATGCCACCGATCAGGGGTTTATCAAGGATGCCCCCGCATGGTGTCTGCGTAATGGGCATCAAATTCTGAACATTCGGCGTGAAGGGCCGCGGATTGAGTCCCTTATCCGCAAAGGTGGCAGACTGGAGGTACCGGCTGGTGTGGCTGGTGCACCAAAGGATAAGAAGACCTTCGTGATTTTCTCCGACGATTTGGACAAGGTGATGGCAGGGTTTGTCATGGCAAATGGCGCTTTGGCGATGGGAAGTCAGGTCACCCTCTTTTTCACTTTCTGGGGAATCAATACCCTGCGCAAGCCGGGACCGCAGGCTTCCGGGAAAGGTCTGATCGATAAGATGTTTGGCTGGATAATGCCGAAGGGACCAGAGGCTTTGACGTTGTCCAAGATGAATATGATGAGGATGGGTTCAGCCATGATGAAAATGGTAATGAAGAAGAAAAATGTTGAGGCGTTACCCTTGCTTATAGCTTCGGCACGGTCCGGCGGAGCCAAGTTTGTGGTTTGTACGATGTCGATGGATGTGATGGGTATCAAGTCGGAGGAACTGGTCGATGGCCTTGAGTATGGCGGGGCGGCTGCCTTCTTGAGTGAAGCGGATCAATCCAACATGACCCTGTTTATCTGACCCTGCTTATGGCAGGCTGCCTACTGGCTTAGGCGTGTCAGGGTTTTCCCGGACCAAGTCAGAAGTTTGCGCTTTTTCAGCTTCAGGATCAGTCGGGACAAGGTTTCCGGCGTGGTTCCGATGGCGGCGGCGATGTCTTTCTTGGAAATGGACAGGGTCACGGTCTTTTGACTGCCAAACTGTTCCTTCAGGAACCAGTGCAACCGGCCTTCTACGTCATGTGCCTGCTGTTGGACGATGCGTTCTGCAAGATAGCGCTGTTTACGCATCAGCATGGCAAGGAAATCGTTGCGGAATCCCTCCGTGTTGAGCAGGTGATGGACGTCGGCACGTGGGAAGACGATGACCTCGCTATCGGTCAGCGCCAAGGCGGTTACCGGGTAATTTTCACGTTCAAAGAGGACTACTTCGGCGAAGACTTCGCTGGGTTGGACAATTTTAATCACGACTTGGCTACCATCGGGGGCTGTTTTGTGAAGTTGGATGGCGCCCCGGCGCAGTAGAAAAAGGGCTTGCCCGGCCTCGCCTTCGTGAAACAGGAAACTACGTTTTTTCAATTCTTTCACGGAACAGATCGTGGCCAGAGCCTTGACACTTTCCCGTGACAAATCTTTGAAGAAACTGCTTTCGGCAAGAAACTGGTAGCCTTTCATCATGCGGCAACTCTACCTGTTATGGAGTTGGCGTCAATGGGCAAAGACTTTAAAAGAGCTTTCCATTTGAAAAAGACCCGCCATAATTCCGGCTGAGTCTGTGAGGGTAAGCAATCCAGCAAAGGAGTCAATGGGATGGAAAATATTCCGGTTCTACATGTGTCGGGGAATTCCCTGGCGGAAGCTTATGAGATGGCCTTGTGTGCCTTACATGAAAATGGAACCCGGTTTCGAACCCAGTATGATAAGGCAGGGGATCCGGCCAGTCTTGATTCCACCATGAACATCACGGTTCTTGATCCGTTGTCCGATCCTATGATCCATAAGGCCTTTCCGGGCGGTATTGAAGATTTGCGCGAATATGTCATGGAGCTTCAAGGGGTCAAGGATCATTGGGTGAAAAACATGAACGACCCGGCTGACACCCGCTGGGAATATACCTACCATGGGCGATTGGCAAATTATGGCGCGCTCAAGGAGTTGCGCAATTATGAATCGGTGGAAGCTGGATTTTTCAAGATCAATCAGATTGATGCCGTCGTTACGAAATTGGTGAAACAGCCCTTTACCCGGCAGGCGCAGATGATTACCTGGATGCCTCAGGTCGATTTGGACTGCTATGACCCGCCTTGTCTGCAATCGCTCTGGTATCGCATTCTTGAGGGCAAGGATGGGGTGTGGTGGTTGAATTGCAACATCCGCTTCCGGAGTAATGACGCCTGGGGTGCCAACTTCATGAACATGTTCGGATTGACGCTGTTCAACAGGGATGTCATTGCCACCGAAGTTTCGCGTCGTGCCGGGAAGACGGTCAAACTGGGGCGTCTCAATTGGCAGGCGGATTCATTCCATATTTACGGCAAAGATATAGATGTGGCCCGCCAGCGTTTATTTGATCGCATCAAGACAACTGCTTTTGAAGAGCGCGTCTATCGCTTTTATGATCCTATGATTCAGGAGATTTATAACGAGGCTGAGGCCACCGTGCGAGAGAAGATTCGCGAGTTTGACGCGCGCTAAAGGTAAGGCTGAGGCGGTTGAGACTGTAGGCGCTATATATGAGAATATTAGTCACAGCAGGGCCGACCCGTGAATTTCTGGATCCGGTGCGCTATATCAGCAACCGGTCCTCCGGGAAAATGGGATACGCTATTGCCGCAGCGGCCTTTGTGCGAGGGCATGACGTGGTGCTGATTTCCGGGCCTGTATCGATTCCTGCTCCCGCTGGCGTCAGGGTGGTGCCGGTCGTCTCGGCCGCTGAGATGTTGGCTGCTGTGGAAAGTCATCTGGAGGCTAGCGATGTGTTGATTATGGCTGCGGCCGTCTCGGATTGGCGCCCTGCGGTGATTGAGAATCAAAAGCTGAAAAAACTGAAAACCGGGCCAGAATTGATGCTTGAGCCGACGGCGGATATCCTGCTGGCGATCAAGCCGCGAAAAGGCCAGCGGGTGGTGGTCGGGTTCGCGGCGGAAACCACCGAAATGGAATCTGAGGCATGGCGGAAATTGGAGTCCAAGGGACTCGACATGATTGTGGCCAATGATGTGACCCAGCCGGATGCCGGATTTGACGTGGATACAAACCGTGTGGTGTTGATCACGAAAACAGCGGTGCCCCAGCGCTTACCCCTGATGTCCAAACGTGAGGTGGGGGAGCGGATCGTTGAATGGGTCGAATGTGCGGCAGGCATGTCAGGAAAAATATTCCGGAAGGATGCCCTTCCTACCTGGTGCGGCGGGTTGGATGACCGGCTGGTTCAACAGCTGGCTTTTTTACGGGAAGTTGACAAATTGAAGACAGTTTCCCGGCGTACGTTGTTGATGGATGGCTCCCGCTATGAGAACGACGCCGAGCATTCCTGGCATCTGGCCGTAATGGCTGTGTTGTTGAAAGAGCATGGCAATGTTCCTGCCATGGATCTGGCACGTGTCCTTAAAATGGTGCTGATTCATGATATTGTCGAAATTGATGCGGGCGATACTTATTGCTACGATGAAAAAGGGAATGTTGATAAATTAGCTCGTGAGCGGGTGGCTGCCAAACGGATTTTCGGGATACTCCCTGGAGATCAGCAGGTGGAGTTGAGGACATTGTGGGAAGAATTTGAGGAGCGGGTGACGCCTGAGGCACAATTTGCCGCTGCGCTTGACCGTATTCAGCCCCTGATTCATAACTATTACACTCAGGGGGTGGTCTGGCGGAATTACGGGGTGACCAGTGCCAAGGTACGGGATCGGAATCAACATGTGAATGAAGGCTCGCGGCCCTTATGGAAATTTGCGGAAGCCCTCATTCAAGATGCGGTTGAACGTGGGTATTTGGATGCGTAATGCCACAATTGCAGAAAGTTCAAGCTATGGCGGAGCAGGTTGATCATCTTTTGTTTGTCGGTGGGCATGATGCCAGTTGCAGTGCTATGGCCGCGGCTTTTGCTAACGCAAAAGGGCGTAAAAATGTGATTGCCCGTTACGGGGGTGTGTTTTCCGGTGCGGTGGATCCCCTCGTGTGGCGTGTTTTGTCCGAAGTGCATATTTCTGGCGAATCCCGTGAGGGAGAACGTGTGGCCGAAATGGGGAATTGTACTTCGGATGTGATGGTGGCGTTGTCGGCAGAGGCTGGCGAAGCCTGCCGGATGCTGCCGGGCAATCCTCAGAAGTTGCAGTGGAATATTCCGGAGCCCTCTTCCATCCAAGGCGATGTGGAATGGCGTCTGCAGGCCTTCCGTGAGGCGCGCGATATGCTCAAGCGTCTGGTTGATGATTTCTATGCGCATGGTTACTTGACGGCCTTTCTGGCCTCTAAACATGAGTCTGATCTTGTTTTAGATCATCTTTCCGAAGGAGTGATTGCCCATGATCTGAACCGGCGGATTTTTTATTTCAATGCGGCAGCGGAGCGGATTACCGGTTATAAGCGTGAAGACCTCTTGAATCGCGACTGTCATGAAGTGTTGCCCAGCGGGTTGTGTGGTGCGAAGTGTACCTTTTGCCAAGGGGGCGCTTTGCCTGAACGTGCGATCAGTAAAGATCTTGAGATTGTCACCCGTGGTGGGGAACGCCGTCGGATTCACATGAATCTCAATGTGATGAAGGATGATCAGGGAACGCCGCTGGGCGTATTGGCTTGTTTTCAGGATTTGACCCTTGAGGTTCAGTTGGCTCGTCGTCTGGGTGAGATTGAACAGTTCAGTGGGATTGTGGGACGCGATCCTAAAATGCTGGCACTATACGACATTATCCCCGAGTTAGCCGAATCCTCCGCTCCGGTTCTTGTGCAGGGTGAAAGCGGAACCGGCAAGGAGTTGGTCGCGGCGGCATTGCACAACGAAGGCCCCCGGGCAAATAAGATGTTTGTGCCGGTGAACTGCGGTGCATTGCCGGAAGGGTTGCTGGAAAGCGAACTTTTTGGACATGTAAAGGGGGCTTTCACAGGGGCGATTCGTGACAAGAAAGGGCGTTTTGAGCTTGCGGATGGGGGGACGATTTTCCTCGATGAAATTGGCGATATCTCGCCCGCTATGCAGGTTAAATTGTTGCGTGTGCTTCAAGAAGGTCGGTTTGAGCAAGTGGGTAGTGAGAAGACGATAAAAGTCAATGTTCGTGTCGTCAGCGCCACGCATCGTGATTTGATCAAAGAAATGGCTGCCGGAAAATTCCGGGAAGATTTGTTTTATCGGCTCAGTGTGGTTCCACTGGTGTTGCCTCCGTTGCGCGAGCGGCGAACCGATATTCCTTTGCTTGCCAACCATTTTTTAAAGTTATTGGCTGGTGATAAACAAATGACGTTCTCGCCGGAGGCAATGGATTTTATGTTGGGCTACAACTGGCCTGGCAATGTGCGTGAATTGCAGAATTGGATTCAATTTGCCCTCATCAAATGCAAGACCGGAACCATTGTGTTGGAGCATTTACCACCCATTGCGCTTAAGACAATTCCTGCCCCGACAGTCGCGGGCGCTACGGTAATCTCGCCCAAAGGGAAACAACGCCTGACGCAACAGATAGTTCGTGAGACGATTGAAAGGGTGGGGGGGAACAAAGTGGAGGCCGCCAAGGTTTTGGGGGTATCACGCGCGACCCTGTATCGATTCATGGAAGAATCCATCAGTCCTGAGGCATGAGACACTGCTTGATGTAATATGAGACATATTTTTTAAATTGTCTCATGGTTGATCCTTGTTTGTAATGTCTTGTCTGTAAGCATCTTGTAACTATTTTCTATAAAAGATCATTCCAGGCACGTTTTTTGCGATAAATCATTCAAACAAATCAATTGGAGAGGGTTGTAATGGATGATTATAATGAAAACGTAAGGTTGTTGATTCAGGTTGCAACTGAATTGATAACTGTTGCTGATAAAGGACAAGTGGAATGTACTGACGAAAATTGTATGTCTTTATATGGTTTGGCAAAAGATTGTGGCTACCGGATAAAGAATGCGGCGGAACGTGAGTTTAGGGCTCATGAGGCAAAATAGTTAAAAGTGGTAGTTCTTGAGGAATGATTAAAGAAATCGAGGAAAGGGCGTGAGATGAAAATAGCATTAAGTTTGGTGGTGATCGTGTGTCTTTCTGGGACGACGATCTATTCAGCGGAAGTGGCAAAGGGGGGGGATGAGAAAGTTTCTTCAAAACCTGCTGTCTCGGAAAAAGTGATCTGGCTGACGTCATTTGCTGAGGCGAAGGTCGAGGCTGCCAAACGGAAAGTTCCTGTTTTGGCCGATTTTTCCGGCTCCGATTGGTGCGGTTGGTGCATGAAGCTTGATAAAGAAGTTTTTTCCACAGAAGTTTTCCAAAAATATGCCTCCGAAAATCTGGTTTTGTTGCTGGTGGATTTCCCGAGGAAAAAGCCGCAATCGGATGAGATCAAGAAACAGAATAATGATTTGGCCGGAAAGTTTGATGTTCAGGGCTTTCCTACCATCCTGTTGTTGGATGCAGAGGGAAAGGTACTGGCACGGACCAGCTATCTGGCGGGTGGGGGCGATAATTATGTCATGCATTTGCGTAAATTGTTGAAGAATAAATAAACCCAAAGAAGGAGTTAGAATGACCTATATCTGTAATGTTTGTGGTTATGTTTATGATCCTGCCAAAGGGGATCCGGATCATGGGGTTGCGCCGGGAACGAGTTTTGCGGATCTTCCCGCCGATTGGGTTTGTCCAGAATGCGGTGTGGGTAAGGATGAGTTTTCGCCTCAAGGCTGATAAGAGTATCTATTAATTAATAGGAAATTTTATGACGAAGCGCTCCGAAGTTTATAAATGCGAGTTGTGCGGGAACATGGTGGAGTTGGTTCATGCTTCTGCGGGACAGTTGATTTGTTGTGGCCAGGCAATGAAAGGGATGTCTGAAAATACAGTGGATGCCTCCAAGGAGAAGCATATTCCGGTGATTGAACGTGTGGACAAGGGTGTTAAGGTGACGGTGGGCAGTGTGCTGCATCCCATGGAAGAAAAACATTACATTGAGTGGATTGAGTTGCTCGTAGGGGACACCGTTTTGCGTCAATATCTCAAACCCGGAGTTCCTCCTGTGGCATTTTTTGAGGGTGTGACAGCGACCAATGTCGTGGCACGTGAGTTCTGTAATTGGCACGGTTTGTGGAGGGCTTGAAAATGATCTCAAAAAAAATGACTAAGGCCTTAAACGATCAGATTAACAAGGAGATCTTCTCCTCGTACCTGTATCTTGCCATGTCGGCAAATGCGATTACTCTTGGTTTCAAGGGGGCTGGAACGTGGTTCCGAGTGCAGTTTCAGGAGGAGATGGAGCATGCCCTGAAATTCTATAACTACTTGCTTAGCCAGGGGGAGGTTGTTGAGTTGGGAGCTATTGATAAACCCACCGTTGGGTATAAGACTTTGTTGGCTATGTTTGCCGACACGCTTGGACATGAAAAGTTGGTAACCAAATCGTTAAATTCCCTGATGGATCTTGCGGTTTCTGAAAAGGATTATGCGACTCAGATCCTGTTACAATGGTATATTACTGAGCAGATTGAGGAAGAGGCCAATGATACGGAGATTATCGGTATGATCAAGATGGCCGGCACTTCCACCGGAACTTTGTATATGGTGGACAAACAGCTGGGTAAGCGTGGATCCAAGCCGGGGTGAGCAAAAGGGGGGACTGTTAGGAGTGTTGGTCTAACAGTCCACCTTGTTTTGGGGGTGCTTGCGGAAGGGGTGTCATGATGTTTAAAAAATGTACAGGCTGTGGTCATCACTGGGCGAAACGTGAGAATTTTATATCGGATCCTCAGGTTCAACTCATTGGTTATCAGGTCAATTTTGATGAGCTTGATAGTGGGTACTTCTTGTTTAATCATCTGAATCCCATATGCCTGACGACTTTAGCCTTGCATACGGGGATTTTCAGGGACTTGTATTGTGGTGAAGTCACCCATTTACGTGAAACTGGGACTATCAAATGTACTGGCTATTGTTTGCATCCCGACAATATGAAAGTTTGTTCTGCTAAATGTGAGTGTAATTTTGTCAGGGAAGTGATGCAAGTCGTCCTGAAGTGGCCGAAGGGCGTGGCCGCCTGAAAGGGGGACTTTATTGAAAAAATGGTTGTTAGTAATTGGATTTGTTAGTGCTGCTTTACGATGGGGCTTTGCTGCGGACCCGTTTGACATAGATCTCGTGAGGAGTGGAGAGCGTTCCAATGGGATCGTAACTGTCAGGGTTACGATTCCTCAAAATTGTCATATATATGCTGATCAAGTGCGTGTTGAATCCGAATCTGGCACGGTATTCAGTCTTGCAGGAGGCGATCAGCCCGTCCAACTCCACGATGCCTTTTCCGGTGGGGTACGGGCGTCATATACCAACGATATAGTGCTGCAGTTTCGCGCCGGATCTGACGTGGCTTCGACTGAATCCTTGAAGGTATTTTATCAGGGGTGCAATGAAACACAGTGTTTCTTTCCCAAAACCCGCATTTTTACAGCCACTGTTCCCGCTCCGCCATCAATAGAACCTGGGGTTGAAAATCCCGGAAATGGGGTGGGGCGTAAAGTGGGCTGGCGTGCGGGGCTATCAGGGCTAAAGCCTGTTGTTACGGCTTCAGGTTATTTAAACACCAAAGAATTTCTTGCGTTCTTGAATAAGGCGGAAGGGCATGAAGACCATGTCGAAAACCCGGAAAACTGGGTGGCGCGAACGAAGGCGGCCTCACTTCTGTTTAGCGCCAATCCTTTAGAATTTTTTAAGTTGCATGGGGTGTGGTGGACAGTTTTGATCATTCTAGCAGGCGGCTTGCTCCTGAATTTGACACCCTGTGTGCTACCCATGATCCCCATCAATCTGGCGATTATCGGGGTGGGGGCGCAAAATGGCACCCATGCGAAGGGGTTCTTACTAGGGGGCGCCTATGGATTGGGGATCGCCTTGGTTTACGGGGTGTTGGGTGTGGTGGTGGTATTGACGGGGGCACAGTTTGGCGTATTGAATTCCATGCCTTGGTTCAATGTGATCATTGCGTTGGTGTTTATTCTTTTGGCACTTGCTATGTTTGATGTGTTTTCCATTGATATGACCCGGTTCCAGCGCGTGGGCAGCGGGTCTGGCGGGAATCAAGGAAAAGTAGCGACGGCGATGTTCATGGGCGGGATTTCCGCTTTGCTTGCGGGTGCTTGTGTTGCTCCCGTTGTGATAGCCGTGTTGCTTTTATCGAGCAATCTCTACGCACAGGGTGCCAGTATTGGCCTGATTCTTCCCTTTATTCTGGGGGCTGGCATGGCGTTGCCATGGCCTTTTGCCGGTTCGGGGTTAGCGTGCTTGCCCAAGCCGGGAGCATGGATGACCTGGGTGAAAACGGGGTTTGGTGTATTCATCCTTTTGTTTGCCCTGTATTACTTCTTTCTTGCCTATCAGGGGTGGTGGGGCAAGAAGGCAGTGGTGCAGGCTGAATCTGGCGTTTATCAGATTGCGGGGACAGATACGACCGCTTGGAAAGCCGTTGTGGCAGAGTCAGTCAAAACCGGGAATCCTGTGTTTATTGATTTTTGGGCAACCTGGTGCAAGAATTGTGAAATAATGGAGTTTTCTACATTTCGAGAGCCGGAAGTGAAACGGCGTTTATCGGGATATGTCATGGTGAAATTTCAGGCCGAAAATTTGACTGACAAAGGAACCCGTGAGGTCACTGATTTTTTTGCCGTGAAGGGGTTGCCGACGTATGTGGTGCTTAAGGCCGGGAGCGCCTTGCCATGAGTTGTAAGCGAGAATCCGGACGGAAAAAATCCTCCTGTGAACTGAAAAAACATCCCTGTCCTGATTGCCAAATGTGTAACTGGTGTTCGGATGCCCGTTGTGCGAAATGTCAGGGCTGGCTTGTTGGAAAAAAATGGGGGCATTCCAAAAAATGCTAGCCTGAACCCGTAACCCCTGAGCAGGAGAATAAAATGCATGATAACAAAAGACTCGGAATCGTGGTGGTGGGGGCTTCCGGCGATCTGGCTCAAACCAAAGTGATTCCCGCTTTGTTTGCTTTGTATTGTCAGCATTTTCTTCCGGAAGATTTTCACATTTATGGTTTGGCGCGGACAGAAATGGATCATATGGTTTTCAGGAAGAAGGTGTCTGAGAATTTGACCTGCCGCTATGTGCCGGGCGAGGCTTGTGCCGACCGAACCGAAGAGTTCCTGCAGCGTTGTTATTATTCTCAGGGCCAGTATTCCTCCAGTGATTCTTTTCTAGATCTGTTCGAGTTGATGCGTGAAATGGAAGGAGTGGGCTCAGTAAATAGGATCTTTTACATGGCCATTCCGCCTTCTGTTTTTGAGGAGGTGGCCCTGGCATTGGGCAATTCAGGCTTGGTGGCCTGTGATGATTCGGAGGGTTGGTCCAGAATTGTCGTGGAGAAGCCTTTTGGCCGCGATCGGGCATCCTCTGACCGCCTTGTGGGAAAAATGCAGACGGTTTTTACGGAAGAAATGACCTATCGGATTGATCATTATCTGGGCAAGGAAATTGTCCAAAATCTGATGGTGCTTAGATTTGCCAATCTTATCTTTGAGCCGTTGTGGAACAAGACTTACATCGAAAACGTGAGCATCAAATGGGCTGAACCCATTGGGGTAGGACAGCGCGGTGGCTATTTTGATGGGTTTGGCATTATCCGTGATGTGATGCAGAATCATTTACTACAGATTCTGGCCCTTTTGGCGATGGAGCGACCGATCGCTTACACCGCGACGGCGGTGCGTGATGCCAAGGTCGCCCTGCTCAAAACCATTCCCCCGCTTTCGCTGGATCGGCTGGTGATCGGACAATATGGGGCCTCCGTGTCCGGCCGACAGCCAGCTTATATTGCGGCACCGAATGTTCCTCCTGCTTCCTTGACGCCAACCTATGCGGCGGCGGTACTCCAAATCAATAATTCACGCTGGGAGGGGGTCCCTTTCCTGATTGAAGCCGGGAAGGCGTTGGATCAGAAAATCAATGAAGTCAGAATTCGATTTCGCGAAGTCCCCTCCGGTCTTTTCGAGAAAAAAGGTGTAGCTCTCCAGGCGAACGAACTGATCATGCGCATTCAGCCGGATGAGGCGATTGTATTGAAAATCATGAATAAAATACCGGGGCTGGGGCTCGATTTGGCTCCCACCGAATTGAATTTACGCTATCAGGCGGCTTTTTCGGCATTGATTCCGGAAGCCTATGAATGCCTGCTTCTGGATGTGATCACAGGAGATCGTAGTTTGTTTATACGGGCGGATGAACTTGAGGCGGCTTGGGATATATTCACCCCGGTGTTGCATGAGATGGAGGCGCAACGTATTCCTCCAGTGCTTTATCCGTATGGGAGTGTGAGCCCCGGGACTTGCCAGGCGCTGGCCCGCCGCTTCGGATTCCCAGAAGTATAGGATCTTATGCCAAATAACGAGGGGAAAATGCAAAATTCACGCGGTGCAACATGGGCTGGCTTTGGGGCGATTCTTTTGTGGAGTATGTCCGTCGCCATTGTGCGTAGTCTGTCCGAACAAATCGGGCCGGTGACGGCGGCGGCGGCGGTCTACAGTGTTAGCGGTATTGCTGCTCTGATTTCTTATGGGTTTAGCCGCGGACGGAATCGGATGCTCCCGCAATTTCCGGCCAGATATCTTGTGGGGTGTGGTGCATTGTTCGTGAGCTATATGTTGTCGTTGTATCTTGCCATCGGTTGGGCGCAGAGTCGTCAACAAGTGTTGGAGGTGGGCCTGCTAAACTATCTCTGGCCTGCATTGACCCTTATTTTGTCTTTGGTGCTCTTAGGTCAGAAAGCGGGTTGGGGACTGTTGCTGGGGACAGCACTGGCACTGGCCGGAATCTTTCTGGTGGTTACCCAAGGGGTGGCGGTCTCTTGGCAATCCCTTTCCCGTCATTTGGCGAGCAACCCCGCCTCCTATTCCTTGGGACTTGTTGCCGCGGTGACCTGGGCACTGTATTCCAACCTGACTCGCAAATGGGCCGGTGGGCTGAAAGAAGGTGCTGTGGTCGTATTTCTGCCGAGCACGGCTATGGTTCTGATTGTGATCTGCTGCTTCCTTCATGAGCCGGGAACTTGGAGTCGCCGATCCTTGTCTGAGGCACTATTTTTGGGTGTCATCACCTATGTTGCGTATGCGCTGTGGGATCATTCCATGAGGAGAGGAAACGTGGTTCTGGTTGCGGCCGCTTCTTATCTGACGCCATTGTTTTCCACTGTCGTGAGCTGTCTTTATCTTGCCGTGTTACCAGGTGCGGGATTGTGGGTAGGCTGTGGGATTCTTATTCTGGGGTCGGTTCTTAGCTGGCGATCGGTATCCGATGGCTCCAACTTACCGGGGTAGAGGCCCCGAGATGGGGAACTCAACCCAGAAAATATTGCCCGAATCCGGCGTGTTTTCAATGCCGGCACGTCCTCCATGAAATTCGGCCACAAGTTTGCAGAAGGGGAGGCCCAATCCGGGCGCGTAGCGCCCTTTCCCGTTCAGAGCGGAATTGACTTGGACGTATTTATCGAAAATATTGAAATGTTCTTCAGCAGGAATCAAACGCCCATTGTCTTTTACTTTAATCCGGACAAAGTCGTTTTTTTGATGGACGCTTAAGGATATGCATCCGTCCTCTTCTCGGGTTGCCCGGATGGCATTATTAATCAGGATGGTGAGCAATCGCCGGATTAGGCCAATATCGATCATGGCATTGATGGGAGAAACCTCTGGGTCCAAGCTCAGGGCGCGTGAACGTCTTATTGGCTCCATGCTTTGGATCACTTGTCTGCACAAATCGATCAGGTCACATTTTGAGAGATTAAGGGGCAAGGTTCCGCCCTCCATTTTGTTGACGTCTAAAATGGAATTAATCATATCGATCATATTACCGGTCTGGGCCCGTACTTCGCGGAGGAACGAGGTTGTTTTGGGCGTAAGGGATTCGGCGTCATCAGTTTTGATGAGTTCAAGATAGTTTTCGATGGCCCACAGGGGATTTCGGAGGTCATGGATAATCATGTGAACGAGGTTGTCTCGCAAGGTCTCCAGTTCCTGCATTCGTCGCATGGTATTTTTCAACTGCTCTCGCTGTTGCCGCAAGTCAAGATGGGTCGAAACCCGGGAGAGCACCTCGTCAATTTGAAAGGGACGGGTGATGTAGTCAACGCCACCGGAAGAGAACGCTTTGATTTTATTAAGCGTTTCGTGTTCCCCGCTGACAAAAATGACGGGGATATCGGCGGAAGCGGGATTCGCTTTGATGCGTCGGCAAACTTCAATCCCGTCAATATCCGGCATATGTACATCCAGCAGGATGAGATCGGGCACTTGGTTTTTGATGGCTTGAAGAGCCAACTCCCCATTGAGGGCCGCGCGTGTTTTATGTCCCCGCATTTTGAGCAGGGTCGCCAAAAATTGCAGATTAGCGGGGGTGTCGTCCACAATGAGGATATCGGCAGTAACTTGACTCTCTCGGTTAGCTTCCATTTGTGTGGTAAAGTAACAGAAAAATTGAAACTGCCAATGCTTTTGGTTTTTATTTTAGTGTATTTCCTGTTTATTCCGTTACGGTGGCTGTGTTAGCATCGCTGCCTATGAACAAGGATCTTGAAGAAGTATTGGTGGTGGACCGGGCTTTGGTCGAGCGGCTCGGTATGTTCCAAGGGGTGACGTTGGATACAAAACGGTATCTGCCTGAATTATTGAATCCGCGGAATTATCGCTTTGTTCCGCGCCACAAAGCTGAGAAAGACGATTCTCTGAAACAGTTGATTCCCTATTTTCTGATCTGTCATGAGGATCGGATCTGGTGTTATGTCAGGGGTAAAAAATCCGGCGAAGAGCGGTTGGTGGCGAAAGCCTCCCTAGGCATCGGTGGTCATATGAACAACCATGATCTGGACTTGTTTGATAATATTTATGATCGGGCCGCCATCCGGGAGTTGGAGGAGGAGGTCGAACTCCCTGCCGGTTACCAGCACAGGGTGGTCGCCCTGCTCAACGATGATCTGACCCCCGTCGGACGTGTCCATCTGGGGGTTATTCATGTTTTGCGTACCCCTTCATCAGAGGTGCGCAAGCGTGAAGGGGTGATTACGGAGTCGGGGTTCCGGACGGTCCCTGAGCTCAAAGCCATGTACGACCGCATGGAAACCTGGTCCCAAATCTGTCTGAACCAGATTGACGGCTTGCTGGCCTGTGGGTGAGTTGGCTGAACGCCCCCTCTATTTCAGACAGCCTGCCTTTTTTAGATTATTGGCGATACGTGCCGCCACTGGTTCATCCGTGACGGTGAATGCCAAGCCTGTCACTTGCTCATAGGCTTGGATGTACCGTTTGGCGGCTTCCACGCGGACTTCTTCGGTGAGTTCAGGCGGGATGCCCTCACCGCGGAATCCCTGGGACACCAACCATTCCCGGATATATTCTTTGTCTATTTTGCGTTGTTCTTTTCCCGCTTTGAAAAGAGATTCGTAAGTATCCGAAAACCAGTAGCGTGATGAATCGGGTGTATGGATTTCGTCTGATACCACCAAATTCCCATTCAGTTTTCCGATTTCGTATTTTGTGTCGACCAGGATGAGCCCCTGTTGGGCGGCATGTTTTACGCCTGCCTCAAATAATTTAAAACAGAGGGCGGCGGCGGCATCATAAGTTTGGGCGTCAATCAAGCCTTCCTGAATCGCTTCTTCACGGGAGATGGGCCGATCATGTTTCTCGTGTTTCGTGGTAGGAGTGAGAATGGGGTACTCCAGTTTTTGATCTTTTTTCAATCCTTCGGGGAGGGGGTTCCCGCAAAAATTGCGGATCCCGCGTTCGTAGTTATACCAGGCGGAAGTCTTCGTCACTCCGGTGATGTAACCGCGGACAATGAATTCAAGCGGGAGCTGTTCGCACTCGTGGACAACCATGACGTTGGGATCCGGGATGGAGATCAGATGATTGGGAATGATAGTTTTTGTTTTTTCAAACCAGAAGGCCGCCAATTGATTGAGAACCTGACCCTTGAAAGGGATGGTACCGATGATGCAATCAAAGGCGGATACCCGGTCGGTGGTGACGATGATGCGCTGGTTCTTTTGAAGATAACTTTCCCGGACCTTCCCCTGAAGTCGTTCGCCAAGGCCGGGGAAATAGGTTTCATTTAAGGTGTTTTTCAACTCAGCTTGAATGCGTTTTTCTGGGATCATAAGTCGTTTCTCCTTTTTCGGTTAATCCTTTGGGCCGTCTGTTCAGGGAAGCAAAGTAAGAATCGCGGGAGCCACATCCCATCCGCGTTGGATTTGCAAATGTTCAAGGTGTCTTGCGGTAAGGGAGCGGAGTTCCTTCGTGAGTGTCCGCAAAGCCCGCCCGGATGGGGTGGGCCCTAAAATGATGGCGGCGGTAACTTCCATGCCCTTGAGCCCCAGAAATCCCCGGCCTGAAGTGGCATCCCAGATATCGGCGAAGGTAGCGAGGACAATCCGGATGCGTTCAAAAAAAATCATTTCCATGCCGGCATCGCGCGAGGTGATGAGTTGGCGGCTATCGAGAACCCATACGGTTTCCCGGCCACAGGCGATCCAGGAGGCCGGATAAATAATCCGGTTGCCAAAGAGTCGGATTCGCCTGGCCAAAGTCCCTTCTCCGGAGGCGTCCAAGGCATGCGCGAGCAATTCGCGGGACTGACGGGGATCCAGTTCTTCCGGGATAACTTCAATTTGATCAAGATAAAGGGCGACGCCCTCGGCCGCTTCTGCCAGCGGGGGGTGAGACGCCAAAGCCGGGTTTCCGCAAAGGGCTGGGATGTCGGTCAGCAGGCGGTCTGCAATTTTTTCGCGCGTGGTTCCGGCGAAACTGGAATCCTGCCAGATCATCAGCGGGTAACCATCCCCTGAATGGCGTTGATAAACTGGTTAACATCCTTGAAGCGGCGATAAACGGAAGCAAAGCGCACATAGGCGACTTCGTCGATTTTCTCCAGCCGCTCCATTACTTTTTCGCCGATGATATCGCTGGTGACCTCGCGTTCGAAATCGTTCCCCAACTCGGTGATGATGTTATCGACGATGGTTTCGATGTCTTCCATGCTGACAGGGCGTTTTTCACAGGCGCGGGCGATGCCATTGATCAGTTTTTCGCGGGACAACTCTTCGTGGCGGCCATCGCGCTTGATAATGTGAAGCGCCACTTTGACGACTTCCTCACGGGTGGTGAAGCGGTGCTCGCAACTAACGCATACCCGGCGGCGGCGGATGATGTCGCCACTGCGGGAGGCCCGGCTGTCGATTACCTTGTCTTCACTATGACCGCATCGCGGACAACGCATGATTCACCTAAAATTGTTGTTGGAGCCGCATGATAAGGGAAAAAGGCGGGGCGGTCAACAGAGGGATGGCGCTTGATTTCCCGCACGTGGTTGTAACGATCAGTGTTTGAAGATAACCCCGGATTTTACGTTGGACGTCTCTCCGGTGGGGTTGATGGGGCCTTCCGGTTTAGTGTATTTGACGGGGGTAATTTTATGGGGTTCGGGTGGGATCGTGTCTGTGGGCTTGAAGGGATGGGGATGAGTGACTGTGTGTGGGGTGACCGGAGGGCTTGGGTTGTTAGGATAACTTTGAATCCATGGCAAAGGGACATACGTTACGGTTGGCCTTGCCCAATAGGCTTCCTCTGCCGCCTGCTCGGCACGCAAGGCACGTGCCTCGGCGGCAGTTGTGCGTTGTTGCAGGTCGGCTAGCTGTTCTTGTACTTTGGCTTGTTCTATTTCCGCTCCGTATTGGTGGGACAGATTGGCGTAGACAGATCCGATATCGATCTCCGGATACTGTTGATGGAAGAGATCCCAGTAGGCTAATTGCTCGCTGGCGGATTGAGCCCGGAATAAGGTGTCGGTCAGGCGATCTGCCAGAATTTTATTACCCTCGATCCGCCGGTGTTCCGCCGCTTCTTGGACGCGTTGTTTTGCCTCCTTTTGGCGTTTTTCCTGTGCGATGCGCCGTGCCCTGACCTCTTCGGCTGACACTAATACGAGCCCCCATCCTGTGAGAAATCCCACTGCCATCCCATGGCTAATCCAACGCCGCGTATTCATTATGTGTATTCTCTTGGAGATATCCTACATTAAGCTCGGCGCATGATGCAACATCCGCTATCTTATGCAAAGGGTAACGGAACATGGATATTCTGGCACATGCACTTTATGGAGTGACTTTTTTCAGTCGCACAGGGTTGGCGGGGGGGCGTCGTAAACCGATGGCGCCCCGTAGCCCCTTTACGTGCGATTGGACCCTTTGGGCTGCGGCTGGATTTGGCGCGCTGCCGGACATGGCTTCGATTGGTTTATCTTTTGCCTATATGCTGATCCGAGGGGAGACGATATCTTTTCACGCTTTGCCATCCTTTGTTTTTACGCTCTATCACAGTACCCATAGTCTCGTGATTGCCGGGCTGTTTCTGTTCTTGTTGTGGGTGATCGCCCGCCCGCTGACTATCCCTGCCCTTGCCTGGCCACTCCATATTGTCATGGACAGCTTCATGCACAGCGATGGGAGGTGGCAGACGCTGATGCTGTACCCCTTTTCGGACTGGCATAACCACGGGATCAACTGGTGGCAAACTCCGGACTTAATATTGCTTTATTGGGGCGTTCTGCCGTTATTGTGGTTGGGCATCTTCCTCTGGCGGTGGCGTGGCTGTCCTCGACAAGATAGGCTTGAAGGGTAAGCGGTCTTCCTCCTTTTCACGTTGTGAGGAAGGATGATACAATGTCATCATGAGGTGATTTATGATTCATGTAAAAGTTGCAGGTTTATCATTATCGAATGTGGGGTTTGTGGTTTTGCTCAAGGGGGATCCGGATCCCCGGACATTGCCGATTTTTATTGGCGGAGCGGAAGCACAGTCGATTGCGTTATGGCTCGAGAAGGTCCAGATCCCCCGGCCGCTGACCCATGATTTATTCAAAAACGTTCTTGATTGTATGGAGTGTCGCCTGATGCGGGTCGTGATCAAGGAAGTGGTCGAAAGCACCTTTTATGCGGTTCTGGTATTGGAGCATGACGGGGTTGAGACTGAGATTGATGCCCGGCCAAGCGATGCCATTGCGCTGGCGTTGCGCTGTTCGGCTCCGCTCTATGTGACTGCGAAAGTGATGAGTAGTACCGGCATGGTACTGGAGGAGAAGAAAGAAGGCGTTTCGGACGAGAAATCAGAGGGGAAGGAGCCTATGGCCATGCCGGCCAAACCTGCCGGATCCCCGCTGGATCAATTGAAGGCCAAGCTAGAGAAGGCCATCTCCAAGGAACATTACGAAGAAGCCGCCAAGTTCAGGGATGAAATCAAGCGCTATGAGCAGGCACACGGGAAGAATTGAAGAGAGAAGGTAGTGAGCCGTAGGCATGACCTTATGGGGGTGTTTCATCAAGATTTTGGGAGCCGGTTTGTCGTAGGGCTTCTTCTGGAACACGGAGTAATTTGCGGAAGGCACCCGGGTTAAGATTGATCGCTTTCTTGAACTCCCGGGTGAAATGGCTCTGATCAAAAAATCCGCAGGCGTCGCTAATGGCCTTAATATCGAGTGACGTGGTGGCCAGGAATTTCTTGGCTTCGGCGATGCGGATTTCGGTGAGAATTTCCTTGAAAGTTTTTCCAGCCTCCTGTCGCAACCGGTGGACCAGTGTTGAGGAACTCATGCCCATGGCTTTGGAGGCCGTGGTGAGCGTGAGGCTTTCCGGATAATGCGATTGAAGCCAGTGGGTTACTCGTTCGGCCAGGCTTCGTCCATCTCCGGTTGTGGCGTTCTGTCTGGTGAAATACTGCTGAATCCATTCGCTCACTTCGTAACAGCTTTCTTCTGTTGTCTGGGTATGTTCCAGACGAACCATATGGCGGAGTTCACGACTGGTGGCTACTGTCCAGGGGGTGCCCCGGAGAATATCTTGACTGGTCATGATGGCCAGCAGGACGCGAAGATGCGCCTTGAGTTTTAGTGGATCCCAATTGCTGGCCAGCAGTAATTGGGCGAGATATTGGGAGATAAAGGTTTGAGCTTCCAATTTGGCGCCCTGATTCAGAAACGAAATGAGCTGGTTGGTATTGCCGGGGATATCCGGAGTGGACTCCTGATGCTCCCGGAGGTCTGCGGCCGCCTCGGCAATGTGGCGTTGCTGGAGATATTTCTCATTTTGCCGGCGGAAAAAATCACTGGAATTCATGCCGGTCGAAAAAGTGGTTTCGATCGCCAGTGCCCCCAATCCCCGCAAAGCGCTGGGGGTGATGGGGCGCACTGTGGACAGGTGTTTGAGGAAGGCGGCAGGGTGTGCCTCCGGCCATGAACTGGCGAGTTGTGAGACGGCGTCCCGAATATCCGGCTTCTCTCCGCTCCCGCAGAATCCTCCGAGTGTGAGGCCGCCAATACATTTGCCATGGGGAGCAACGGGGACAGCAATGACTAGCAGATTGGCCCAACACCGGAAGAAATAGGGTTCCCCGGCGTTCATTGACTGCAAAGTGCCATTGCAGCAGGCCACTCGGCACAAGGAGGCCGCCACCGGATGTTCCAATGCCTGCTGACAAAAAGCGCATACTTTTTTGTTGAGGAGCACTTGCCGTTCATACAGACTGTGATAAACAGCTCCTTGCCCGGCAATCTGGCCGATTTCCTGGAGGAGGCGGTTGATTTCACTGGTGACGGTTTGAGATTTCACGATGCTGGATTATCCAGTAATCAGGCTTGTTTGTACAAGCATAACATTGTAGTGGATGGCATATTGAGTACGTTTCGAGGAAATATTCAGGAGCATTTCATGAAAAAACTGATTGTGGTTGGTGAGAATATCCACTGTACCCGCATGTATAAGGTCGGAGGTAATTTTGTAATACCTTCGGATAAAGGTGGTTATGTGGTTGTCTATGGTGGTAAGGCGGATGTGCGAACCTTGCCTATTCCTGCACATTTTCTAAACATGGCCGATTGGGAAGCCGGTAAAATCAAGCATTGTGCCGTGGCCGTTTGGCAGGGATTGTATGGGGATGCTGTCGGGAAAGCGGCGGCCATGGATTATCTGCGTTATCTTGCCCTGCGGCAGGAGCGGGCGGAGGCCTCTTTTCTGGATGTGAATGTGGACGAGTTCAGTACCGATATTGACGAGCGTTGCCGTGCCATCAAGTGGGTGGCGGAGGTGGTGCAGGCGACGGCCACGATCCCGTTGAGCATTGATTCTTCCAATCCTGCTATCCTGCGTGCGGGTCTGGAATCCTGTGATCCCAAGCGGGGGCGGCCTATGGTGAACTCGGTTTCGCTCGAGCGGTTGGGGGCCATTTCCGTGGCCGCTGAATTTAAGGCTGTGGTGATTGCCTCAGCCGCCGGTGAGAAAGACCTGCCCGGAAATACGGAAGAACGGCTGGGAAACCTCAATCGCCTGATCGCACTGTTAGATCAGGCTGGCATTTGCGGGGGGGATGTCTATGTGGATCCCTTGGTTTTTCCTGTGGCAACGGACTCGAATAACGCCCAGTCTTTTCTGGATTCCGTGGTGTCCATCCGTAAAGCCTATGGACCTGATGTCCATATTACCGGCGGTTTGAGTAACGTTTCCTTTGGAATGCCGGCCCGCAAACTCATCAATCAAGTATTCACCTGGATGGTCGTAGAGGCCGGTGGCGACAGTGGTATTCTGGATCCCCTTCAGATGAATGCGAAAATTCTGGCGGCAGTGGATCCCACCTCCGAATCGTTCAAGCTTGCCCGAGCACTTCTGACCGGCGAGGATATGTTTGGTATGGAGTTCATTACGGCCCATCGCGAAGGTAAATTGGTGGAGTGAATCGTGAGACTTTAAGGAGAAGGCATATGACACGACCGAGGTTGGATCCGACAAAAATGAAAGACTGGCAAATTGCGGAAATGGCTGAGCAGACCATGAAGCCGGTAATGCCGTTAGCCACTGAGTTGGGGCTGTGTGAAAACGAAGTGATAATGATGGGGCGGCAGTTGGCCAAGATCGATCAGCGCGCGGTCATGGAACGGATCGGATCCAGGCCCGTGGGCAAGTATATTGATGTCACCGCTATTACGCCCACACCGCTCGGCGAGGGGAAAACCACCACCACGATCGGGTTGGTGGAAGGGTTGGCGGTTCTTGGCAAGTCGGTGACAGGTGCCATCCGGCAGCCTAGTGGTGGCCCGACTTTCAACATCAAGGGGTCAGCGGCGGGGGGGGGGATTTCGCAGTGTATTCCACTGGCACCCTTCTCCATTCGCATGACAGGCGACATTGACGCCATTACCAACGCGCACAATCTGGCGATGGTGGCGTTGACCTCGCGTATGCAGCACGAGAAAAACTATGATGATGTGCGTTTGGCCAAGACCGGGATTCGTCGGTTGAATGTGGATCCTGCGCGGGTGAGCGTGAAGTGGTGTATGGATTTCTGCGCCCAGAGTCTGCGCAACATTACCATGGGGCGCGGCGGCAAAATGGATGGCTTTGAGATGGACTCCGGCTTCCAGATTTCCGTGGGAAGTGAAGTTATGGCCATTCTGGCCGTTTCTAAAGACCTGAAGGATTTGCGGCAACGTCTGGGTAAGATGGTGCTGGCCTGTGATAAGGATGGCAATGAGATCACCACGGCGGATCTGAAGGTGGATGGGGCCATGGCGGCCTGGATGGTGGATGCCATCAATCCCACCCTGGTGCAGACGGTGGAAGGTCAGCCGATCTTTGTGCATGCCGGCCCGTTTGCGAATATTGCCATCGGGCAGAGCTCCATTATCGCGGATGAGATCGGAACCCGCTTGGCTGAATACCATGTGACGGAAAGCGGCTTCGCCGCGGATATAGGCTATGAAAAATTCTGGAACCTGAAATGCCGGTTCTCCGGCTTGAAGCCAAGTGCCGTTGTTGTTGTGGCCACAATCCGTGCGCTGAAGATGCATGGCGGGGGACCCGCCGTCAAACCCGGGGCCAAACTGGATGAGGCTTATACCCGGGAGAATCTCGGTCTGCTCGAGAAGGGCTGCGAGAACCTGATTGCCCATATTGAAATCGTTAAAAAATCCGGTGTGCGGCCGGTGGTCTGCATCAATGGCTTCCATACGGATACGGCCGCCGAAGTGGCGTTGGTGAGGAAAGTGGCTCAACAGCATGATGCCTATGTGGCGTTCTCCCAGCATTGGCTCAAGGGCGGCGAAGGTGCCCGTGAACTGGCTGAGGTTGTGATGGCTGCGGCCAACGAGAAGAATGACTTCAAGTTCCTCTACGATCTCAAGACCCCCTTACGCCAGCGGATTGAATTGATTGCCAAAGAGGTCTATGGGGCCGATGGGGTTAGTTATAGTGATGTGGCGTTGGAGAAAGCGTTGAAGTTTGAGGCGGATCCCGCTACGGCGGCGATGGGGACCTGCATGGTGAAAACGCATCTGAGCCTCTCGCATGATCCCAATCTTAAGGGACGGCCAAAAGGGTGGACTCTTCCGATCCGGGATCTTCTGGTCTATCGGGGGGCCGGTTTTGTAGTCCCGGTAGCGGGAGAAATCAAGTTGATGCCCGGCACGGCTTCGGAGCCTGCGTTTAACAATATTGATATTGATGTGGATACGGGGCGGGTAAAAGGGTTATTTTGAACTAAAAGGACAATATGCCCGCACAAATCATTGACGGAAAAGAAATCGCTCGGCAGATTCGCGAAGAGTTGGCTGTGGAGATTACACAACTAAAAGAGAAGGGGATTGTTCCTGGCTTGGGCGTGATCCTGGTTGGCGATGATCCTGCATCGCGGTCTTATGTGACAGCCAAGGAAAAGGCCTGTCATGAAGTTGGGATTTTTTCGGATGATAACCGCCTTCCGGCTGATGCCACCCAGGCGGAACTGTTGTCGCTGATCCGGAAGATGAATGCGGATCCGAAAATTAATGGCATCCTGGTGCAGTTGCCTTTACCCAAGCATTTGAATGAAAGTGAAGTTTTACTCACCATTGATCCTGATAAGGATGTGGATGGATTCCATCCCACCAATGTGGGGCGGATGGTGGTGGGCGAAAAAGCCTTTCTCCCCTGCACCCCGCATGGAGTTTTGCAAATGCTGCGGCGTAGTGGGGTAAGGATTGAAGGGGCGCATGTGGTGATTGTCGGGCGCAGCAATATTGTCGGCAAACCTCTGGCCAATATGCTGATGGCGAAAGGGAAGATGGGTAACGCTACGGTGACGGTGTGCCACACGAAGACCAGGGATATTGGTCACTTTACCCGTCAGGCCGATATTGTCATTGCGGCGGCGGGCCGTCCAAATACGGTCACGGCGGAGATGATCCGTGAGGGGGCCGTCGTCATTGATGTCGGGGTGAATCGCATCGAAGATGCCACCAAGAAGGCGGGTTTTCGCTTGGTGGGTGATGCGGATTTTGAAGGGTGCAAGGCCAGGGCGAGCATGATTACGCCGGTTCCCGGCGGAGTAGGTCCGATGACAATTACGATGCTGCTCTATAATACGGTGGAATCCGCACGGCGTGCGGATGGACGATGATCATGAATGAAGGTACAGCACAACCTATGAACAGGCAGCACCTCCGAGACCCGCTCCACGGCATCAAGTTAACGACGATACTGGATACGTTATTGGCGCACTATGGTTGGGACGAGTTGGGGAGAATGATCCCTATTCGTTGCTTCATGATGAATCCCAGCATCAATTCCAGCTTGAAATTTCTGCGCCGGACTCTCTGGGCGCGTGAGAAAGTCGAAGCCCTGTATTTGGCGATTAAGACGGCGGACAATACCGAGCATAAAATGGTCTGGCCCCCAGGGATTGGTAATAGGTGAAGTGAAGAGCCACGCGCAGAGTAGTTGATGGCCGTCAGGAATGGTGAAGAATGAGGAAGTCAGGGAAAATGAAGCAACCCATGAGGCAAATGCTTTTGCAGGTCGTTCTACCCTATGTCCTGTTTGCCAGTCTATGGATCATTTTGTCCGATCGTCTTTTGGCCTTTCTGTTTGAGGAACCTAGTGCCGTCATGTACTGGTCCATTTCCAAGGGCTTGGCTTTCGTGCTGGTTACGGCGCTACTCTTGTATGTTTTGCTACGTGTTGAAATCTGGACGCGCATGCGTGGCAAAGTTGCGATCCAGTTGGCAGAACAACGGCTTGCGGATGTCATTGAGTTCTTGCCTGATGCCACGATAGTGATCGATCAGGAGAAGCGGGTCATTGCTTGGAACCAGGCATGTGAGATATTGACTGGGGTCAAGAAGGACGCGATGTTGGGGCGGGGGGATGACGCTTATGCCGAACCGTTTCATGGTGAGCGACGCCTGACTCTGATTGACCTATTGGATCTGCCCGTGCCGGAGTTGGAGGCAAACTATAAATATGTCCAGCGAAAAGGAGGGATGATTTATGCCGAATCTTTCGTTCCGCGCTTGAGAGGAGGGCTGGGGGCTTATCTTTGGGGCGTGGCGTCGCCTTTGTTTGACCGTGAGGGATGTCGGTGTGGTGCGATTGAAGTTATCCGTGATATCACTGAACATAAACAAATGGAAGAGAAGCTCCGCGAAAGTGAACGGAAGTATCGTGAGCTGGTGGAGAATGCCAACAGCATCATTTTGCGTTGGGGCCCCGATGGACGGGTCAATTACCTGAATGAGTTTGGCCAGCATTTCTTCGGCTACACCGAAGCGGAGCTATATGGGCGTCATGTGATGGGGACTATCGTCCCGGAAACCGAGAGCAGCGGACGGAGCCTGCACACGCTGATGGAACAAATATGCGCCAATCCGGCGGCGTTTGAACAAAACGTTAATGAGAACATGCGCCGCAATGGCGAGCGGGTTTGGATCGCTTGGACCAATCGGATTGTTTTTGATCCGCAGGGAAAGGTGGCGGAGATCCTGAGCATCGGTGCGGATATCACGGCGCGTAAGCGGGCCGAAGAAGATCGGGCTGGACTGCAGGCCCAACTCATTCAAGCTCAGAAATTGGAGGCCATTGGCACCCTTGCCAGCGGTGTGGCGCACGAGATCAATAATCCGATCATGGGTATCAAGGGTTACGCCCAGATGATTCTTGAGACCGCTGATCCCAAAAGTCCAACGGCCGATTTTACAAATGGGATCATCAAAGCCTCCGAGCGTGTGACCACGATTGTGAAGAATCTGCTTGCATTTGCGCGACTCGACAAACAGGCGAATCAGCCGGCACGTATCTACGACATTGTGGAGGGCACCCTGTCGCTGATTCGAACCGTCCTGCGGCATGATCAGATCACGCTGGAAGTGAACGTGCCCGCCGATCTGCCCCAGATTGAATGCCGTATCCAGCAGATTCAGCAGGTGATTATGAATCTGCTCACCAATGCACGCGACACACTGAATGAAAAATACCCCGAGTATGATGCGAACAAGAAGGTGATCATCACGGCGCGGGCGATCAGTACCGCTGAATGCAGAGTCAGGATGGAGGGCGTAGCGCCATGCTCGTGTATGCGTCTGACCGTCGAGGATCACGGGATGGGGATTCCGGAAGGCCTGCGCGCAAGAATTATCGATCCATTTTTTACCACCAAACCGCGAGACAAGGGCACTGGCTTGGGTTTATCCATCAGTCACGGGATCGTCAAGGATCACGGCGGGGCACTGTGGTTTGAGAGCGAGGTTGGCCATTGGACTCGGTTCCACGTGGATTTGCCGGTGGTATAGCTGTTTTCTGTTCCCGCTCATGTTGACTCGATTCTCTGGGTGATGTAGATTGCCTGCCTGCCTCCGCCGCAGGCGGAGGGATGGAGGAGGACTACCGATGGCGAAAACAATTCAGGTTAAACTGGCGGAGCGTTCATATCCTATTCATGTTGGGAGAGGGCTATCCTTTCTTTCCATCTTGGGCGAGAAACCGAATGCCCTTGTTCTGGTCGTTTCGGATTCCCATGTGGATGCCCTTCATGGTGCGGCTGTTCTTAAGCAGCTGGAGGCCAAGGGGATAAAGTGCGTTCGCGCGGTGGTGCCTGCCGGGGAAGAGACCAAATCCCTGAAGTGGGTTGAATATTTGTATACACAGGCCGTCTCTGCGGGTTTGGATCGGAACGCTCTTATCGTCGCGCTGGGGGGCGGCATGGTGGGCGATCTGGCCGGGTTTGTGGCGGCGACATATTTGCGGGGTGTACGGTTTGTTCAAATTCCCACCTCTCTTCTGGCATTGGTGGATAGTTCCGTGGGGGGAAAGACGGGTGTGAATCTGGTGCAGGGTAAAAATCTGGTAGGGGCTTTTTATCAACCCATCGAGGTGGATGCCGACTTGGAATTGCTCAAGACCCTCCCGCCGCGTGAATATGTGTCCGGGCTTGCCGAAGTGGTGAAGTATGGCGTGATCTGGGATGCCTCTTTTTTCCATCTGCTTGAAAAGAATACCAATGAACTTTTGCGGCGTGATCCGTGTTTATTGGAGTCCGTCATTGCGCGTTGTTGTGAAATCAAAGCGGAGGTGGTGGCCATGGATGAGCGGGAAATCGGGCCGCGCGCTATCCTCAACTTTGGCCACACCCTTGGCCATGCTTTGGAGAAGGTCGGCGGTTATGGCCGCTGGTTGCATGGTGAGGCTGTGGCGATGGGGATGCATTATGCCGCCCATCTTTCCGTCAGGAGCGAGGGATTTATCCCTGCCGATGCCGTCAGGGTGTCAAAATTGCTTCAGACGCTTGGACTGCCGATCCAGCCTGAGGCGGGTGCCAACATCTCCTGGTCAACCCTGCGGGAAGCGATGTTGGCTGATAAGAAGACTTTGAAGAATCGGCCCCGGTTTGTCTTGTCCCGGAAACTGGGCGCAGTGGTAGTGGGGTGTGAGGTGGAGGATTCCATCCTCGAGGAGGTTTGGAATGTCTGCGGTCAATGAACAAATTGTCAGGGAATATTTTGAGCATCTGGGGTATTTGGTTAATCAACCTTGCAAGTATGTCTCCATGGGGCGGAATAAACGGATTGAAGAAGAACTCGACCTGCTGGTGAGTCATCCCCAAATCCTTGAGCATGTGGTGCCCACGGATAGGCTTTGGAATAGCGCCCATTTGAAAACTATTCGCCGGGCGGTGGTGGGAGTGCGTGGTGGACATTCGGAACGGTTCTATTCAGGGAGTTATGAGCAGGCTCCTGAAATCCTGCGGTATGCCGAGCGTTCCGCCCGTCTAGCGGGGGCAGCCCGTTTGGGAGGGGAACCGCTGGCAATCATTCTTTGTATTCCGGAGTTGCCTGTCTCGGAAGAACTCCAAACGAAAACCTTGGCGGGATTACAGGAGCGGGGCGTGGATGGCGTCATCACGTTTCGCACCATGTTATTGGAATTAGTCTCATCCGTGCGGGTAAACCGGAATTATGAGAAATCGGATCTGCTCCAAATTCTTCGTATTTTGAAGAACTATAATATTGTGAAGGATCCGCAGCTTGAGTTTTTTGATAAACGCGGGCGAAAAGTGAAAGCGAAAGTCGAGTTATGATCCGGTCTTTCGTGTTTAATCCATCGCAGGGGCGTCTGATTAGTCAGGATCTGAAGTGTCGGGGTTGGTGGTGAGGGGAGTGGAAGGGCGATGAAAACCGAACTGCTAGCCCCCGCGGGTGATCTCGAGGCAGCTTATGCCGCCTTTTATCATGGGGCGGATGCCGTGTATCTTGGGCTTCAACGTTTCTCTGCCCGCGCTGAGGCGGCTAATTTTTCACCTGAAGACCTGAGCGAAATTGTGGGGTTTGCGCATGCGGCCTCACCCCGACGTTCTGTTTTTGTGGCGTTCAATACCCTGATTCAGGATCAGGAACTGGATGAGGCCATTGAAACGCTTGTGCTCCTGGCGGCCACTGGCGTGGATGCGGTGATTGTTCAGGATCTCGGGGTAGCCCGGTTGGTACGAACCTATTTCCCCAAGCTGGAATTGCACGCCAGTACGCAACTGGTCATTCATAATGTGGCTGGTGCGATCGCTGCCCATGAACTCGGATTCAGTCGGGTTACGCTGGCCCGGGAACTGACCTTAAAGGAAATGGCGGCCATTGTGAGGGAAGGGGGACTGGATGTGGAGGTCTTTATCCATGGTGCCCTTTGTTACTCCTACAGTGGCCTTTGCCTCTATTCGTCTATGTTGCGCGGACGTAGCGGGAATCGGGGGCGTTGTTCCTATCCCTGTCGTGATACCTTCGGACAGGCGAAGGCCTATCCTTTTTCAATGAAAGACCTGGCCTTGACCGGGGATGTGGTGAAATTACGTGAGGCGGGCGTATTCAGTTTCAAGATTGAGGGACGTAAGAAAAGTGCCCTGTATGTCGCGGCGGTGACGCAATATTACCGCAAGCTTTTGGAGGGGCGGCTTTCGGTATTGGAGAAGCGGGCTACGGAGGAGGAGATAAAAACCATTTTCAGCCGCCCTTGGACGGATCTCTATCTACATTCTCCCCGCAATCGGGAGGTGACTGATTCTGAAGTGGTGGGCCATCGGGGAGCGCCGATAGGCCTGGTGGAGGGCATTGTTCGGCGGGGTGGGAGTGAGTGGATCCAATTCAAAACGCAACGGTGCCTTGAGCGACATGATGGGATTCAAACTGATGTTCCTGGGCGGGGACGCCCTTTTGGGTTTCCCGTTGATCATTTGTGGTTGGTGAGTGAACATGGCAAACCGCAAGAGGAGGTTTTTGAAGTTCCTGCCAACCGTTTGGTTGAGGTCGGACTGCCTCGGGAGCACCCTGAAATTGAGCCCGGTGCGCCCCTGTATTGTTCGTCGTCGCAGACAGTTAAACAACAGTACCGCTTTATACGCCCGAAACCGGGGCTTCATCGCGTTCGCATGGCGCTGAACGTTGTGATCAACGCCTCGGCGGATAAACTTGAAGTTGTTGCCAGTCTTGTGGATTGTGAGGAACAGTCGGCCAAAGCCTCCATTCCGGGCCCCTTTGAAGCCAGTCGTGATGCGGAAGGGGTGGAAAAAGCCGCTCAAGCGGCATTTGGTAAACTGGGTGAAACTCCGTTTGAATTGGCAAATTTCACATTTGATAATCCGGATAACTGGTTCATTCCCGTTTCAGTATTCAATCGGCTTCGTCGCGAGGTCACTTCCCAATTGTCCGAATCAGTTGCTGCCCAGCGTCATTGTGTTGTTCAGTCTGTCCAGCTTGCAGAGAAGCCGTTGATGGTCTCTATCCCCAGGAAGGGATCGGGTCTGCTGTGGTCTATCAAAACGGATCGGATGGATCACCTTACGGATATGATGGCGGAGGATTGGCAGGGTCTGGATGAGGTGGTGGTGGAGATTCAGCGTGATCCTTTACCCGAATTACGGGTTGGCTTGGCGAAGTGGCGCGCGCAGGTGGGTGCCGATAAAATCCGTTTGGCGCTGCCGGTGCTGATGCGTGAGTGGGAACGGCCTGATCTTCAGGAAAAAATCAAAATTTTGCAGGCGGAAGGCTGGGCGCGATGGGAGGCGGGCGCCCTATCCTCGTGGCCGCTTTTGAATATGTCTTTGAACACTCCGTTGAAAGGCCGTCCACTGACTGCGGATTGGGCGGTGTATGTTACCAACCGGTCGGCGGCGCGACAGGTGTTGGCCATGGGGGCCAGTCGTTTCACTTTATCGCCGGAAGACGGGAATGAAAATATGCTGTCGATGTTGAAACAGTTTGGTGAGTTTGCGACGGTGATTGTCTATCAGGATACCCCGTTGTTGATTTCCGAAAACTGTGCTTTGGCGGCACAGGCCCGGCGGTGTCCCGCGAGTTCCCATTGCCGGACATCAGAACGGGAATGGGTGTCTGGCAGCGGGGAAAACGTCCGGATGATCCAGCAGGGGTGCCGTACGGTAGCCATCAATCAGGTTCCCTATTCTCTGGTGGGGCGGTTGGGGGAACTGCAGAAAGCGGGAGCCCGGTATGTCCGGGCCGACTTTATTCATCGCCGTTATGAACCGGCGAAAGTGTGCGAGGTCTGGCGTGCCTTACGGCAGGGACATCGTGTGGCGGGGTATGAAGGTAATTATGCACGGGGGGTAAGATGAAACGGCATCAGCCCAAAGGACTTGTTATTCTTTATGAGGATAGGGATATCCTGGTGGTGGATAAAGCCGCGGGGCTTTTGACGATCGCTACCGATGATGAGCGAACCCGAACCGCTTATCACTTGTTGACCGACTATGTTCGCAAGGGGTGTGTGAAATCGAAGGAGCGTATTTTTATCGTTCACCGTTTAGATCGTGAAACTTCCGGGGTATTGGTTTTTGCCAGAACCGAGGAAGCCAAGCGAAAGCTTCAAGGGAACTGGGATCAAACAGAAAAGCATTACCTTGCCGTGGTGTATGGGGTATTGGCTAAAAAAGAAGGAACCGTCACTTCCTATCTGGCTGAAAATGCTGCCTTTCGTGTCTATTCCACCCCCAATCCTGCGCAGGGGTTGTTGTCGCACACCGCCTACCGGGTACGGCAGGAGACCCGGATATTCAGTTTGTTGGACGTTACTCTGCTGACGGGACGCAAAAATCAGATTCGTGTTCATCTGGCAGAGCAGGGGTATCCGATTGTAGGCGATCGGAAATATGGACATAAGCAAGATCCCCATCGGGTGTTGGCTCTGCATGCCCGTTCCCTGACCATTGATCATCCCTTTAGCGGGAAACGAATGGCGTTTGAAGCTGAGGTGCCAGCCCATTTTGATCGCTTGATTCCTCCTGCCATAAAATAAGGGAGAATATCGGCGGATGAGTTGTTAAGCTATCACGTTGTAAAAAATAAGAATTATGAAGGGGAATATATGATGAAGCAAATATTCAGGCTGCTTTTGATTTTGGGATTGATCGTGGGCTGGGGGTTTCAAGGGGCCGTGGCAGGGACGGTGACCAATATGACACCCCAGGCTGGTGAATGGCTTAAAAAGGCCTATCTGGCGGTGGTAGAAGCGGAGTTGGCACGTGCCGAAAATCACGACGCTGAGGCTGCGAAGTCCTATCGAACCGCTCTCGGGTTCTATGAGCAGATCAAGACGGAATACCCCGGTTGGCAGGCTTCCATGATGAGTGCTCGTGTGACGGAATGCCAGAACGCCCTGGCGGCGTTGGAAATGCCCCGCGAACCGGAAGCCGGCAATGATAAGAAGGGGGATCAGGGGACGACGAATACGGCGGCACGTCTGCAGGTATTGTTGGAAGAACTCCGTCAAGTGCAGACGGTCCTGACTGTGGAGAAAACCTCGGGAGAAGAAGTCACCTCCAGACAACTGGAGGCGGAGGTGGTCCGGCTCAAAGAAGAACTGAATGAGGCGGCCACTTCCAATCACCTCTTACAACGCAAGATGGGGAAGATGGAGGCCAAGTTAAACAAGGCGGGGATCAGTATGGGCAGTCCAACGAATGCTTCCTGCCGGGAGGTGGTGTCGGCGGTGAAATCCGAAGCGAACCGTTTAATCCAGGCGGGCGAAATGCTTTCTGCGCGGACTTTGTTGATGGAGGCCATTGAGTTGATGCCGTCGGAAACCGATCTGGTGGTTTTGCTGGCCGTGGCCCATTGCCGGGACGGCCGGTTTGATGATGCGGTCAAGTTAATGGCTCCATTTGATGTATGGAGGGCCAAAAATGCGGATGCCCTTTTGACGCTCGGTACGGCCTATATGGGACTCGGTGAAATTGGCAAAGCACGTGACGCCATTGAAAAGACGTTAGCGATTAAGCCGGATTCCGCCGAAGCCCATTACAATATGGCGCAGATTTTAATCACGATGGCACCCCCGGATGTGCCCGGTGCCCAAGAACATTATCAGCGAGCTCTGGAGTTGGGTTTACCGGTGGATCCCGATTTCGAAAACGCCTTGAGGACGGCCATGATCATCTCAAGGATGAAGAAGCATTCGGAGACAGAAAAACGAAGTACCCGTTCGGTGAAATCCGAGGTCAGGACTCCTGGGGTAACGACCGATACTCCTTGAGTTTGCGCTGAAGGGTGCGCCGGCTGATGCCCAGTTGCTCGGCGGCGAGGGTCCGGTTTCCGTTGTTTTGCTTAAGTGCCGTATAGATCATTATGCGCTCTCCCTCCGCCATGGACGCAGGTGCTGCGGGAAGAGAATGGCCCTTGATGCCTGGCTCCAGACGGGGGTTTTCGCCTTGAACAGCGGTTTTGATGGAGGTGGGAAGATCGCGTACGGTTAGATGGGGCGTACGGGATAAGACGACCATGCGTTCGATGACATTGCGGAATTCACGCACATTCCCGGGCCAGAAATAGGAGGTGAGCATTTTCATGGCCTCCGGAGTGATGGTCTCAATCTGCTTGTTGTTCCGGGTATTGAATTCCTTGAGAAAGTGGTGAAAGAGCAGGGGAATATCATCGATGCGTTTTCGCAGGGGGGGGAGGGGAATCGAAACGACATCCAGTCGGAAGAACAGATCATTCCGGAACGTTCCCGCCTTTACCATGGCCTCGAGATCTGCATTGGTGGCGGCAATCAGGCGTATATCGACATCCAAAGTCTGGTGTCCCCCGACCCGTTCAAACTGGCGCTCTTCCAGAACACGTAGCAGTTTGACCTGAACAGAGGTGGGGATCTCTGAAATTTCATCAAGAAACAAGGTGCCGCCATCCGCCATTTCGAAACGTCCGCGCCGTCGCTCTGCGGCTCCGGTGAAGGCGCCTTTTTCGTGTCCGAAGAGTTCGCTTTCCAGTAGGGTGGGGTTCAAGGCGGCGCAGTGGACGGGGATAAACGGGCCTTTGGACCGGGGACTAAGCTGATGGATGGCATGAGCCACCAGTTCCTTGCCGGTTCCGCTTTCGCCTTGAATAAGGATGGTGGCTTGTGAGGGGGCCGCCTGCTTGATGACATCAAAAACTTCCTGAATGGCGGCGGACTGCCCTACGATGTTTTCAAGGCCGAAGCGACTGTCAAGTTGGGCTCGCAAATTCAGATTTTCGTTTTCTACTTCATGAGAGCGGAGGGCGCGTTTGATCAGGAGATCAAGATGGTCGAGATTGACCGGCTTGGTCAGGAAATCATAAGCTCCCTGCTTGATCGCCTCGACGGCCGTCTCTACGTTGCCATAGGCTGTGAGCATGATGAAAATAGGGGGATTGCTGCGGGCTGCGATCCGCTGGAGGAGCGTCATGCCATCCATTCCGGACATACGGATGTCGCTCAAGACAATATCAATTGTACGCTCATCCAAAAGAAGAAGCGCCTTCTCGGCACTGTCGGCCATCACGACCTCATATTGTCCTTGAAGTGCCCGCTTCAGGCCTTCCCGGGTGTTTTTATCGTCATCAACAATCAAGACGGTGCGGCGCGCGTTCATGGAGTCTCCTCCGGAGGCGATTTGGAGCGGTGGTTATTATGAGGTTTAAGGAGGTGGACACGACGTTCATCCAGAGGCAGGAACATGGTGAATGTGGTGCCGACACCGGGCTCGCTATGGACATCCATGCGGCCGCCATGATCTTGAATGATTCTCTGAACGATCATCAGGCCGATGCCGGATCCCTCGGATTTGGTGGTGTAGTAGGGTTCAAAAATGTGGCTGATATCTTCCGGGGAAATACCGGAGCCATTATCCCGGAAGGCGATGGCCAGAAAGCGATCCGAGGCGGCGGCCGTAATCCGGAGGAGTCCCCCGTCCGGCATGGCCTGCAGGGCATTTTTGATGATATTGAAAAAAGCCTGCTTGATCTGATCTTTATCTACACGGATGGCGGGCAGATCAGGCGGACATTCCAGTTCAACATGGGCTCCTCGGTTATCGATTTCCTGCTTCAGCAGGGTCAGGGTATCTTTGATGATCATGGCCACCTGATTTTTCACGAGATTGGGCTTCGAAGGACGGATGGCCTTCAGAAACTGGGTGATGATCAGATCCAAACGGGTGACTTCGGTACGGGCAACCTCCACTAACTCAAGCAAGTCCGGTCGGTTGTTGTGATTACTCTTTTTGAGTTCACGGTCAAGCAGTTGAAGGTGGATATTCAGGGCGTTCAGGGGATTGCCAATCTCATGGGCAACTCCGGCGGCGAGTAGGCGCACAGCATTGAGGCGCTCTGATTCCACCAGAGATGCTTCCTGGGCGCGGTCACGGGTCACATCACGCAAGATGATGACGGCCCCCTTTTCGGTGCTCTCGACTGCAGAGAGGGGAACGACATAGAAATTCAAAACGCGGGGTTCAGGATAGTGGACTTCAATCTGGTGACTGCTGAGTTTGGTCCATTCCCCCGTATCCAGATTGAGTATCCGGTTCCAGTCAATTTCACGCAAAAATCGACTCATAGGCTTGCCAATGGCGGTGGTATGATTAAACCCGATTAATTCGCCTGCTGCACGATTGGTGTAAGTGATGGTCCCCTTTCCATCAAGAACCACAACGCCCTCTTGAATGGATTGAAAAATCGTTTCTAGCAGCCCTTTTTCCTTGGCTAAACGCAGAAAATGCGTCTGAACGCTTTCAGGATCAAGACGATCAAGACGCGAAATTAATTTTTCTAAGAATCCAGCTTTCATGGTCTAATGTGTCGCAGTGTCAAACTGACGCATAAGATACCAAGGTTGAGTGCGGTGGCAACCTAAAACAAACCTAAAACAAGAACTTGACCGTTTGTCCCTGTTCCCGCACCCTGTACCTCCCCGATGGATGGAAAGCGTGAATCCCGATGAGTATCCTTGTCCAAAATAGTGTACGGCGCACGTTGTTTGCGATGGCATTCCCGATGCTGGCGGGAACTTTTGCGATGAACGCCTATAATCTTACCGACGCCTGGTTTGTGGCGCAACTGGGCACGTATTCGCTTGCCGCGATTGGATTCACGTTTCCGGTGATCATGCTGTTGTCCTGCGTTTCGATGGGGTTGGGTTCAGGCATCACCACGCTGACATCGCATGCCCTCGGTCGCAAAAACCATGGGGAGGCCGCGCATTTCGCGACGTACGGGATGGCGTTTGCCAGTGTGGTGTCGGCTGTGATTGCTGTGGCAGGATATCTCAGCATTGCCCCGATCTTCATTCGATTGGGGGCTGACGAACATACGCTGCCGCTGGTCGGCGATTACATGCGGATTTGGTATATCGGGGCGCCAACGATGTGCCTGCCCATGATCGGGAATGGGATTCTGATTTCGATGGGGGACTCCAAGAGTGCGAGCCGCCTGATGATGTTGGGAACGCTCCTCAACCTGATTCTCAATCCCATTCTCATTTTCGGCTGGTTGGGCTTGCCGGCGCTGGGGATCCGCGGGTCGGCTTTGGCAACGGTCATTGCGCAGGCGGTCTCCATGGTCTGGTTGTTCCGCCTGCTTTTCAAATACCGGCTTCTGAATATAAGTGGCTGGCATATCCGTGACGCGATGATGGCAGTGCGGAAAGTCCTGCGGTTTGGGATTCCCGGCGTTCTCAGCACGGCTCTAATGCCGATTTCTGCCACCGTTATTACCCGGATTCTGAGCGGATTCGGGCACGAGGCTGTGGCGGCTTGCGGCGTGGCCGGACGCATTGAGATGTTTGCGTTTATCATTCCCATGGCGTTGGGGATGTCAATGACTCCGTTCATCAGCCAAAACTTCGGGGCTGGCCGTCTCGACCGTGTCCGGGAGGCCGTCGGGATGTCGTACCGTTTTGCTCTTTTCTACGGGGTGGGGGTGGCGGCACTTTTCTTCATCTGCGCCCGCCTGCTTGGCACCTTGTTCAGTTCCGATCCGAAGGTGGTGGATATCTTGGTGTCCTATATCCGGATTATCGCGTTCGGCTACGGGTTGATGGAGACCCATCGCTATTCCGGCATGATCCTCACGGGGATGCACCGTCCGATGTCGGCGACCATTCTGAATACGATCCGCGTTGTGGTACTACTGATTCCATTGTCTTGTCTGGGGGCGAATCTTTACGGGGTACGCGGCGTCTTTGTGGGACGGCTGGTTACGGATATCCTTGTCGGCGTCATCGGCATTCTGTGGGTGCGTCGCGTGCTGAAACAGAATTAGTAGGAAACGTCATCTTGGTCTAATCAGGCCTTTCTTTACTGGAGAATTCGTTTGAACCGATCAATAACTTATGGTCTGGAGGTGGCTTATGCCGGCATGATATGCTTGGCCATTGCACTCAACTTGCTCCCCGTGTTTTTGATCACGCTCAGTCTTGATTTTGGCGGACCCGGTGGCCTCACCCATGAGCAACTTGGGCGTCTTGCGGCCGTGACCTTTACGCGTCTTCGGCATCTTGTGCGGAAGCCGTATTTCCTTTTATCGTTGGCGGTCATTTTCCTCGGCGGGGCCACGGAGGTGGGATTGGCGCAATGGCTGCCGGCCTATGCAGAGAAGAGTCTTGGTTATTCCAAATGGGTAAGCGGGATGTCTTTGTTGGTTTTTTCCGTGGCTATGGCGATTGGCAGGATTAGCGTTGGGTTGGTTGGAAATCGAGTCAATCCCTTCACCTTGCTTCTGGCTTGCTGTTGGAGTTCGGTGGTTCTGTTCATTGTGGGGTGCTTTGCTCCGTGGCCCGATGTGGCCCTGATGGCCTGCATGGCTGTAGGTGTGACGGGCAGCTGCCTTTGGCCCAGCACGCTTGGGGTGGCGGCGGACCGGTTTCCGAGTTGGCGGCGCGTCAATGTTTGGCCTGTTGGCGGCTTTTGGTAATTTCGGCTGTGTTTTCATGCCATGGGTGGTGGGGCTGACGGCGGATTGGACCAACATGAGGTGGGGGTTGTCCATGACTACGTTATGTCCATTGATCATGGGGCTTCTTCTGCTCAAACTCCGGGAAGGTGACGTCGGTCATGTTCCCAAGGCATCCGTCCCCTGACGGTTTTTTTGGCTTCGCCTGAAATAATCCCCTGTGCCGGGGATCACGGCCCACTGCTGGCTGCCCCGTTGGTGAAGGAGGCAAATTGTGCCTGGTATTCCTTCCAGTCCGGGAACCGGCCTTTGAATGCCTCGGCCCAGTAGGCCAGCAGTTTGTGTTTCAAATCGGACTCTGACAACGTGAACGCGTTTGCTTTCGCCGAGACCCTTTCCCAGACCTCCTGCCAGTACAGCCGATCCTGGGCCACGTCCTCGTTCGGGTCCACTGTCCTGGCGGCGCGCTCGAAACCGCCCACCTCTTTGAAGAACTTCCGCAATTCCGGTTCGTTCGGTGCAGTGATGATATAGTATTCGAGCACGGCGTTCATCGACAAAAACGCCTGGTCCGGATTACTGGAACGGTAGTCTACGGCTCCCTGCCGATACAGTTTCATGGCTTCTTCCGTCTTGAACTGTGCGATCAAGTCCTGCGCCAATTGATTGATCGCTGTGGCAGCCAAGGGATGCCGCCGGTAGTCCGTGTCGGATATTATCTCCTTCCATGCCTTGATCGCGTTGGGCATATCTCGGTTCTGAACATGGCTCTCGGCCATGAAACTTAGGGCTGGCACGGCATACGGCAACAAGGTGGGGAAAGTGTCAATAAGATTGTCATATAGTCGGATCGCCTCCCTCGGATTTCCATCAAGCTGCACACAACGCGCCTTCTGAAACATGGCATAGGGGATGGCTGGAGATTTCGCAAAATCCTGGATGAATGCTTCGTATTCGGTGACTGCTTGCTGGTACTTCTGGTCTGTGTAGAATTTGTCCGCCTTTGCCAAATCATGTGAAGCGAACGCATCGAGTTTCGCTCGATCCGCATCGGGAAACGGCGCGTCAAAGCCGCCCGCGTACAAGCATTTCGTCGTTATGATTGCGATGATATAGATCAGCGTTACTGTTTTGGCCATTGCAGGGCTCCTTCTTGAACCTTAAAAAGTTACCGGAACGGCAACGGGAAAGAAAGCGTAAATGGCGCCTCGCCAGATCTCTCATTCACCCCAAAGTCAGGCGGTTTCTCCCCTGTCGCTTGCTTTCGTAAAGAAGGGTGTCGGCTCTTTTGATTAAGGTCTCCGCTGTGTCGTTATCCTGGATGAGTGTTGCCCCCATGGAGAGGGTAACATTAAGCTTATTTTTTTCCTGCAACAGATACGATTCTTCCACCAAAACACGCAATCGATCCCCAAGGTATTCCAGTTGTTTTGATGTCACATTGCGTATGATTCCGATGAACTCCTCTCCGCCCCAGCGCCCCACCAGATCAAATGGTCTCGAATTTCGGGTCAAGGTGTCGGCGACAAACTTGAGGACACGGTCCCCGATATCATGTCCATAGATGTCGTTGAATTTTTTGAAGTAATCAATGTCCATGAAAAGAACACCGAAGGAAATGCCATTCCGCCCATGTTCGGCAAAGCGGATCATCAGTTCTTTTTCTATGTAGTGCCTGTTGGCCAACTGGGTGAGGTTGTCCAATAAGGCCATCCCCTCGAGTTCCTTGATCCTCAGTTCAATGGCCTCGGCATTGCTGACATCTGTGAACAATTCCGCACCACCGATGACGGCTCCATTCTGGCCGATCAAGGGACTGGCACGAACATGAACCGGCACTCTGTGGCCATCCTTATGATGTAAAAAGACTTCAGACTCCCGTACCTTCCCGTCCGCCATCGCAAATGCTAGAGGACACCCTCCCAGACAAAGACTGAGACCGTTGCCATCCACGTGCGTAAGGATATTGTCGGCACAGGATTTTCCAACAACTGCATCGGCGGAAAACCCCGAGATCTTTTCGGCCGCCTTGTTCCAATATTGGATTACCCTTTTTAGGTCGGTAATATACAACCCTTCGTGGAGGTCGTCCAAAATCCTGTTGTAGGCATCGGTATCAAGAATCATGAAAGTATCCCTTTCGTATAATATGCTGCTTTTCCGATTTATAATCTGCCCTTTTCCCCAATTAATCCAGCCTGATAGAGGGCCGGAACAGTGGGCCGTTGGCAGTTTGCAGAAAGATCAACTGGGACACATTTCTGTTTTTTGCATTCGGCTCGTGCTAAAGCTTATTAATATTGGCTTTTGTGATGGAGCGATGAAATGGCTTACCACGCAGTTGACGGCGTGGGGCATTGTTGTGGTATTGTGCTCGCATGAATAAAAAAGCAATCCAGTGGCTTTATGGAGAGTTGCCGGGGTTGGTGTCGCAGGGCGTGTTGACGCCCGATGCCGATGAGCGGCTACGGGCCCATTATGGGCCGGTCGAGGCGGCGCGGTCCGCACGGTTGGCGATCATCGTTTTTGGCGTCCTGGGTGCGGTACTCATTGGAGCCGGCATTATCCTGGTGCTGGCACACAACTGGGAAGACTTTCCCAGACCGGTGCGCGTCGTACTGTCGTTTCTGCCGCTGGTGCTGGCCCAGGGGCTTGCTGCTTGGACGCTCACCCGGCGTCCTCAAAGTCTGGCTTGGCGGGAAGGGGCTGGCACGCTGCTATTTCTGATGATCGGTGCGAGCATTTCGCTTGTGGCGCAGACTTACAACATCTCCGGCGATCTGCCGCGTTTTATTCTGACCTGGTCACTGCTTGGCCTTCCGATCGTCTATCTCCTCGGTGCCGTCGTGCCCGCACTGCTCTACCTCTGGGGCATCACCGAGTGGGCATGCCACCTCCGCTTTGAGGATGGTTTTGCCGCCGGTTACTGGTTGCTGGCCGCGCTACTTTTGCCGCGGCTTGCTGTCGGGTTGCGTACCGGGCGCTATCAGATGCGCCCAACCCTTTTGCTGTGGGCCGGCTGTGTCAGTGTTACTATCGCCGCCGGAGTGACGATTGAGCGGGTGTTGCCCGGTCTCTGGATCATTCTTTATTCAGGTCTTTTCGCTCTGATGTTTCTTGCCGGTGAATTCTGGTTCAGTGATGCGGAGGGATTCTGGTCGCGCCCACTGCGCCATTTTGGAGCCGCGGGTGTCTTGATTCTGTCGTTCATGCTCACCTTTGAATGGCCTTGGCGTGAGATCGGATGGCACCACTGGTATTGGGAACGCATCCATGAGGCGACGTGGCGGGCGATTCCGGATGCGGTGCTTGGCAGTATTGTCCCGTTGGCGGCGGTCGTGCTGCTCGTCACCACCATCCGGCGCAAGACGCCGCTGGGCCTGATTTTCGGTCTGATCCCCATTCTCGCCACGGTCGGCTATTGTCTTTCCAGCCTTTCCGAAACGTATGCGCCGGCGGCGGGCCTATTTGATATTTATCTGCTGGTCGTCGGTCTCTGGCTGCTGGTCCATGGCATCAAGATCAACCAGCAGGGGCAAATGAATGTCGGTTTGCTGGCCGTTGCCGCTCTGATTCTGGCGCGGTTTTTCGATAGCGATCTTAATTTCCTGTTGCGCGGCCTGATTTTCATTGCGCTGGGGATCGCGTTCTTAGCAGCCAACCTCATGATGTTGCGCCGGAAAGGAGTGAGCCGTGAACAAGCGTAATCTGATTCTGCTCGGGTTTGCCATGGTTGTCGTTGTCCAACTGGCGGTTCCTGCATGGATGATCCTTGAGCGCGAGTGGACCTTGCGTGAGGGAGAAGTGTTCAAATTCAAGACCCAACCGGTTGATCCTGCCGACGCCTTTCGAGGTCGCTATGTCTGGTTGCGCCCGGAGCCGGATACAGTCACGGTTCCGGATGCCGGCACGTGGCACTATGGCCAGAAAGCCTTTGCTGTGCTTGGTACCGGAACCAATGGGTTTGCCATTGTGAAGCGGCTTGAACGAACCAGGCCGGCGGGCGAATCCGCTTTACAGGTGTGCGCCAGTTGGTCCGATGGCAAGAGAGTACATATCAATTGGCAGGGGCTTGATCGCTACTATATGACGGAAGATAAGGCGCCTGCCGCCGAAGCCGCCTATAGAGAACATAATCGCCGCACTAATCAGACCTGTAGCATAACCGTCCGTGTGCGAGGTTCGGTTGGGGTTATCGAGAACCTGTATATTGAGAATCAACCCATTCAGACCTGGTTGAGGGATCATAAGGGGAAATGACGAACAGCCTGTCAAAAACGCGTAGCCGCTGCTGATAAGCGATGGTTGACCTTAAGAAGGCCAGATAATCGCATATCCACGCCTGATCAGGCGCCGCTACAAGTCAGGAATCTCCTGGTTAAGTTCGCGTCTATTTATGAAAAAACATTCCTACATAACCGAGGACGTTTGTGCCACGGAGATCCATTTTGAAATCGATAAGGGTATTCTGAGGCATGTCCAATTCGAGGGTGGATGCTCAGGAAACCTTCAGGCTTTATGTAAGCTCGTTGAGGGAATGAAGGTTGAGGACGTGTTAGCGAAAATCAAAGGGATTGATTGTGACAACCGGGGAACCTCCTGTGCTGACCAATTAGCAAAGGCATTGGAGAAGGCTGGGGGAGTTGTTAGACAGGATTTACACAATGAAACAAAATAGGAAGAAATAAGGGACTCATTCTTGCACATCCGCTTGCCTTTCTGAATAAACAGTATATTTTGCAGACCACCAGAAAAAGGAATTTTAAAAAAATGCAATCATCAATGCGCCTCATGAATATCACGCCGATGTTCCTTGAACACAAAGAGGAAATCTGTCGCGACCTCGAACGCATGTACCGGGAGGGGATCGCCTCGGAAGCCGCGTTTATGTTCAAGATCAATCCCGAGGGTAATCCGCCTGTGGACAAGATTGCGCTTTTCCGTGATTCCTTTTTGGCCATGCGTGGGGAACTGCAGAAGCATTGCGACATGCCGGTTGGCATCCTGCTACAGTCCACCATAGGACACGGCTGGATGCAGGATACCCCGCCGGATGGTTTCGAGCGACTCGAAGGTTGGGATCATAACGATGCCTTCACCCGGATGGCATGTCCGCTTGATGGGAAATTCCGGGCCTACATCTTCAAGAGTGTGCAGGACGCCGCGAAGTTGAATCCGGCATTTTTTATGGTGGATGACGACTTCCGGCTCTTCACTGGACGTCAGGCGTGTTTCTGCCAGCTTCACATCAGAACTTTCAACGAACGGAAGCACACCCGTTACGATAAAGAGAGCCTCAAAGCCGCCATTGAGAAATCGAAGGAGCTTTCCCTGGAATATGAGCGGTTCGTTTCCGATTCGCTGACGGATCTGGCGAAGTCGGTGCGTAAGGCGATTGACTCCGTGGATTCGTCGATTCCTTGCAGTTTTTGTGCCTGCACCACGGATATGAAATACGCTATCGAGACTTCCAAGGCGCTGGCGGGGCCCGATGCCCCGAGCATTGTTCGTATCAACAACGGCCACTACCTGAGCGAATCGATGCGCGATTTTCCGCAACTGATGTACCGTACGGCGCACTGCGTGGCCATGCTCGACGGTATTTCCGAAGTTTTGGCGGAGCCGGACACCTGTCCGCATAACCAGTACAGCACGTCCGCCGCGCTGATGAACTGCCACATGGCGGGCTCGATCCTTGAGGGATGTACCGGGGCGAAACAATGGGTGACGCGTCTTGGGAACTGGGAGCCGGAAAGCGGTGAAGCATACCGGAATATCCTGATCAAATACCATGCGTTCTATCAGGCGCTGTTCGACCTCCGCAAAAGAATGAGTTATGTGGGATTTGCATTCCCGATCCCGTGCGAGGACAATCTTTCCAATGCCTGCATCTATCAGTGGGAACATGATGTAGGCGGCTTTCGCGGTTTCGCGGCGGCGCTGGCCCGCATGGGGATCCCCGCGAATTTCGACCGGAGTGGCACGCTCCCCGTTTTCCTGATGGATTCCGAGGTGGGGTTATTTTCCGATGGCGAATTGAAACAATTTTTTAAAAACGGCATGGTCATTAATGCGAAGGGCGCTTTGGAGCTGGCACGGCGCGGCTTCGGTGCGGAGTTCACCGGTGTGACGGCCGAGACGTTCCCGGAAATCAAGACGAGCTACGAGCTTCTTGGCGGACAGCGGATTGAGGCACCCGGCCAGGATACCATGATGAAGATCACACCTGCATCCGGGGCGGCGGAAGTCCTGACGACTCTGATTCATACCGAAAGCGCGGCGAGTGTGGACTATACACCGGTTGCGCCCGGTACGGTTCGCTTCAAAAACAGGTTGGGCGGCATGGTCGTGACCCTTGCTGGCACGCCTTATTCCTCCATCGCTTTTGGCGAATTTCCATTCCTGAACCAGACCCGCAAGAGATTCCTGCTGGAGCTGATGGACGGTATCGCAGAGCAGGCGGTTCTGTATCCCGGCACCTATGAACTTTTCCTGAAGACCTGCTGCGCCGGCCGCGACCTGTATCTGCCGCTGATCAATCTCGGGCGCGATGATCTCGATGGGCTTGTCCTGGCGTTTGCGAAGATGCCGGAGTTTGCGGAGAGCCTGTCACCCGGAGGTGTCTGGGAAAAGGTAGCGATTTTCGGCTCCAGTGCGAGACAGGTCACACTGAAGCTGAAGATTGCCGCTACGACGCCGTATTTGTTCAGGTTTAAGAATTATTATTGATTCAAAGAGTGTTTTACGTGAAGCCTGAGCCCTCCAGGAATGGGACAATGACAACGGTAACTGTATGGGGCTGGGAAGATTCAAATTAGGATTGTGATGAGGATGGGATTCGCACCAGGGCGCTGAACAGGCCCATGAGTATGGCGATGACCGCCGTGGCTAGGAATACGGAGGAATGGCCATAACGGATCCACATCAGGCCGCCCAGGGTGGGGATGGACATTGACACGAGATGGTTAATGGTGATGCCCAGTGAGAGGGTGGGAGCCAGGTGATCCTTTTGCAGGATGATTTTGGAGAGGTACGTGTCGCGCGCCATGTTCACGCCGAACAGCAGATTGTCGGCTACAAAACAAACATAGAGCAGTCCCAACGCGATGATGGGATTTGGCAGACAATGGGCAAAGCCGTAACCAAGGCAGACTAGCAGAATCAGAACCGAGTCTGTCAGCAACACGGCGCGTTCGCCAAAATGATCGATGGCGCGGCCGAGTGCCGGCTGGAAGAAAACGCCTAGTACGGCGGCGACGATCCAGAGCTGTGCGAAGATCCAGGCTGGCTGGTGGAAAATACGGATCAGCACCCAGGGGCCGAACGTGATGAACACCTGCTTGCGGGCTCCGAACAGGAAGGCGAGCATGTAGTACAGCCAGTAACGGTGGTTCCAGATGAACTTGGGTCGTTCCAAATGTGCGTTGGGCAAGCGCATGGCGAATAAAAATACGGAGGCGGCGATGGCGGCCAGGCCTCCCAGCGCGAAGATCAGCCGGTAGCTTGCCTGAAGCCAGCGCATAGTCACCCATACGATGGCGCAACCCACGATACTGGCCGCAATGGCCGTGGCGGAGATCTGGCCCAGACGGCGTCCCCGCTGTGTGGTGGTTGCGAGTTCCATGGCGATGGACGAACGAACCGGCATCATGAGGTGCGCACCTGTGCTCCAAAGGGTCAGAAACAGCAGCATTCCTGCCCAATGCGGTCCGATGAACGCCAGCCCCAGCATGCCGAGTCCGACGCCCAGAGCCGAGAACCCGGCAATGCGGGTTTCGGCCAGGAAGAAAAGCAGTCCGGCGAACAGTGCCGTCAGGAATCCCGGTAGTTCACGAGGGAACTCAAGGATGCCCCGGGCGTCGGCACCAAGGTTAAACGTGTCGCTGACGTAGTTGTTGAAGGTGGTTTCCATCATGCCGCCACTGACTCCAAGCAAAGCCATGCCAGCCAGGAATAGAAATAGATTTCGTTCCAGTCCCTGGCACCGGTGTATGAATTGAGTAAACATGATGAAAGGCGTCCATGATAAGCCGGATTCGTCAAGGAGACGATAAAAATGTGCTGTGGTTATGGCCGTGGGGTGATCCTGATAACCCTTCCGTTGACAGTGTGGTCCGAGCGAAGTAGCTTGTTTGCATGAAGGTAGCTTTCGACATCGGATGAATAAAGTAAATGAGAAGTCAATTCCGCTGAACCCGCCCGGTGAGGTTGTGGCAAACACGCTACCGCATCGCCGCCGGATACGCTACCCCGGAAAGAATCCACGGCGGTTCGAGGACAAGTACAAAGAACTCGAGGCGGCGGATTATCCTGAGACGATCAGTAAAATCCTGGCAGCCGGCAAAACCCCCGCCGGTACCCATCGGCCCATTATGGTTGCGGAAATCCTGTTGGCCTTGCACCCGAAATCCGGTGAGACTGCCGTGGATTGTACGCTTGGCTATGGGGGTCATTCCCGGGAAATTCTGCCACTCATTCAGCCGGGTGGCAGGCTTATCGGTTTGGATGTCGATCCCATTGAGTTACCGAAAACTGAGGCGAGGTTGCGCGCTCTGGGATTTGGCCCGGAGGCTTTTAGTGTTTTTCGTAGCAATTTTGCCGGCCTTCCGAAGATCCTCGCCGCTGCGGAAGTGGCCGGGGCGGATCTGATCCTGGCCGACCTGGGCGTTTCTTCCATGCAGTTGGATGACCCGGCGCGTGGTTTTTCAGTGAAACGCCAGGGGCCGCTCGATATGCGGATGAATCCGCAGCGGGGGCAATCCGCCGGGGAGTTTATTCAGGGAATCAGCCCCGCTAAACTGGAGCGGTTGTTAAGAGAAAATGCCGATGAGCCCCATGCCGGAACGTTAGCCGCTGCTCTTGCCGGACACAGCTTCGTCAGTACCTCCGCACTCTGTGATGCCCTCCGCCATGCCCTCCCGAAATCCGTGTCGGATGATGATCGTATTAAATCTATTCGCCGTGTTTTTCAGGCTCTCCGCATCGCTGTGAACGAAGAACTGGTCGCTCTCGACCAGTTCCTGCGTGTCCTTCCCGAATGCGTTAATCCGGGTGGCCGTGTCGCCATCCTGACCTTCCATTCCGGCGAAGACCGACGGGTTAAGAAAGCTTTTGAGGCCGGCTTGTGCGAAGGTAGCTATGGTGAGATTGCCGATGCCCCGATTCGTCCGGGTTTCTCTGAAATTTACGACAACCCCCGTTCAAGTTCCGCCAAGTTGCGTTGGGCGAGAAAGAGTTTATGAAGACAGATAACCCGTCGACAAGCCGCGCATGGACAGCCAACTGGCACACGCACACGGCCCGCTGCAAACATGCCAGTGGTACAGTGGCTGACTACTGTGCCGCGGCCGCCGCGTACGGCCTGACCGATCTGGGTATCTCGGATCACACGCCTTTTCCCGATGCTCGCTGGCAACATGTGCGGATGGCGATTTCGGAATTGCCTGCTTACCGTGCCGAAATCGAGGCGGCGCGGCTGTGCTTCCCGGGACTGCGTCTGTGGGCTAGCCTGGAATGCGAATTCCGCGCGGAACTTGGGTCGTTTTACCGTGAGGTGTTACTGCACGAGCATCGCATGGACTATCTGGTGGGTGCGGTGCACTGGTTCCCGTTCCGTGGTTCCTGGTCCGGTTTGGATGAAGCCAGTGTGCACAACGACCCCAAGGCGCTGGCGGCCTACGTTGCGTACCTCATTGACTGCATGCGTTCAAAACTCTTCCTTTTCATGGCGCACCCGGACGCCTTTGGTGGTTTCTACGAGCGCTGGGACGCTGAGGCCGCCGCGGCGAGTCGTGACATTCTCGATGCGGCGCGCGACTTGGGCGTGCCGCTGGAAATCAATGCCTTTGGTTTGCGCAAACCACGCATTGACACGCCGCAGGGGACACGGTGGCGCTATCCGTGGGAGCCTTTTTGGCAGTTGGCGGGCGAGCGTGGTACACCGGCGGTGGTGAACTCCGATGCCCATCAGCCTGAAGATATCGCCGGTGAGGTGGATACGGCGCTTGCCTGGGCCACGCGCTACGGTGTGCGACTGGTGGAACTTCACCCCGGCGCGAAGAGGTAGCTATCGCGGAATGGGCCGATTTCAGCATCACTGCATGGCTTCGTTACGATCCTGCGTTTCCTTTTCGGAGGCCTTCTTAATTTGCTCTTTGGCTTTTAATCCGTAATCCACCGCTGTTTTCCCCGTAAATCCTTCCACTGCGGTCTGCAGGGTTCCTTTTTCGGCTGGGGTAGTGGTGTTTTTTGGCTCGGACTTTCCGCAGCCTGTCAGGATCAGTTCAAAGGCAAACATAAGCATCAAAAAAAGCTTGAGTGTTTTCATGCGTTAATGATGACCATAAAACTGCAAAAGTGAAGATTAAAACGCGAAAGGTCTTGAAAATCAGAAGCCTTCATCGTATCTTCGATCTGTTTTTTTGTTAACGAATAGGCAAACGGTTGGGATGCGAGAATCATCCCGCTATAACTCTCGAAAGGAAAATGTGCGTCATGGCTGATTCTAATAAAAACATGATCATGGTGGATGGTAATCAAGGGGTGGCGAATGTTGCCCATGCGACCAATGAGGTTGCCGCGATTTATCCGATTACTCCTTCTTCTGCGATGGGTGAGTGGGCGGATGAGTATAGCGCCGCTGGCCGGAAAAATATCTGGGGTACCGTTCCTCAAATTGCGGAAATGCAGTCTGAAGGCGGCGCAAGCGGGGCTGTTCATGGCGCTTTGTCTACCGGTGCCTTGACCACCACCTTCACCGCCTCCCAGGGTTTGCTCCTGATGATCCCGAACATGTATAAGATTGCGGGTGAGCTTACCAGTACGGTCTTCCACGTTACGGCCCGTTCATTGGCCTGTCAGGGGTTGTCCATCTTCGGTGATCATTCCGATGTGATGGCGGTGCGGCAGACCGGGTTTGCCATGCTGGCTTCCAACAGTGTACAGGAAGCCCAGGATTTTGCGTTGATTGCCCAGGCCGCGACACTCCATTCTCGTGTCCCGTTTGTTCATTTCTTTGATGGGTTCCGCACATCCCATGAAGTCCAGAAGATTGAGGCGCTCTCTGAGGAAATCATGCATGCCATGGTGACCGATAAAATGGCCCTGGCCAACCGTCAGCGCGCCCTGACGCCCGATCATCCGATGATTCGCGGCACCGCCCAGAACCCCGATGTTTACTTTCAGGGGCGTGAGACGGTTAATAAATATTACGCTGCCTGTCCCGGTATTGTTCAGAAGGCCATGGACGACTTTGCCAAACTGACCGGTCGCCAGTACAAACTGTTTGATTACGTTGGGGCACCCGACGCCGAGCGCGTGATTGTGATTATGGGTTCTGGCGCCGAAACGGTTCATGAGACGGTCGAAGCGCTTGTGGCGAAGGGGGAGAAAGTTGGCGTGCTCAAGGTTCGCCTGTTCCGTCCCTGGGACATCAAGACGTTCGTTAAGATGCTGCCTGTTACCGCCCACTCCATTGCCGTGCTGGATCGCACTAAGGAGCCCGGTTCTGTTGGGGAACCGATGTATGAAGATGTCCGTACCGCGATTGGTGAGGCCCAGAGTGAAAAGCTCATGCAGAACAAGTTCTATCCCCTGGTCCTTGGCGGACGCTATGGGTTGGGTTCCAAGGAATTCACGCCGGCTATGGTCAAGGCGGTCTTTGACAACCTGAGCGGGGCGAAGAAAAATCACTTTACCATTGGCATCAATGACGATGTTACCCACACCAGCTTGCCTTTTGATCCTTCATTCCAGTTGGAACACAAGGGGCGGTTTGAGGCGATGTTCTACGGGTTGGGTTCGGATGGTACCGTTGGTGCCAACAAGAATTCGATCAAGATCATCGGGGATGACACCGATTTCTCGGCCCAGGGTTATTTTGTGTACGATTCGAAGAAGGCCGGCTCGGTTACCGTCTCGCATCTGCGTTTTGGACCAGGTGTTATCCGGAGCCCGTACCTTTGTACAAAGGCCGACTTTGTGGCCTGTCACAACTTCTCTTTCGTTGAGAAGTACGACATGTTGTCCAACGCCAAGCAGGGTGCCACGTTCCTGCTCGCGAGCCCCTACAGCGCGACCGAAGTCTGGAACCATCTGCCGGATGAAATGGCGCAGCAGGTTATTGATAAGAAGGTTAAATTTTTCGTCATTGATGCCAACAAGTTGGCCGCTGAACTCGGGTTGGGTGCGCGTATCAATACGCTCATGCAGACCTGTTTCTTTGCGATCTCCAATGTGCTGCCCCAGGAGGAAGCCATTGAGGGTTTGAAGAAGGCGATCAAGAAGAGCTACGGACGCAAGGGGGATGCCGTTGTTCAATCGAACTTTAAGGCCGTGGATGCTGCTGTGGCATCACTCCAGGAGGTCAAAGTGCCAGCCAAGGTGGCCGGGAAACTCAAGATGCCTGCGGCGGTGCCGGCGTATGCCCCGGAGTTCGTCAAGACGGTTACCGCGACCCTGATCAAGCAGCTGGGGGATAGCCTGCCTGTCAGTCAGATGCCCGAAGACGGCACATGGCCGACCGGAACGACCCAGTATGAGAAGCGGAATATTGCGGTGGAGATTCCCGAGTGGAATTCAGACCTCTGCATCCAGTGTGCCCAGTGTTCCCTGGTGTGTCCGCATGCGGCCATCCGCGTTAAAGCCTACGATCCCAAGAATTTGGAAAAGGCGCCCAAGACGTTCAAGTCATGTGATGCCAAGGGCAAGGAATTTGCCGGGTTGAAATTCACTGTGCAGGTGGCCCCGGAAGATTGCACCGGTTGCGGCGCCTGTGTGTGGAACTGCCCGGGCCGTGAACGCGATAAGGTGACGAAGCAGGAGACCGGCAAGCGTGCGATTATGATGGCGCCCCAGCTCCCGTTGCGTGAAAACGAGGTTGAGAACTTCAAGTTCTTCCTTGATTTGCCTGAGACTGACACCAAGCTTTACAAGAAAGACACCATCAAGGGCAGTCAGTTCGTAAAACCTTTGTTTGAGTTCTCCGGCGCTTGCGCGGGTTGTGGCGAGACGCCTTACATCAAGTTGCTGACTCAGTTGGTGGGCGACCGGTTGTATATTGCCAATGCGACGGGTTGTACCTCGATCTATGGGGCCAATCTTCCTACGACGCCTTATACCAAGCGTGCAGATGGACGTGGACCGACCTGGGCCAACTCGCTGTTTGAAGACAATGCCGAATTCGGATTCGGGATGCGTTTGACTGTTGATAAATTCAACGAATTTGCGCTCGAGTTAGTGGATAAGATCCTGAGTGGCGCCTGTGGCGATGCGAAGATTGACAAGGAACTGTTGGCGGCGATCAAGGCAGCCGATCAGTCCAGTCAGGCGGGGATCGAAGATCAGCGTGCCCGCGTGGCGGTGCTGAAGAAGCAGTTGGCGGCATGTCAATGTGACGATTGCGCGCAGTTGGCCTCACTGGCCGACTATCTGGTCAAGAAGTCCGTCTGGATCGTGGGTGGCGACGGTTGGGCCTACGATATCGGTTACGGTGGTTTGGATCACGTGCTGGCTTCCGGTAAGAACATCAAGGTGCTGGTACTGGATACCGAAGTCTATTCCAACACTGGTGGCCAGGCTTCGAAGTCCACGCCGTTGGGCGCGGTGGCCAAGTTTGCGGCGGGCGGCAAGCCTACCATGAAGAAGGACTTGGGCATGATCTCGATGACCTATGGGAACATTTATGTGGCGCAGGTTTCGATCGGAGCCAATCCCGGTCAGTGCGTCAAGGCGTTCATGGAAGCCGAACAGTATGATGGGCCCGCGATCATCATTGCCTACTCGCATTGTATTGCGCATGGCATTAATATGACCACCGGCATGCAGGGACAGAAGGATGCCGTGAGTTCGGCGCACTTCCCGCTCTACCGGCATAATCCTGAACTGACGGCGCAGGGGAAGAATCCTCTCTCGCTGGACAGCAAGTCGCCGACCATGACGTTCAGTGAGCATGCGATGAAGGAGAATCGCTTCCGTGTGTTGAAGCAGATGAACCCTGAGCATGCGAAGGAACTGATGGCCATTGTCGATAAGAAGGTGCTGGCCAAGTACGATATGCTGACCAAGCTGGCGGGAATGGAACCTTGTACGGGCTCTCTCGCGGTGGCGGCTCCCAAGGCCTGAGTTAGCCGCTCAATGAGAAGTGAATGCAGGGAGTCCTGAGTAAAATCAGGACTCCCTTTTTATTATGAAACTTAATCAACCCCAGTTCCGGCCGCCTGCCGAGGCGGATAGCTTGATCCTTCAAGTGGATCAAGGGTGCCCTTACAATGGATGCACTTTTTGTGGCATGTATAAACATGTGTGCTACCAGTGCCGCTCGTTGGATGAGATCCGTAAGATGATTGTGACTGAGGTGCATAATACCCCTCACATCCAGCGGATTTTTCTAGCGGATGGTGATGTGATGCGGCGCCCTTTTGGTGAGCTTGAAGCGATTCTCCGTGAATTGGCCGTTCATTTCCCGCATTTGGCCCGCGTCAATGTCTACGCCACTGGCAGTGGAATCATGGCTAAAACTAGTGCGGAACTCCTTGCCCTGCGCGCCCTTAAGCTTCATACGCTTTATCTGGGGCTGGAAAGCGGTGATACGGAGATTCTGCGCCGGGTGAAGAAAGGGGAGACGGTTGAGGTGATGGTGGAGGCGGGACGTCTGGCTCAGACCTGTGGGTTTAAAATATCCGTGATGATTTTGCTCGGGCTGGGTGGGGCGGAGCGGACTCACCCCCATGCTGTGGCGACGGCGGAGGCGCTCAATCTCATGCAGCCGCGTCTGCTTTCGGCTCTGCGCGTGGTGCCGGTTCCTGGAACCGAGTTACATGATGAAGTGGTGGCCGGCCGCTTCAAGCCGTTAACCGAGTTGCAGGTGGTCCAGGAACTGAGGCTGATGGTTCAGCACCTGAATCTGACCAATACAATCTTTCGTGCCAATCACACGTCCAATCCCATTCCGCTGGAAGCCCGTTTTGGCCGTGATCAGACTCGCCTGCTAATCGAACTCGACAGGCTCATCGCCTCCGGTAACCTCGATAGCCGTTCTTCCGGACGCACTCCAAAACAGCGGTGGGACGCATAGGGGCATATCAATGACGTTGGGCTGATAAAATCACGGTCTGGTTGATGTTGTTTTCATATTAGGTACAAACCGTGCGGCAACTCACATAACAAAAGCGTTTTCGCGGCGGTTGCAAATAGGAGTAGATTTCAGTGATCTGAATGCTGAATTTATGGATAAGGCGATTGCGGACGGCCACCGGCTGGTACAGAAAATGTCTTCAACCATCAACGACTTTCGCAATTTTTTCCGTCCGAACAAGGAAGCCACCGTTTTTTCCGCCCGGGAGCAGATCAACGAAACCCTCACCTTGCTGAAATCAAGTTTCAAGAACAAAAATGTCACCATTCATTTTGATGAATCGCAGGATCTGAAACTGACAGGCTTCCCCAACGAATATTCCCAGGTCATGCTCAACCTGCTTTTTAATGCAGTTGAGGCGATTCATGCATGCGGACAGACGGAAGGAAAAGTGAATATCCGGATGGAAAAGCGTGGCGAACAAGCTTTTATTTCTATTTCCGACAACGGAGGAGGAATTCCCCCAAATATCCTGAATAAAATTTTTGATCCTTATTTTTCCACAAAAAAATGGGAACAGGCATCGGCCTGTATATGTCAAAAATGATTATCGAACGGAATATGAATGGCAGCATCACGGCAAGAAATATCGAAGGTGGCGCAGAGTTCACCGTCATCACTTCTCTTGCAGAGAATCTCTTATGAAAGGAGGTTTTTCTTTTGTTGACACGCACACCTGCAGCTTTCAGCAGTAATGATCAGTTGACAGCCGACCAGAATATCCGGGTTTCTGACTGTCCTGCATCTACATCCCATACGAGTGATGGATCGCATATTCTCGTTGTAGATGACGATCTGGACATTCTGGATATTTTTTGTAAAGGCATTCAGCAAAGCGGCTATTCATGCCTGGTTGCCGCCAGTGCTTACGAAGCCCTGGATATCCTGAACCGGCAGCCCGTTGATGTCGTCATTACTGACATCAGTATGCCGAAAATGAACGGACTGGAGCTGACCCGAATTATCCTGCAGCGTCACGATTGCGATATCATCATCATGGCCGATTATATAGAGAATTTCACCTATGAAGAAGTCATCGGCCACGGCGCCAGTGACTTTATTCAAAAACCTGTGCGGATTTCTGAAATTATTGCCCGTTTGAAACGGGTTCTTTTTGAACGGGCGACATCGGCTGTACTGGACAGAGCCGCCGAGGATCTGCGCCTGAATCTCGAAAAATTTGAACGTGCCATGGATGGCATCGTTCAGGCCATGTCCCTGGCAGTCGAACTCCGGGACCCATACACCGCCGGTCATCAGCAGCGGGTGGCAGAACTGGCTGTCGCCATAGCCGGAGTCATGAATCTTTCTGCTGACAGGATTTATGGTCTGCGCATGGCCGGAAACATCCATGATCTGGGGAAAATAGCCATTCCGTCAGAAATTCTTTGCAAACCTGGTAAACTGGGGTATATGGAATTTGAAATTATAAAAAATCACGTTCAGGCCGGGTATGATATTTTAAAAAATATCGAGTTTCCCTGGCCTATCGCAGATATCATTCTTCAACATCATGAACGGATGGACGGCTCAGGTTATCCTAACAGAATCAGTGGGGACTGCATCATTATGGAAGCCCGGATCCTGGCTGTTTCGGATGTGTTCGAAACGATGTCTTCTCACCGTCCCTATCGTCCATCTCTGGGATTAGCCCGGACAATTGAAGAGGTCTCCCGGAACAGAGGACTGCTTTATGACAGCCTTGTGGTAGATGCCTGCCTGGATCTGTTCGAAGAAAACCGGTTCTCTTTTGGCAAAGTAAAATCATTATCATGACAGATCCGTTGCGGGTATCCTTTTTTCCCTTCTGTCCTGAAAGATGGAACACTGGAAATACCATCAGACTTAGGATGACCTTATGATTCAAAGATCAAAGGATGACGATTTTTTAAGGACACTGACTCTTCTCTATGTCGAAGACAACAAGGATGCTCGGGAGCAGCTCGCATCTTTCCTGGAAAGGCGCATCGGCACCCTGGTTACTGCTGACGATGGAGCTGCAGGGCTTAAGGCTTTTCGCATGCAGAATCCGCATATGGTTGTCACTGATATCCAGTTGCCGGAAATGGATGGGTTGACCATGTCTCAGGAAATTCGGAAACTCGATCCTTCCATACCCATTATCGTCACTACAGCTTTCGAGCAAACCGACTACCTCTTGCGGTCGATCGATATTGGTATTGACAAATATGTGACCAAACCGGTTGATCCCAGCCAGCTTCACCGGGCAATGCTGGACTGCGCGCACCGTTTGCTTGCTGAGAGACAGGTTGAACTTTCAGCAAAAGTATTCGACAGCAATCTGGAAGCCATTGTCATCACCAATGCCGACAACCACATCCTTTCAGTCAACCGCTCGTTTACCGGTCTTACCGGTTATGATCCGGAAGAAGTCATCGGCCGGTCCCCTGATTTTCTGTTTTCGGAAAAAAACAATCTGAGAACTTATGCTGACATAAGACGCCAGATCACGGCAAAGGGAAGCTGGTGCGGCGAGATGTGGAGCAAGCAAAGAAACGGCGATTCCAGCCCTGACTGGCTTTCCATCACCACTCTCACCGATCCATCCGGGCGTATCACTCACCACATCGCTATATTTTCCGACATCTCCGAACGCAAACGCACAGAGCAGGCGCTGCGTGATGCAATGAAGGCATCTGAAGCAGCCAATATTGCCAAAAGTGAATTTCTGGCCAACATGAGTCATGAAATACGAACGCCCATGAACGGCATCCTCGGCATGACCGGACTGCTGTTGCGATCTGATCTGAATTCTGAACAGCGGCGGTATGCTGAAATAGTTATCGAGAGCGGGCAATCGCTGCTTACCATCATCAACGATATTCTCGATCTGTCCAAGATCGAAGCCCGCAAACTGGAGATGGAATCACTGGACTTTGACCTGCGAATGATGCTGGAAGATATTACCGACATATCTGCTGTCCAAGCGCAGCAGAAGGGACTGAATCTGGCATGTCTGGTCAATCCGGACGTCCCCTCACTTCTGAGTGGAGATCCCGGCAGGCTGAGGCAGACGCTTGTCAACCTTATCGGTAATGCCATCAAGTTCACCCCTGCCGGGGAAGTCGCCATTCAGGTTTTTCTGGATAAAGAGGATAAACAAACCGTAACACTTCGATTCACGATCAGAGACACGGGTATCGGAATCCCCCAGGATCAGATCGAAACAATTTTTTCTCCTTTTGTCCAGGCTGATGGTTCTACCACGCGCAAATATGGCGGTACAGGACTGGGGCTGGCCATTTCCAAACAGATTACGGAATTGATGGGAGGAACGATCGGATGTAAAAGTGATTT
>Ga0118677_10000642_pt1 | contig 75827 bp, 77 predicted proteins | sample AliMusrvi5mmetaG_FD_86154 | JGI IMG/M metagenome (GOLD analysis project Ga0118677, IMG submission 86154) | reverse complement strand
GTCTCCGGTCGGCCTACGGCCTCCCTGCGCCGGAGATGGACAACCCAACAACAACCCACTAGAAACCAAAACAACCTTCAAAGACTAACTCTCATGTGGTCCAACTTCCCGAGTCCCGTCACAAATCCATCAAAAGGATGGTCGGCAAGCTGCCTGGCACAGCTTCCGGCGCTTTCGGTATCCCATGCCTGGATGCAGGCATAGAGGCACATTTCCTTACGCCGACGGTTGTTGATCGCCCAGATCGCGTTGGCGATCGAGAGACGCTGCCTGAATTTCGCATCCTCGAGATCGGTCCCCGGAGGGATTGGAAAATCGAGAGTGAAAGCGACATCGGCCCTCTCCTCCTGAAACTCCAGTACCTCCAAGGGGGTGAGTCGCTCGGGAGACTCACCAAGATTCACCTCTAGCACACCGAGTCCATTCTCCTCGAGGATCCGAGATCCCTCGAAGAGTGCGGCAAAACCACCCGAATCAATGAGAACCGGCAGACGGGGCCGTTGCTTCATCTCCTTGGCATAGTGATGACTGACCATCACTGCCTTAGCCAGACGTGGGAGATAAGGTTGGATGAGCTTATCCAAGGGGTAGCGATCTCCGAACGTAGTCACTGGGATGTACGCTGGGAATGTGATGGTCCCCGAGGGGGTGACGAGGGAGCGTGTGGTAGAAGCGATGCAGACCATGGATGGATGGGTGATGGAGATTATCTGGAGAACCAGAGATGGAAGAGGTCGAGGAAGGTCTCCTGCCGGACCTCGTCAGCCTCCAGTACGGCCTGAGAGAGTTCCTTGTCCCCCTGAGCCAGCCTGACGGCAAGGATGTGCTTGCAGGTATGTCCCTTGACGTGATCCGGGCAGTCGCAGGAGAGGACTCTCTCGTTGCTGGAGGGAGTGGTAGTGAAGCCAACAAGGTGAGGATCTAGCCCTCCGCTCACCGTCCACTCCTGCAGACTCATTGTTATAACCTTCAGCTCCACGGCACGCCTGAGCCTGTAGGGATCGACTCCGATCTGGAGAGTCGATGGGTGAACCGCAACGATGCCTCCAAAGGGTGCGTCTCCCAGCGCCACAGAACCGGCATGAAGTAGTGCCTCGGAGATCCACGCTGCCGCCCGCTTTGCGGAAACTCCTCCCAGCGCCACGACCTTGTCTGTGGGAGTGGAGGAGAGCTCCTGGAGGCTTCGGATGCCTGCACCGATCAACTTGCGTGCCCAGACGGATCCGATGCCGTCTACGAGGGTGAGTGACGCGGCCTTGGCTTCCAAACCGTTCCTGATCATCTGCCTGAGTAACTCAATGCGTCGAAGGCAGGGGGATTTGGGCTTCTCCTCCTCACCCTCCACTTCCGGGTCAAGCAGTCGCTGGACCGATGCCATGGCCATCAGGATCCTCTCGATGGAGTCCTTCAACCGTGTGATCTCGAAGGGGTAGCAACCGAACTCCAACGCAACTGCATCTGCATCTCCCGAGTGAGTCCAATCCATGAGGAGAGTTGCAGTCTTAAGTGCTGAGAGGAGTCTCTTGCCTGTAGCGGGGGGAGTGGTGGTGCTCCCTTTACCAAAGAGGAGTGACCTACGGGTTGCCAGAGAATCAGCAAGTGTCTCAAGTTCCTCGTAATCGACTGAGATCACTGGCTCGCAGTCCCCTGTCGCCGCTGCTGCCACGAGCAGGTCAAAGAAGGTGGGCTCCGGTACCGATTCAAAAAACCTCCTGATCTGGAGGACGGTCTCCGGTCTGAGCATCTGCCGGATTGCGATCCTCCCGAGGGGGGTGACTCTGAAGTCCGAAGTGTCTGGGTGAAGATCGATGATGCCGGCCTCGGTCATGTCATTAATGGCCTCATCAAGGGGGAGGGGAATCTTCTGATGTGCCGCGAGGGTGGAGGAAAGGATGCGCTCCAACTGGGGGCGTGATCGTCCCATCCCCGACTGGATCTCAACGAGGAGTTGCTCTTCAAAGGCTGCCCGATCACGAAGCCCGGAGACGATCTTCTCAAACCTGCCACGGGCATACCTCTCCACGTGTTTGTCCCAAGTGGGAGCAAAGAGTACAGCCTCTCCCTCGTCATCCAGTCCTAGGCGGCCGGCACGTCCAGCCCTCTGCCAGACGGTATTGGTGGCGAGGGGTGAGAACTGCCCTTCATCGTACCCTTGCAGATCGTAGAGGATGACTTGGCGGGCAGGGAGATTCAGGCCCATCTCTAATGTGCCGGTGGCTACAAGTATCGGGGTCTGGTTGTTCCGAAACGCTTCCTCGACGGAGCGTCTTTCACTATGCTGCAGTCCTGCATGGTGATATCCCGCCTGAATTCCCTGAGAACAGAGGTGCCTGGCCAAGGCCTCGCTCCTGCGTCGACTCTGGACAAAGACAAGGCTCTGGCCGCCGCGTTTGCATATCTGGGCGGATTCCTCACAAAGAAGGTCGGGCTTCTCATTGGCCTTTCTGAAACGGCTCACGCGCCAGCGCAATGGAACTGGTCGCCACTCGGATCCGAACTCCACCCCATCCAGCCAATCGGCAATCTCACCCCGGTTACCAAGGGTCGCAGACAAGCCCAGGATGCGTACAAAGGGATTCAACCGTCGCAGTCGGGAGATAGTTCCCTCCAGCCTGGCTCCACGTCCAGGGTCTCCGAGGAGGTGCAACTCATCGACGACCACCAGATCGACCTGAGGGATCCACGACCAGTGACTGCGCCAGTTACGCGTGCAAGCATCGAGACGCTCGGGCGTCATGATCAGCAGATCCGCCTGATGGTAGGGGACCGGTACCGATCTCCCTTGAGGACCGTAGTCACCGGTAAAGATGCCAACCTTGAAGTGATCGAACTCCTCGCTCCACTTGGACACCAGTTCCTCAGCAAGGGCACGCAGAGGAGAAAGGTAGATCACTTTGTGTCCCGCCTCCAAGGCACTGTGTATCGCGATGGCAGAGAGCCAAGTCTTACCGCTGCCAGTTGGCATTTGGAGCACGCAACTGAAGCCGGAGGAGAGAAGTCCGTGATCCATGACTTCCTGCTGAACGGGGTTCAACAGGAAGTCCTTCATACCCACAATGGGATAGAGGGAAGCAGGCATAAAAGCAAGTAAACAAATCAATACTTGCGCTTATAGAGACTAAAAGGCATGAATATCGAAATTCTAACCAAGCTCCCGCAAGTGTCATTGAACCTTCGATATCAGCTCTACAAGGAGAAGCACGACCCTGCCCGATGGGAGGACGTTGCCGCCAAGAAGCTGAAGATCGGTCTCTATCGGATGCGATCCATCATGAACGGGGATGAATCCCTTTCACCTGACGAACAGGAGGCAGTCGCCGAATGGTGTGGGCGGTCTGTGGATGATATTGGGAGCGCTCCCATCTATCCGGCAGACACGGAGGGGATGACAAAAGAAAATCTCCGATTCCTCATCGGTAGCCTCAAGGGAAGAGGTGGGCAGAAGCAGTTCTCAGAGTCGCTGGGTGTACGCCCCGAGCAAGTAACCCGGTGGAAGAAGGGAGGGGTCATCCCTCATGGAAGCAACCTGCGGGATCTCCTGAAATTCTTCTCGCTCGATGCCGATCTAGATCTCGGGAAGACACCGTTGTTCCTAGCCAACTTCCCGATTCATGGAGTGGCCCAGAAAGATTGGATCATCCAACGACTGCAGGAGATGCCGCACGAGCAGCTTGCACCTCATTTCCCCTCCATCAGCAAGCTGATCTCCCCTGAATGAAGAGCCTGCGTCTTCCGGATTCGGGCAATGGGAGGCCGGAGATGGTTGCTTGGGAGTCACTGCAGATCCCAAAGGAATGGTGCGAGTTGATTGATGGATTGGCTCCCGGGACTTCACCATCTGAAATCCAACAGATCTGCCTGCGAGATCACAAGATGCTGGAGAGCCGAAGGAACATGATCGTCTCTGCACCCACCAACTCGGGTAAGTCGCTCATCGGATATTTGTTTCTCCTCAATGCAGTCAAACGTGGAAAGAGAGTGGTCCTCTTGGAGCCGTTTCGTGCTCTAGCTCAGGAGAAGTATGAGGAGTTACTCGATCATCGAGCTGAGATTGAAAAGTGCTTGGGGAGGAAGTTCACGCCGAAGATCACCACGGGAGATTATGCCCTCAATGAGGAGACGCTTGCCTCTCCTCCTCCAGAGGAAGGGGAGCTGATCATTGCAACACCAGAAAGGATCGAGGTCATCCTGCGTCATCCGCAATACGACGGATGGATCGATGGTGTGGGTGCTATCTGCGTGGACGAGGCTCATCTGATCTCGGATCCGAAACGGGGAGGAAGTCTGGAGTTCGTTATTGCGAGCTTCCTTAGTCGCAAGTCACCCCCAAGGGTTCTGCTTCTCTCAGCCACACTTGGAAATACGGAAAAGGCTCTCCGGTGGCTTGATCCCTGTGATCTGGCGACGTCCTCCCTAAGGTGGCCCCCGCTCAGGCGTGAGATCTTGGAGCTGGAGGGTGAAGAATCTCCAGATGCCGCTATCTGCTCATTGGCTCAGAGCATTCTTTCCACTGAGGGAATGTCGCTGATGGTTTTCGTCTACCGAAAGACAGACACGGTGAAGCTGGCTTCAATCCTAGAACAAGAACTGGGGATTTCTGTGCTGCCGTATCATTCCAACATGTCTCTTGCCCGGAAGGAGAGTGTCCGGAAGGCATACACATCGGGAGGCTGCCGATGCCTGGTCTCAACCACGGCTCTCGGTACTGGAATCAATCTTCCCTCAACTCATCTGATCATTCGGGACACCACATTCTTCCCCGAAGGAAAGATCTCTCCCTCGCAGCTCCACCAAATGATGGGGCGAGCTGGACGTGGAGAGAGGGAGGGGCACTCCTATGTGATTCTGCGTCCAAAGGATGGATGGAATATCGCTGAAATCGAGAAGGCGCTTGTCGATGAACCCCTCCCAGAGCTCAGCTCAGGATTGCTCTCCAACAAGGCTCCAAAAGGTGTTAATGCTGACAGGGCTCAGGAGCCAGCGGCGAGACTCCTCCTCTCACTTCTCTGCCGGGGCGGAGAGAATGGATTCACCAAAGAGGAGTTGGAGAAGTTTACCTCATCCCTGTTGGCTGGTGAGGAGTTAGCGCCGGGGTTAGATAAGGGACTGAAGTGGCTGAGCGAACCCGGTGTGCTCTTGGCCTATGAACGCAAGGAGGATGGGGTGCTCTTTCCTACGAGTCTTGGGCGTGCCTCAGCAATTGGTGGTCTCCCGCCCTCAATTGCTGCAGCCGTTGGCCGGTTGCTGCGTGATCTCTTCTCCGTGGATGACGATCTATCGATCACGTCGTCACTTTCCGGATTGGATATCCTGCTCTTGGCAGAGCTCGTATCAGAAAGAAACTTCGTTGGGGGACAGTACTCAAAGGCTCTGGGGGATCAGGTCGAGAACTGGACTGAACGCTCGCCGGATAAATCTAAGATCTTCAATCAGTGGATCAGGTCAGGCGAGGGAAGCTCGCATGCAGATGAGCTTTTTGGATCCCTTGGGATCGCTCGCGGGAAAAATGCTGCGGAGAGTGCCCGTAAACAGGGGTACATGAGGATGCGGGCAGCAGCTATTCTCTGGATGAGAGGACGGGGTGCATTGTGGATGGATATCTCCCGCCAATGGGGTGTGGAGGGTGCCAACATCTCGGAAGATGAATGGATTCGGAACAGGTCTTGGTTGATCTCCGGGTTCGCAGCGATCCTGGATATACGCTGCTTCTACTTTCACCTGCGTGAGGAATGTGAGGCATCCGACGAGAAGATAGCCAAGGCAAAGAAGATCCTCAGGAGACTGCGTGCGGAGTGTTTTCAGGTTCTGGGCAGACTCAAATACTGCTCACCCCTCGGTCCTCTTCTCACCAGAATGAAGTCGGCTGGAACGAAGGGGGTGGGAGTCGTGACGATCGAGAAGCTGGAAGCGGCTGGCCTGACTACTCCTCAGGCAATATCAGAACTAACTGAGGAAAGAGCTCGTGAGCTCGGAATTGATCCAAAGCGACTTGCAGTGATCAGGGGGTATTTGAGGCGGAGATAAGCTGTGAGATTATTCACCACTTGATTCACCTCTAGAATATCTTTCAGCTCTAATTAGAGCTGCAATGACTGATTGCGGAACAGTGTTTGGTGCGCCGGTGAGTCTAATAGTCAATTCACGATCCCTTTGAAGTTTTGCACTGATATGGTCCTCTGCCATTGACTGAACGAGTTGCTCGCGACCCTCATCGCCAACGAGCAAGTTAAAAAGTAGTTGTGGACTCTTTCGTAGATGGAACCAACAAAAATTACGGCCACTAGTTCTTACAGCTATGTGCCCTTGGTTATAAGTTAGTTTCTTTGTATCGGGATTACCGGGTATAGCCTCCACGATGATATCCATCATCTTTAGAGAATCAGGATTCGATCGATTTACCCAATAGGAACGGTCTTTTGTAATTTCACTCCCCTCGATTTCCTCAGAGGCAAGTTCTGTTACATCCAGAAGCTTAGCAAAATTAAGAGCTAGGGAGTTATTTCCAACAACTAGTGCGTTTAATTGTATAGCGATAATTGGTATAGATTTATTCATCAATCCCAAGATATTGAAAAAACGGCTAGTTATGTTTTCTGCTACTATAACAGCCTTGTGTTCAAAGTTTGGATAACGATTTCTTTCAAGATCCCAATACTCAATCGCACGTATGATATGACTTTCGTCGAGTCGCCCTAGCATGACCTCCACCTCGTATCGGATCTCATCCTCAGGATCCCATAAAATAAAATCTAATCGTCCCCCACTAGCCTGTTTCTTCTCCCGTGTTATAACTGTTAGGTCACCAAGGCCAAGAATTGAAGGATCATTTTGAATAAGGTCCTGGAGCCATTTTTCATCTTTGCCGACATCACGCAGGAGAATGTTCTTGGAGGGGGCAGTACTCTATGTCGCTCATAATTATTTTGTATCACCGGACGCTGTTATCGTCACTTTAAACTGCATGCCTAGAAGCCTTGGAAGGCATCTGCAAGCTTAACCCTCCGCTGAAAATCACTCCGGATGAAGTCCGTGATGAAGCGGTTCAGGGCATCGCAGATGGCCGACATGTTCTCCGAAGGAAGTCCGTTCGGGTGTGCAGTAAGTCGGCCATGGGCGAAGATATGGCGAATGCAGGCGGCGTGGGTTAGCACAGCGAGATCGTTTCCCGCCCGGAACTTCTCCAAGAATGCTACCTGATACCCGCTCTGGGAGTATTCCTTGAGGAACTCCCCCAGAAGATTCTGGGGATCCTGCTCGCGACAGAACTTTGCCAGGTCGCGGATGTGATGCCGTGGGTGGTGAGCAAAGAGGCTGCGGTAGGGAGGTGCAGGGTCGTCGGCCAATTCGGTGTATCCCTCGAATGCCGACCACGAGAAGAAGACCCGGGTGAGGGCTCCGTATCCCATTGCTGTCTCAGGGGTGAATCCCTCGAGATCCATGCCGCGAAAAGAGGTCGCGAGCCGGAAGCGATTGGCAAATCGGTAGAAGTCGAACTTGCTCCCCTTGAACCCCAGTGGCCTAGTGCTATCGCCCGCTGCCTTCACGATGAGTCGAGCTTTGGAGAAGCCTGGCAACGCCTGCTCTAGGTATTCGTATTCGTTTTCGGCCATGAAGATGATGTTACCCGTTGTCACGACTATGACACGCGGAAGGTTTGATGGAGTCAAATCCCTCTCGTACATTCTCTTCAGACATCAGGAATTCCTTCGCAAAAACGGAGGGTGCCAACCTGGGAGGAGACAAACCCCAAGGTGGCTGGATGAGGAGACTCATCCGATGTGCGGCGGGAGAAATCCGCCGAACAAAATCAGTCTCCCGGATCCAACCGCCGCTTCCTGATAGGAGTCGGCGGTTTTTTCGTTTCCGCATTCCTGGTGTCCCAACCCCTAACCACACCTAAACCAACCATGAGCAAGAACATCACCTTCCGTTCCATCCCTAACTCCGCATGGGGTTTCCAACCCCTTGAGCCACTCAGCGAGGTTTGGGGCGTCACCGAACAGGGGAAACCGTGTCGTCTCGGCGTCCTTCACAAAACCTATCGCAACGAACCGGGACATACTCCCGGCAAACCAATCTGGGTATATGCCATCGACGGCAAGGGAGGCTGGGCCGCCACCAGCGAGATCTCCGAAGAGGATCTCAAAACCAAAGTTCTGAAACTTCGTCACCCGAAGAAAACCACATCCTCCAAGTAAAACCCTCCCACTAATCCCAAGACTATGGCAACCATCCGCATTCCAGCCCCTCTCAGGAAGCTCACCGACAATCAGGAGGAGGTGCCCGCAACGGGCTCCTCCATTGGGGACATCCTCGACGAACTCAACAGGGTCTACCCAGGCTTCGCCGAACGCATCGTGGACGAACAGGGAGAAATACGCCGCTTCGTGAATATCTTCCTGAACGATGAGGACGTGCGCTTCCTTCAGGAGAAGCAGACGCCCGTCAAAGACTCGGACGTGATTTCCATCGTTCCAGCAATTGCCGGAGGGTAGTTTCCGCTTCAGCGTGGTCGGTATTTTTCATCCGGATGGGGAATCTCTGGAACAGGAGGCGGAGTCGACGAATCTATTGGCTCTAGGAACTTCGTGATCAGGCGATCCTTGTACTGGATCATCAGATCGATTTCGCGATCGGAGATCTTTTCAAACTCCGAATAAGGAAGAGGGGTTCCGAAGACATGGTTCTTGTAGGTGAGCATGGAGTCCCTGTTGTATTGCTCGACATTTCGCTGATGCATATTCAGGGAAGAGGTGATCGAGCCTATGGGGTTTGCGAAAGGGACGAAGGGGCGGTCATAGGGTTTTGGTTTGAATTCCCCATTGGCAAGAATCCATTCCTTGCTGATTCCGTATTCCTCCATGACGGACTGAAGCGCCTCGAGTCTGATCTTCCTCTCCTCGAGGTATTTCCTATGAACAGCTACCTCGGCATCGAAGGTGGCTCGCGCTTTTTCCAGCCCGTAAGTCCCTTGGTACTCAAGGGCTTCTGGATTGATTGCCTCGGGTTTTACCCGGAGCAGGATCTCCCCGACGATCATACTGCGGATATATTCCCTAGCATGAGGGCGATGGTCGGGGCCCATGCCACTCGGTAACCATTCTGCGCTCAAAACTTTCTGGAGATCGTAATCCAGCATCGATTCCCTGGGTATTGGAGGGAGTTCTCCAATAAATTCGCCATCCTCCACACTGGATGCCTCTTCATTCTTCTTTTTGAAGTGCTCTTTGATGGTTCCAATTAACCAGGCCACTAGGACAATGCCGCCGATGATGGTCCACATATAGTTTGTTGATTTGTTGTGTTACCTCGGATGGTTCTATTTCAGGAGTCCTTCATGGAAAGTTCACTTTGACCATGGTGCTTTATTTCTACAGAGAGCATCTGCAGCAATCTGACCTCGTAACTGGAGGTCATTCCAAATGAATCGGCAGGACCATTCTGAAAGAAAAAGTTTGGATCTGTGGCAGCCCTATCCCAAGCCTCACGGAGGATAGGGGCCTCCTCGGATGGTGTCATTGCGGTCAGCAATGACCATCCATCGATGTTGATCATCCAGACGGGCCGCGACTTGAAAGGCCCCGTCCTGGGAATTGCATTTCTCGCTAGTTTTTCTTCGATCCACTGCTGCGCTTCAACCTCAGAGGAAAAATCTCTCGTGGCCGTGACAGGAAAAACCTTTCTCAGGTCCCTCCCCCTTAATTCTGGATCTCTTTTCCTGCGTGGTTCGCAAAGAGTAGTCAGTCTGAACTTTCCCCCGACTGCATGTACAAGAAAGAGCTCCCTGCTGTTGTCCGTCCAGTTTTTCAAGGCGACCTCAAAGAGAAGTAGTTCAAAATCATTGGGTAGTTTGAATGGTTTCCCATCAGCAAGTTGGCGTGAAGCCTGAAGCAGAAGCTCTTTGTATTCCCAACCTCCTTCCTCTCTGCTGAGAAACTCCTCAAGAACTCCAAGATCATTCTCGTATTGCCGAGTTACGGCGGCGGCTATCATCCGCGCTAGCATGACTGGTTGCAGTGAACTTCCAGGCAAGATGTGGGAAAAGGAATATACCGACTCGAAGGCTCCCACCCCCGTCAGAGCCAGCATGCTCTCATAGGTGGTGCTCCATTCTGTCGCTCGGTGAAGAATCATCCCCTCCACAAGGTTTCTGGCTTCCTCAATTCTCCCGCAGAGAAGGGCTCCCTGAATCCTGTTGCTAATTCTAAGCAACTCCATGTTCTGCTCATAAAGCAGGGGTTCCCCTTTTTTCGTAAGCAATTCTTTTCGGATATATGCCTCAAGCGGCTTCAGCAACGGATTCCAGAGAATTTTATAGCAGTGATAGTGGTCGACCCGACCGGCCTTGATAACCAAAGCCTTTGCAAGTGCTTCATCCCCACGGATAAGGGCAAGAGCAGCTCGATGCCCATAGTACTGATACATGCATCGGAACTCCTGCCTCCTTTCGTTGAGAATCCCTTCAGCTTCCTCAATTCTCCCCAGAAGCATCAGCAAGTGCACCTCATCCAATCGGTGCAGAGTCAGGGCCCATTCCGTGGGAGTGTCATATCCCGCGATTAGACAGCGTACTTTTTCAAGAGCTTCCTCATACCTTCCAATGGCTTTCAAACTACGGGTCAGTGAACCCAGAGCCCGACCCGTTTCCTGGAAAGGCTTCGGAAGAGTGTTGATGAGATCGAGGGCGATCTTATGAAAGCCTGCCTCGGAGTAGTCGGAGGCGTTTGAAAGGACATCCTCACAATTATAGGTGGCCTGCATGGACTCATCAGGAGGTCCTTCCAATTCTAGCCAGCGGATGGCTGATTTCAGATTGGAGTCCTGACCGTTTCTCAACCTGCCGACAGCCGTTGGAGCGGAGGAATCAACACAGGCGTTTCCTTTGTAGGATACCACGTAGGGAACCTCAAAGAGTTTGAAGTCTTTCAGGATCTCGGGATCTGTGACTCGGTTGGACCTGACCTTGTAGCCAACTGGGTAGACAAATCCTTCAGGGAGGGAGGTAAGAGATGAATTCATGGAGGCCGCTTGGAGGGTTTTCTTGGTTTTAGACATTTATTGATTCGGTTGTTTTGGAGGGTCGTGCAAACAAACACTCCCCTCTACCCTATGGGGGTTGTTTGGAAGATCTTTTACCGCCACTCCCAGGGATGCTTCTTGTTTGCAAAATAGCCGCTCGCGAGATCGCTCCGCCAATCACGCTTGGTGAGTTCCAGTTCATGAACGATCCCCTCGATGGAAAACCATCTGTCGGAGGGTAATTCCTCCCTAGGTAGCTGGATGCGGACTCCCCCATGGTTGGTGACGGCTTCGACAATGAAGGGAACATCTCCTCCCGGAGCCCACCCGAGAGTGACCGTGGCCTCGTCAATACCGGACCTGACGATGTCCTTGGCGAGTTGGCGTGCCCTGAGGGCGCCGCATTTGTCCACCTTGTGAGGATCTTTACCGGCCAGAGCCCCACCTCCTATCGGTACGGAGGGGCCGTAATGGTCGATCACCAGCTTCTTTCCCGAGAGCCCGTTGTCTCCCTCTGGCCCTCCGATGGCAAATTCACCGGCTCCATTCAGGATGAGTTTGCTTGGTTCAAAGGTGCTGTGGAGTCCAGGGATCCCATTGATCTCGTTGTCCGAGAGGACGCATTCGATCAGCGGGAGCAGGATCCGATGCTGTTCCTCGCTCTGTAATCCGGGGGCATGAAGGACGCTGAGGATCAGCCTGTTCCAAGAAACGCTTCCGAAAAACTGATCCACATCCAGGGAGACAAGCACTTTGAAGTCGGGGCCGAAGAGGTCCTTGCAATCCTTCCGATGGGTGATGAAGCCGTGAAGCCGCTTTCCTAGATCCCATGCTACCCAATGGGCGGTCGGAAGGTAGTTGGTGGCCTTGTTCCTGCAGGCGTATCCGATGACGATGTTCTGGTCGTCGGAGAAGGGTCGGATATCCACTTCTTCCAACGGCAACTCCTCTTCGCAGAGATCGGAGATGATGCGGAGATTCTCCGGATCCGGTATCCATCGGCCTCCATAACCGGCGCTCCGATAGACATCCCTCACAATGCTTTCGACATCAATCCTGTCACTGCCGGTCGCGATGCGCCCATCGATGAAGACGGCATCTCGGTGGACGGCTACCTCGACTCCCACAAGGGACTCAGGTCGTTGATCCACGGCAGCAGTTACGATGCCTTCGGCGATGGCATCGGCAAGCCTGTCGGGGTGACCGGGTGAAACGTATTCTGCGTATTGGTTCATGGATGAATTGGGGTAGAGAAGAGTTATGGTTTTGGGAGGGTGATGATTTCATTCACCCAGGATTGGAGATCGTCGAGGTAGGGAGGATCGGTGATGGCCGCGATGGTCCGGATTCGCCCAAGTTGTCGGATTAGGCTCGCTGCGGGGCGGCCCACATATCCGTCCGTTGCAAGGAGGACGACTTTGGGTCGCCTTCCGGAAGGGATGTCATGGAGATGACGGAGGACGGCATCAATATCGGTACCCCCCGTATTCTTGATGGGAATGCGGGAGAGATCGGTGCCTTTCGCCTCGCTCACCACGGTGGAGAAGGCGAAGACCTTCAACTCCCCACGACGGAAGGGCTCCCTGCAAACAGCAGTAAGGTACGGCAGGCATTGGTTCATGGAACCGCTGACATCTAGGTAGAGGTGGACGACCGGAAGCCGAGCACGGCGAACACGTGGCTCCTGAACCGAGGAGCGGTAGATCAGCGGACTCACGCCGGTGATCGAGCGCAGCGCGGTGATCCGTCGATCCCGTTCGTCGGGTAGTACTGTTTCGATGCTTCGATCAGAGAGAGAGACCTGAGGCCGATAGATTGACGGGCCCCTGCCACTGTGGATGCCACATTTGCGAAGTACTTCCCGGAAGGCCTTCTTGAAGGCCGCCCCAGGGGCCTCTTCCCTCTTTAAAAAGTAGTCCCTGGCATTGGTTCCCTGATCACGTCCCGAGATCCTGACTGGAGGTGGAGGCCAGCCTTCAACGATGCTTCGGACAACTCCTGTGAGGAGAGGGTTTTCCAGTGATTCCTCACCATGGTTCCCCAACAGGGTCAGATCACCCAGATCCAGGGCAGTGAGGGAGGCCCTCAGGGCCTCGTAGATGTCATGGTAGGTGAGGGTTCCGTCATCAGGACCATAGAGCAGGTGAATAGCTCTTCTCTCCTTTTCGGGTAGATGCGCGATGGCTTCATGAAACGGGCCGGGCCATCCCGGAGGAGGCCTCAAAAGGCGGGACGGGAAACTGTCGAAGGAATTCGTCGAGGTGAAGAGCTTCACGCCGACGCTCTGGCCCACCGTGCGGGCAAGCATGGAATTGATGACTGCGTCGAAGACGATGTTGTCGATGACGGTACCCCTGGGGAAGAGGCGGGTATGGCCCAAGATCACATGGTGGAGTTCATGCAGAATCAGCAGGAAGAGATCCCCATCTGAGGAGCAATACTCTTCGACGAACTCTTTGTTCAAAAGGAGCCGGGGCGTCATGGAGCACTCCACACATGCCGTGGGGATGGCATTACTGAAATCGATATCAAGGAGACCGAAGAGCTTCTCCATCTGGTAGGAAGCAGCCGGAAGGACATTAAAGATCCGGTCACGAATGGCAGCGGCCTCACGAGTGCGGGGTTTGTGGGAGAGAATATTCATATTTTGATCGCCCGGTCATCGAAGGCCACGGGCAGATTGAGGAGTCGCTCCCAACTCAGTTCCGGTTCCCTGCGGCTGAGGTAAAGCGTCCCGATGGTACGGGAGAGGACTCCCGCGCAGAGCAATGGGTCCTCGCAGAGTCTGGGCGTCCGTTCAAAGGTCGAATTCAGCTCCCTGAAACCGATCAGGAAATCGATCTCCCAATCAGGAAAAACGGGATCTCCGATCAGGGAGAAGATCTCGTTCGGATCTTTGTATACCTTTGGAAGAAACTTGGTGAGATGGACGTGATCAACCTGAAGGGTCCGCGGGCGACACTTGTTTCTCTGCTTGAAGGAGGGCTTTACGGCCGGGAAAAGAGCTTCAAGGTTCGGCGATTTCCAGAGGGCCCAGGTGAAGGAAAAGATCACGACCTGTCCGGAGACAGGGGTGCGTTTCAGGTCCACCTTCGTGCGCGGGGGCGCACTCATGTTGTGGTAGCCCGCTGCAAACCGGTTGCTGTGAATGGAAATCGCCATGGGTACTCCTAAGCACTCCTTTCATGCGGCAGCCCAAAGCGCTTCCAGAGGTTCTGGAACCATAGTTTCAGGTTTTCAGGATCAATTTCCTTAAAGCCATCCGGGAGAAAGGCGTTGAGGAGATTGCGGGTGTAGAGGTCCCTTTCACTGTTTTTAAGACCACTGCAGATGCTGGCAACCTCACGGCATCTGGTGAGCGCTTTCCCATAGACCTGATGCGTGGTAGTTGCAGAATTGAGCACCCGCGTGAGTTGAGACGAAAGGGTCTCGGCAGCCGTTGCCGCAATTTTTTTGGAAGATCGCAGCTTGAGGTAGAGGACCAACGACAGTGCCGACCGAAGCTCGTCACAGCGCTGGGAGGCTACTGCCTCAAGAACGAGGCTCGATAAGTCACTCTCAGAGAGTGGGAAGTCAGCCTGTGCTGCACGGATGACTCTCTCCACGGGATCAGGAATATTCAGCAACTCCTTCCATGGGTCGTCATCATGAAGGCCGGCAATGCTCCAGGCCTGACGGTGAAACGCTAGCAGGGCACCACGGTCAATGGATCCACAGGCGAGTCCCGGATGACCATGGGCAAGCGAGAGGAAGAGCGAGGACTCAAGATCCGGCGTGGGAGATTCCTCACCGGCAGTTCTGGCCAAGGTGATTCTTGCGGCATGAATCCCCAAGGCCGTCCTGAAGAGGGTGGAGAGACGACGACTGGAAAAGCGGGTTCCGGCACTCTGTAGCTGCGACTCCAGCGCCACAAAGTATCCGGTGAGATCGGGAGGATTTGTACAGAAGACCTCAAAGGCAGCATTGGTTCGTGCCACAAGATCGGCAACATTTACCGGGAACTCGTGACGGCCCCTAAACTGGTCAAAAAGAAGGACCTTTTTCTCAGCGGCTGAAAGGTCACTCCAATCTGGCACCTCGATCAGGAATCCAAAACGATCTGCCAGGGCGGGATCCAGAGGCTCGGCTCCAAGATAGACTTCACTCTGATCCTGATCATCCGTGGGAGGCGGATTCATGGCTGCCCAGCGGTACTGGAGCTTCTCCAACTGTACCCCTTGTACTCTCCGCTCATGGATGATGGAGAAGAGCTTGTTCTGGAGATCAGGACGGGTTCGGTTCAGCTCATCGATGAAGACCACTTCGGCATCCCAGATCGCCGTCGGGGTGCTGATGTAGCGCAGCGCAGTCTGAGAAGCATCCGGAACTGGGATACCCACCAGATCGTCGTAGTTCACAAGAGATGCGTTGTAGAAGCGGTAGTTGAGATCGAGCGCCTGGGCCAATCTCTCCAGTAGGAAGCTCTTGGCGGTTCCGTGCTTTCCGATGAGGAGCAAGGGTTCCTTGGTAGCGAGAGCTGCCAGCAGGACGGGCTCCAGATTATCCCAGCCGAGCAGGCCGAGTGGCTTGGTGAGATAGACCGAGGTGTTCGTTGAAACTTCCCGTTTAGTAGTTTCAAACGCGATCTCGACCTTGGGTTCTGTCTGCTTCTTGGGTGTGGTGGCTTTCTTAGGCATGGGATGACTCCTTTCGGTTAAGTTGTGGAATGTGCCCCTCGATGGCCCTGAAATAGCGCCCCCTGTATCCGATCCCCACGCCCTCTTGCTTCAAGGCGACACGGATGAGTCCAGCAACCTCGGCTACTTCTTCAGGTGTTGGGGTGGCGATATGAACTAGGAGAACTGGCTCCCGTGCTCCTCGGAAGAAGCCCGTGCCTTCAGTAATCGTGAACGAGGGGAAGTGTTCCCCTAGGAGTACGGTTGCCTTGGTTCGATTCGATTCCGCAGATGTCTCCTCAGTCGATTCCAAACCGATGAAGAGCGTGATCAACTCAGGAACATCCGTTGCGATCGTTGCGTGCTGTGTGGATTCCTTGCTCATGAGTTGGATCGACATTTGGAGGTTGTGAACGGAATGCCCCTGCTGCTTGCGATGCGCTCGGCAATGACTTGCTGAGCGCGTTCAGCCCGTTTCCTGAGAGCACGTGCCTTGTGCTTTCGGGCGACTTCCTTATTGGCGTAGATGATTTCCTGGAGTCCGTGCATGGTCGTAGTATGGCTTGGGTTGTAGGTCGCTGGGCGTCCTAGGCTTCGTAATGGGCCGCCTCGCAGAGGAGGGAATCCCGGAGAACGCGGGCGATCGATGAATCGCTCGTGTGGAGGCTGCGACGGACACGCCGCTTGGTGTAATCCGGCAGGTGCTCGGTGTAGTGGCACCACCAGGTGCCGTTGTTGTTCCAAAGATGATGGAACGGATTCTTGGTGATCCTGACTGCCAGGGTGGGTTTGTGACTCATGTTGGTGTTTCCTTTCTCGTTTGAGGTGAAACACCAGGAACCCGGGCAATAAAAAAAGCGCCCCGTTGATCGGATGATCAGGAAGGGCGCTTTTGAAAGCCGGAGAGATTGTTGTTCAGCGGGATTTCTCCCCGCTGCACATCGGATGGGTTTCCCCATCCCAGAGAGAGTTGCCTCTCTCAGCCACCGTGGGATTCTCCAATCCTCGGTAGGCAGCCCTTGGTTTTATCCTTAGGCGTTCCTGATGTTGATGAGACCATATCATTCTCCATCACCCGATGCAAATGCTCCGTGTGTCATAGAAACATCGTATAGGAGACAGCATGCCTCAAGGGGGGTAGGACGCTTGGTGACTACTCCGGCGAATAGACTATTCCCATCATTTACCAACACGCTGATCGACCCTTAGAATTTTATTTCATGCCCCGCATCGCCTTCATTTATCTGCCGGTCGTCCCCGACCAGGCATCCTCGCAAAAACTCGGACTACCTACGGTATGATTAAGCCACGTTCCCACGCGCCTTTTCAGACATCACAACAAAGACACGCACTCATTCGATGCCACAAATAGCTCTCATCTCGGATATCCATGCGAACATCGATGCGCTGGAGGCCGTGCTTGTGGATCTTGATTCCCAGGGAGTCGACGAAATCTTCTGCTTAGGGGACATCGTCGGCTACGGAGCAGCACCATCCGAGTGTCTCGAACTCGTGCGTTCTCGATGCTCGGTCACGGTGATGGGAAATCACGATCAGATGGCATCCGAAAAGGGTGTGATTCTGGCACTGGAACGGGTCTCCGCTCCCATCCGGTATGCCCGTGAGAAGCTCACCAAGGATCAGATAAAATGGCTACGAGACCTGCCCAAGGTCGTTGAAAAGGAGGGACTCACTCTTGTGCATTCGAGCCTGTATGAGCCGGAGGAATTCAACTATGTCCTCTGGAAGGAGGATGCCAGATTGCACTTCCAGCATCAGAAGACACCCTTTTCCTTCATCGGGCACAGCCACTCTCCGCTAATGGCTGTCCAATCCCAAAACGGCATCACTCTCGATGTGCCCGGAGTGGCTTCGATCACCCTTGAACCGACCGTGCGAACCATCATCAACGTAGGTTCAGTGGGGCAGCCTCGGGACAACTATCCTAGGGCCTGCTACGGGATGCTCGATACCGAGAGCCATAACTTCACATGGAAACGTGTCCCCTACGACATCAAGCGTGCTCAGGATCGAATCAAGGAAGCCGGGTTACCCTGGGATAATGCTGCCCGTCTCGCATCGGGTCGCTAAAACCTGTCTCAGAATGATCCTTCCGGAATACCTCTCCACTTTCTTTCAAGCCTCTCCGCCTGCCGGAGGATGGCCTCGTAATTTCCACATCATCACGGCGTATAACCCCGGCATCATCTTCGGAGCCGAACTCAATGCCAAAGCTGATGAGGAACTCAGAAAAGAACTGAATCTTGCTGGCTCTCGCTGCTTCCGAATCACGGGATGTTCTCCGGATCTCACGCATCGCGAGGAAGGGTGGGGAGTGGCCGGATTGACCGATGAGGAGGCTCTCTCGATGGGAAGAAAGTACGGTCAGAATGCCATCTTCATTGTGACCGACGGAATCCTCTCGGTGATCGGATGCCTCTCCGGCGAAAGAATCAAAGTCGACAGTTGGGAACAAAGAATCCTGAGAATCGTGCCATCAAACGAGAAACTATGAAAAAAGATGATCATCCTTCGATTGAGCAACTCAGCGCAGAAGAGGCGCTTCGCGCCTATGCAAGAATGATGCACAACCTGTCCGCTGATTATCTTGAGCCATTTCTGGCCGATGACTTTCACTACTCCTCGGCATGGGTTGAAGAGGTGCTCACTACTAAACAGAGGTACCTCGGCTACATCCGACCTAAACTGGAGAGTATCAGGCGCAGCGGGGATCGTGTGTGGGCTGAAATGTCTTGGCTCCCAGATTCAAGAGGTTCGTATTTGGTCATGGCTCAAGGAGACCAAGAAAATATCGTTGGGACTGTTTGGGCCCATGTGGAGGGAGATAAGATCAAGCGGATTGATATGCGACAGGCCGACTGCATAGACACTTTGGGACGATCTGGTGAGTATCCCACCTGATGAAGTTCTAACACCCAGGACTTGAATATGGAGCTAACTGGTGAACCCATCGACTTTGAGAAACTCTGGAGGATTGTCACCAGCCAGTTTCCATTGGACGTGCATTCCGACCATGGCCCTGACCACTGGAAAAGGGTCGAGCAGAACGGACTAATGCTAGCCGCAAGCTCCGGCGCTGATGCCGTCGTAGTGCGCCTCTTTGCGCTCTTTCACGACAGCAAGAGGGAGAACGAATTCTCAGACCCAGATCATGGCAGAAGAGGTGCGGCATATGCCCGAGAGCTTCGAGGTACTTATTTTCAGATTACCGACGAGCAATTTGAACTTCTGGAGTTTGCCTGCACCTGGCACACGGAGACCACTCACAATGCCAACCCAACGATCGGCACCTGCTGGGATGCCGACCGATTGGATCTAGGAAGGGTGGGAATCATCCCTGATGCGAAGTACATGAACACTGTTCTGGGGAGGCAACTTGCCAGGCAGTTACCACATTCAAACAAGAGAATTTTGTAGTAGGGGATTTTCAACGCGCATCGCGCGCATATCTGGCCAAGATCCCCTTCACGATTACATCAAGCTGTCCTCCCTGGCTGTAGTTAGCTGGTGCTACGTAGTTTGCACGATCTTCAGCAATCAGGTGATAGAGCTTTTCCTGTGTTTTCTCATCATCCCAGATATCGGATTTAAAAACTGCAATGGCATGACCTCCTTGATGACGGACCATTTTCATCGAGGGAATATCTGTGTCCCCGTCTCCAATAAAAATCATGCGTTCAAACGGAATAGGGCGTTTGTCCAGCGGTATCCATCGGTTCACGGCTTCATTATCCGACGAGTTGTAGATCCCCTTGTTGATCCGAAAGAGATACTGGGTTTTGGTCGTGTAGTTGATCGCAATGCCCGGCCACTCTGCAATGCCGTGAGAATCATAGATAAATCGCGAAGCGAAGATCTGTTTGAACCGGTCATGAATCTGGCAACCACGGATGAGTTCTTCGTTTCCTGACGAAATCACATAGTGCTCCAGCTCGAGATTGCGATCCGCAGCAAACTGGTTAAGGCGGGTAAACCATGATTCTACTCCCGGGTAGAGATTGATATCGGATCCATGCTGCCGGAGGACTTCCCGTGTGATGGGGATTCCCTTGTCCCGCGCCAGCTTCAGCATCTCGTGCATGTAGACCAGGATTTCGTCACAGTCATGCTTCTTGGCCAACTCCCTCACCTGCTTCCAAAAAACGTTTTTGTCGACGTCGTGCTTCGGCAAAAAACTGTGCTCCTGCATATTTCCTGGAGCAAGTGTTCCATCAAAGTCGTAGACAATGGCGGTTTTGCGGGGAAGTGAGGTATCGCAGGCCAGTTGCATCGTAAGATCACCCTAAAGTATCATCCTGATCTTGGAAAAGGCTGACTTCTCGGTTTGAAGGTAGCTGTTTTCCTTTTTTGGATCCCTTTTGCTTTCTTATTTCCAAGACGACCTTGGGCGGCAGGTGTTTTTATTTTTCGAGTTGGTCGTATTGCGAACCAAGCTTTGGCGTCCTCTTTGCTGACAAGATCCCGATAGTTAGCAAAAATCTTTTCTTTCGAGGTGCCCATATCGAGTGCTACTTGGTCGGCTGACTTGACGATCATAAGTTGGTATGAGGCGTAGCTGTGCCGGAATCCGTTGCGCTGAGGGATGACATTGGCTTTTTTGCAGAGCGCGGCAAACTTACGTGTAAAGTTGTTCATGCGTTGGTATTCGGGGGCAACCTTTCCCTCTGTTGTCTTAAAATCACGGAGCCAAGCTTCTAAAGCCGGATTAATTGGAACGGGTCGCCTAGATTGAGTTTTGGCTTTCTTGGCTTTGACTTCTATGACTTTCAGGTTGCGTTTTACCTCACTCCAATCGAGGCGGAAAATCTCCGTGCTTCGCATCCCGGTGAAGGCGGCGATCGCAATGGCCGGAAGGAGATCCCTTGGGCAAATAGCGAGGATCTTTTGAAGGTCCGATGGGCTATATATTGTTATCTCAGAGGGCGTTTCATTCAACTTGTCTGTTAACTCTACGGCATGCTTTTCCTGCCTGGGAAGGTAACCTCTTTTTCTTGCAAATGAAAAAAGGGTTCCGAGTGAGGCCCGAAGGTTGTTGGCATTCCTCCCAGTGGCCTGCTTGGGAAGCCAGTTGGAAATTTCATGCGGTTGTATGGATGCCATGCTACATCGAAAATCCTTTGTGAAGCGCTTTAATCGGTTTTCTAGGTCAATCAGATAAAATGGCGCCAACTTTTCCTCTTGCTTTGCAGCGATAAGCAGCGAAACCAGCTTCTCAGGGGTAATTTCAGGAAGGGTTTTTTTCTTTGCCGCTGCGACATGAGTGGACACGGCATCCAGGATACTGCCGTAGCCCTCTAATCTGTCGGAAGCATCAACGAACTGCTGGCAGATGCTTGCCAGAGAGGAGTCCGGATGCTTTCGCAAGATCTTCAACGCGGCGGTGTAGTCAGCGATTTCTTCCGGGGTCAATGCAACGGTATGCCCTGTGCCCTCAGAGAGTTGCTCGGCAATCGTTTTGGCTGATACGAGAGCTTTGTCCAGTTTGGCAACCGTCTTTCGGATTCTATTGCCAGCTTGAGTGTAGGAGAGGGTATAGGAATTGTAGATCTTACCCTTCTTCTCAGTAGGTGTTTGGTAGATGTACACGCTGCTACCCTTGTGGGTGATCGTCTTGAAGGGGCCTTTTTTACTTCTCTCCATTTCAGATTTGTCAGGAATTTGTCAGGAAAAGTCAACCCTGTCCGTAGAGGCCCATAAATACTGGATAAGGTTTCGGGTTCGAATCCCTTCGCCCGCTCCAAATCCATCGTTTGGATTTGGAGTGCTTTCCAAGATGAGAAACGGGATTCGTAGTCGCCCGTCGCCGTCAGGAGCCCTCCGAACTGGAATCCCTACTGATTCATCAGTTCTCTAGTTTTTTCAAACAAGACCCACCCTCTGAACAAGGGGATGGTTTTTCTTTTCTGGGCACTCTCTTGGCGTCTTTCCAACCTTTGGGAAATGCCAGTAAGAGATAAAAAACTCCATGATCGGATTAGGAACGCTCGGAGTTGGAATGGCATTTGCTTTTTTCAAATGCACCATCACATTGAAAAAACAGGGGAGAAGCCGCTGGGTTGCCATCCCCGACAAAGTCATCCCATGAAACAGACCTCTAACAAGCGCCCAAGAAAATAGTTTTCTGATTTTCTCAAGAAGGAATTCCGTCAGGAAATGCCTCATGGAAATGCTCGAAGCTTCCCATCCTTGGATGCAGGGCTGCTTTCCCTGTTTTTCGAAAGGATGGTAAGAGGAGACCCTTGCTTCCATGTCTCTTTCGTCTCCCACTCCTATGGTTTTCGGTTTCCGTGCAAGCGGGTTTTCCCTCTCCGGTTGACCGGCAGATCGTAGTCGCAATGAACGACGGGGAATTTACCGTGAAGCGTTTTCGCAGGATGAACGGGCGCGTCTTTCTGGAAGCCGCGAACGACTCCTTCCCGAAGCTTGAGTTGGGAGAGGATCAGGAACTCACGATCTGGGGGGCGGTGACCTATGTCATCCACCGGGCGCGATAGGCAAATCCTTCATCCTCGGTCTCTTGGGCGCTTGGAGCGCTCAAGAGATTCCTTTTGATTCTTTTCGTTAGCCTTAGACGTCGCCGCCGAAGTCTCCTCCACTGCCGTCATCACCGCTGTCAAAGTCTGAGGAGTCGAAATCCGACGAGTCGTTGTTGGCAAATGCATCCCCTTGGGCTTGGGGTTGATCTTGGCCTTGATCTTGGTTGTCGGATTGGGTCGGATCGTTATTCCCGTCCATGTAGTAATTGTTGACCACTTCCGAGGGTTGGTTGCCACCCATAAAGCCTTCGCCTCCAAATCCACTGCTCCCAAATCCTCCGCCGTGTCCCATGAGACCTTCAATGCCCTGGAAAAGGAGGGCTCCGCCAGCTACCCCGGCGGCTGTGGCCATGGCATTCTGGAGAAATCCACTCCCTTGCGGGGCGGCAGCCGCTTGCTGTGGGACTTGTTGGGCCGGCTGAACTGGTGGGGGAGAAACCGGCCGTGCTGGTGCAGGCTGGGAGGGAGCAAAGAGATTGGCAACCCCGGAAAGGAATCCGCCGCCTTGGGATGTGCGTGAGGCTCCCGTGCCGGAGAGCTGTTGTTCCAGCGAGGCAATCTTGGCCTGCGCTGCTGAGACGGCCTGTTGGAGGACGATCGTGCTCTGGGCAAGCACGTAGGGTGCATGCGGACAGGCAGCCATCTTTTGCTCGATGAGTTGTTCCGCTTCGGGATCCCGTTGCTGTGATGCGGATTGGGCGATCCGGTCGAAGAGTTCGTTGATAAGGCTGATTTCCTGAGGATTCATGAATGAGAAGGAAGCCCAAAGAATCTCTTTTTTCAAGTGTGGTAACGTAAAAATTCCGCCACACACGATGGCCTCACCTTTACCACTGATCCCTTCCCGCTTTGGCGGATGGCGGGATTATTCCTCAACCATTGAAGAGGGCGCTGGGATCGGGGCAGTCTTTTTCTTTGCAGGAGATTTTTTAGCGGCTGCCTTCTTCACGGAAGTTTTCTTTGAGGCCGCCTTCTTGGGCTTGTAGGCTTTGGAGGTCTTTTGCTCGATGACATCGGCAACCGCATCCGTGGTGAGGTTCGGCTTCAGGGGCTTACCGAAGCGACCGCGCTTAACGCTGGATCCTCCCCCTTCGGCCTCACCTTTACCTTTAAGAGCCTTTGGTTCCCTAGGCTCGAACTCAAAGCTGACTTTCTTCCCGTCAAGCTTCAGGTAAGCAGCAAACTTGCGGCCCTTCTTGGAGACAAATCCGGCGATGAGGCTGGTTCTACCAGTCTCGGAGAGCTTGACGATCTCCTCGCGCGGGATGGAGCGCTGGAGAATGGTCTTTCCGGTGCGGAATTCACACGACTTTTCGGCTCCGATCGACTGGTCGCAGACATAGCTGGTCACGCCTTCACGGATCGTCCCCTTCTTGCAGACCGGACAGGGGGCGATGGCCTCGGAGTTGCGAAGAGCCTCCTCGGCGGCGGGATCTCCTTCACGTTCACCGAAGACAAACTTCAGCTTATACTCGGGATCGAACTCCAGCTCTGCTGAGAAGGGCTTGCCGAACCGGCTTCGGAAGCCATCAAGCGGGCCGACCGTCTTCTTCGTGAGGAGTTCGGTGATCTCGGGGCGCTCGAGAGGGCGTCCGGCGAGGGATTTCCAGAGACTGAGGTCGCAATTCCTGCATTTGAACTGGCGGACATTCTCCTTGAAGGGGCCCTTGCCACACTTCGGGCAGATGACATCAAGATCGGGGAAAGCCCCCTCGGAGTCATCGGTGAAGCCTTGCGCCTTCGACACGATGTCCCGGGTAAAGACACGGATCTCTTCCATGAACTCGGGCCGCTTGAACTCTCCGGCCTCCATCTGCTTGAGCTTATGCTCCCACTCACCCGTCAGTTCCGGTGAGGTGAGGACGGCCACTCCCATGTGTCGGAGCAGGTTGACCAGCGCCATCCCCTTGCTGGTGGCGCTCAGGTCACGCCCCTCACGGAGCACATAGCCATCGCCCAAGAGTCCCTCAATAATGGCCGCGCGTGTGGCAGGGGTGCCGAGGCCGCGTTGGCTCATCGCTTCACGGAGTTCCTCGTCCTCTACGAGTTTGCCGGCACCCTCCATGGCGCTGAGAAGGGTGGCTTCGTTGAATCGCGCCGGGGGGCGGGTCTGAGCCTCTCGCACCTCGACGGAATCGGTGCGGGCCGGCTCAAGGGCTCCATCGGTGGCCGTTGCCACAGGGACCAGAGTCTTGGCATCTTCCTCTCCCTCGGCGAGGGCCTGCTTGCCATAGACGGCCTGCCAACCAGGATCAGTGAGCACCTTCCCCTCGCTCTTGAAGGGCTCCCCCTCCACGCGGGTGATGCGGGTGGTGACATCAAAGCGGGCCGGCGGGTAGAAGACTGCCACGAAACGCTGGGCCACCATCTGAAAGAGCTTTGCTTCGACCTCATCGAGCCCTGCAGTGGAGGCTCCGGTCGGGATGATGGCATGGTGGTCGGAGACCTTGGCATTATTGAAGACCTTGCCGGTCTTGATGACCCAATTCTGATCCAGGGCATGCTGAGCATGCTTGCGCAGCTCCTTGTCCTCAAAGGACTTGAGGGATGCTTTTACCGCAGGCATCGCATCCTCGGGAAGGTAACGGGAATCGGTACGCGGATAGGTGAGCACCTTGTGGTGCTCGTAGAGGCGCTGGGCTAACTGAAGGGTGCGCTTGGCGCTGAATCCGAAACGGCCGTTGGCCTCGCGCTGGAGGGTAGTCAGATCGTAGAGGAGAGGGGAAGCTTGGGAGGTCGCCTTCTTGATCTCCTCGATGATTCCGGGCTTGCCGGTGCACTTGGCGCGGATCTCTTCGGCTCGGGCATGATCCCAGAGACGTTCGGCCTTCTTTTCGTGGGTTTTTTCGTTCGCCTCGTCACCCTCGGCTTTCTTGAAGCTCTCGTCGAACCAGCGGCCCGCATAACTACCAGCGGTGACCTCAAAACCTGCATGGACTTCGAAGTAGGTCTTCGGCACGAAGGCGCGGATCTTCTCCTCACGCTCGACCAGGATCGCCAGCGTCGGGGTCTGGACGCGTCCGACCGGGGTCAGTTGGAATCCCCCATGACCTGAATTCACGGCAGTGAGGGCCCGGGTGCTGTTGATACCTACCAACCAGTCACTCTCAGAGCGGCAGACAGCGGCCGCTGCCAGCGGCTGCATGTCGGTATCATCGCGCAGATGGTCAAAACCATCCTTGATGGCACCCTGAGTCATCGACTGAAGCCAGAGGCGTTTGACCGGTTTCTTACAGCCGGTGAGCTGGATGATGTTGTGGAAAATCAGTTCCCCTTCACGGCCCGCGTCGCAGGCATTAATGATGGTTGTGACTTCGGGCTTCTTGAGCAATCTCTTGACGACGGCGAGACGATCTGCGGAGCGTGCAATGGGCTGCAACTCGAACTCCTCGGGAATGATCGGCAGGGCATCCAGCTTCCAGGAGAGGCCCTTTCCCCCGGTCATCTTGTTCGGCAGGCAGAGCTCGACCAAGTGACCCACGGCGGAGGTGATGATATAGTCATCAACCTCGAAGAACTCGGCCCGCGCTGCCTTGCCGCCGAGAGCTCTTGCAAGATCGGCGGCGACGCTTGGTTTCTCGGCGATGACTAGGGTCTTAGACATGGATAAATGTTGTGGGCTGAATTCCAGTGGCCGTTTGGGAAACGGCAGAATGCAGCAGTAAATTCGTGAATGGTGGGAATGAAGTCGGGGCGTGAACCGATAATGGCAACCCGCCCGAATTGCAATGGGAGAATTTTCCAAGCCCCCGGATCAGATCAGTTTGACGTAACGGCCGCCCGGTTGTGAGCGGACGTGACGGGCAAGCTCGAGGGCGAGCAACTTGGAGGAGACCTTGGCTGGAGGAAGAGCGGATTTTGCGATGATCGCGTCGACGGATGTCGGGTCATCACCGATGGCCTCGTAGACCTTCAACTCCTCCCCTGTCAGGCTGATCCGAGGTCTGCTTGTGGAGAGTTCTGGGGGGGAGGCAAAGAGCATCGGCAGGTCGGCGAGGATATCCCCGGCATCGATCACAAGCTTCGCCCCCTGCTGGATCAGCCGATTGGATCCCAGGGTGCCCGGCAGGTCGATCCGGCCTGGCACGGCATACAGGGAGCGGCCCTGCTCGCCCGCTTCCCGGGCGCTGATCAGTGCACCGCTGTTCTGTCCGGCCTCGACTACCAGCAGGCCGAAGGAGCAGCCGCTGATGATGCGGTTGCGTCTGGGGAAGGTCTGTTTCGAGGGAGTCGTGCCCATTGGGAACTCGCTGATCACGGCGCCGTGACCCGAGGCGATCTTTTCGGCCAAGGGGATGTTCTCCTCCGGGTAGAGATGGGCAAGTCCGCTCCCGAGTACCGCAACGGTGCGTCCGTTGGCTGCTAGCGCCGCCTGATGGGCGGCGGTGTCAATGCCCCGTGCCATCCCGCTGTAGATTGTGAGTCCGGAGTAGGCGAGCTGGTAGCCGAGCCTCTTCGCCGATTCCATCGCGTAGTGGCTCGCCTTGCGCGTCCCGACGATCCCGATGCCGTTGCGGTGGTCTCGATCCTCCAGTGTTCCCAGAATATAGAGCGCGATCGGCGGGTCGTGGATTTCCCGGAGGAGCGGCGGATATTCGGGATCGTTCTGGGAGAGAACACGTGCCCCGGCTTTCTCCACTAGGGAGAGCTCTGCCTTCAAATCGGCATGCGCCTGCCAGTTCGTGATCACCGAGGAGACCTCGGGGCCGATCCCCTCGACGGAGCGCAAGGAGCTCCCAGTGGCTTCGAGGATAGCGGAGGGGGATCCGAAGCGTTCACCCAAGCGTTTCACCCGGACCGGCCCCACCTGCGGGAGCATATTCAGGATGAGTGAAGCTTCCGTGTCGTTCATGGGGAGGGTGGGAGAGTAGGGGAAGGAGGGGTGAGGCCTGAAACTTGAAACCTGAATGGGCTAGAAGGCAGACCATCGCCTCCGGTAGAAAAATATCAAGACCTCACATCACGGGAGGCGGTCCACCCCATTTTTTACTCGGCAGCCAGAACTACTGAAGCTCCCTGAGAACGGTGGTGAGGTAAACCGGTTCGGGGTGAGTCTTCCGGTATTTCGTGATCTCCTTGCGCTCGATGACATGGAACCCATACCTCTCGAAGAGCTTGGCCCCGCGGCGGGATTCAAAGGTGACCACCTGACCGTAGACCTGTCGCACGCCCTTGCTCCGGAGGTGGTCGAGGTAGCAATTCATGAGGCGCGTGACCTGGGCAAGACCCTGAGCCTCGGGGAGCACGTTGAAATGGAAGTGGGCGCACCGGCGCGGAGTCACCGGAACCTCACGCCATGAGTTGCGCAGGATCCAGCCGATAAAGTCGCGGGTCGCGCTGTTATAGAAGGGATACTTCGCCATGCCCCGGGCAAAGAGGTGCAGGTTGTTGAAAAAATTGAACAGCTGCTGCCGGAAGGGGCGATAGGAGCCGAGGAGATAACCTTTGACGATCCCGTTCTGCACCATGACAAAGGAGGACTCGGGCTCGATGTCGGTGTAGTAGCGCGTCAGATAATCAGCAAAGAGTTCGCGGTCCTGAAAGACGGGGTCGATTGCCTTGCCCAGAAACCCGGTTTCACAGCAAAGAGAACGCACGGCTTTCCTGTCGGAGGGCTGGTAGGGACGTATCACGACCTTCTCCGGGGTGACGGCAGTCCCGGATGATGGGGCATTCACGGGCGGCGAGAGGGAAGACACATCAAGGGTTGTATGAGGCGATGACCCCGCGGTAAATCGTAAAGAGGCGTTCGAAGACATCCTTCCAGGCGTAACGGCTTCTGACACTGGCCGCGGCATGGAGGCCCGATGCCGAGAGATCAGCGTTGGCGACCGACCGGATCGCCTCGGCGAGGGCTTCCGCGCTATTATCAGCCGACCAGTTGTGCAGTCCGCTGAAGTTGATCGCATCCATGTAGCTTCCTCTGATCCCAACCACGGGTGTGCCGCAGGCCTGGCTCTCGAGAGTGACTAGGCCGAAGGTTTCCTTCACGCCGGGGTGAACGAAGAGATCAGCTGCCCGGTAGATGTCCGCGAGCTCCGCCGATCCGGCGCAGAACTGCACCCAGTTGACGGATTCCGTCTCCTCCTGAAGGCGAAGGAGTGCTCCCCGCAGCATGCCGTCCCCGACCACGACGAGGTGGAAGCGTCCCCGGTCTGATTGGTGGAGGAGCGCAAAGGTTTCCAGGAGACGCTTCACGTTCTTGTCGGGATTCAGCCGGCCCACATAGAGCAGGATCTGGCGATCCGTGGGCCACCCGAGCCTGAGGCGTGCCACCCGACCGCGCACCGAATCGGGGAAGAAGAGACCGGTGTCCACACCCAATTCGAGGGTCTCGACATTCTCCAAGCCCCAAGAGCGGAGGAGTTCGGAGAGCCCCGCACTAGGAACCAGTGTCCGCTCGAAGCGGTTGTAAAGATTGGTGACATAGCGGCGTCCGATCTCCTCCGCCATCATGACCGAGATGGAGCCGAAATATTTGGCCACTGAGCGGAGGACCGCATCGGGAAAATGGGAGTGGTAGAATCCGACGGTGGGAATGCCAAGGGCACGGCCGGAAGCGAGAGCCTTCCAAGCGACCTGATAGGGGTCGCCCGATTCGATGAGATCAGGCTTCTCACGTTCCAATGCTTCCTCGACGAGGTTTAGGTTCAGGAGCGCCCGGTAGCGTGCCGTGCGGGAAACCAGCGGAGATTCGATCGTGTAAAGGGTCTGGAGTCCATTGACCTGCCGCTCGGTCTTCTTCCCCGGAACGATGAGCACATGCCGGTGTCCTGCGGCACCGAGATGAGAGGCCTTTTCCGCGACATACCGCCTGACGCCACCCGAGAAGGGGGAGTAGAATTGGGTCAGGTCGCAGATGGTCACGGGCGGGATCGGGGCTTTAAGCGAAACAGGAGTCGATTGGAGCCGGGGAGGGCCGCCTCCCCTAACGATTGATTTAAGTCCCTATAATCCCGCCAACCAGCGCTCCGCATCGATGGCCGCCGCGCAGCCCATCCCTGCGGCCGTGATAGCCTGACGGTAGACGGAGTCGGCGCAGTCACCCGCGGCGAAGACGCCGGGAATATTTGTGCGGCTTCCCTCTCCGAGAGTAATGTATCCGGCCTCGCTCATGGTGAGCTGGCCTTGGAAGATCTGAGTGTTCGGTGTGTGGCCGACGGCGACAAAGACTCCCGCGCAGTCGATCGTGCCGGTATCGCCCGAGACGATGTTCTTGATCCGAACTCCGGTCACGCGGTCCTGAGTGATGTCGAGCACCTCCTCGACGACGGAGTTCCAGACTGGGGTGATCTTCGAATTGGCCAGTGTGCGCTCTGCCATGATCTTGGAGGCCCTGAGGGAGTCACGGCGGTGGACGAGATAGACCTGGGAGGCAAAGCGGGTCAGGTAACTGGCCTCTTCGCAGGCGGAATCGCCGCCGCCAACCACGACGAGTTGCTGGTTGCGGAATACTGGGAGAGCCCCGTCGCAGGTAGCGCAGTAGGTGACGCCCTTGTTCTCCAATTCGTGCTCCCCACGGACTCCGAGGTGGCGGTGTCCGGCCCCGACGGCCACGATGACGCTCTTGGCTTCGATGACCTTGCTATCAACGGTCAACTTGAAGGGTGAGGAGGCGAAATCGACCGACTCCACCCGGCTGAGATACTGGATACGGGTGCCGAAGCGGACGGCCTGTTCCTGCATCTCCGTCATGAGCTCCGTCCCCTCGATCCCGTTGCGAAAGCCGGGGAAGTTCTCGACGCTCGAGGTGGTCGTGAGGAGTCCGCCCGGTTGCTGACCCGTGATGAGGAGGGGATTGAGATTGGCACGCGCGGTGTAGATGGCGGCGGTCCATCCGGCGCAACCGGATCCGATGATGATGACTTGTTCCATCCGGAGAGGATAAAACCTGAAACCTGAAAGCAGGAACCTGAAAATTCGAATTCTCGACTAAATCTCCGGCGCAAAGGGGGTGGGCCACCCCTTGGGGAGTCGAAGTGGGCGACCTTCCGGCATCTTCACAAAGGCCAGGGCCTGCTGGCAGGTGATCAGCAGGGCTCCGTCGCGGGGGCGTCGGATCTCGAAGTGACACCAGAATCGTGCCGGCGTCGCCTCCCCGAGGCGTCCGTGGACCTCCAAATCGTCGCCCAGGATGCCGGGGCGCTTGTAGTCGATCTCGGTCCTCACCACCACCGGAAATACCGAGGTGCGGGCCATGCAGTCCCAGTCCATCCCGAGCTGGACCGCCAGCAGCGTGCGCGCCGTCTCGATGAAGCGCAGGTAGGCGATGTTGTGGACTACCCCTCCGGCATCGGTGTCAAAGAACATGACCTGAACGGGCGTGATGATCGTGGAGGACATAGGCTGAAGCGGTTGAGACTAAAGGCTAACGTGCTGCTTGAAACTGACCTTACACTAAGTGGCCATCCTTTAGATAGAGCTGGCGATCACCAAGCGCCGCAAGCGCTGGATCATGGGTGACGGCCACAAAGGTGCGCCCGTCCTCCCTTGCCAAACCGAGGAGGATATCGATGATCCCGGCGCCGGTGGTGGCGTCGAGGTTGCCGGTGGGCTCGTCGGCGAAGAGGATGCTCGGATCATTGATCAGGGCGCGGGCGATCGCGACGCGCTGCTGCTCGCCTCCGCTGAGCTGTGAAGGGAGGTGATCCAACCGGCCCGAGAGGCCGACCCTGTCGAGGAGCTCCCGAGCCTTGGAGTCGTTCCCCTTGCTCTGGCGGCCGCCGATCATCGCGGGTAGCAGTACGTTCTCGAGAGCGGTTAGTTCCGGAAGCAGGAAATAGGATTGGAAGACGAAGCCCATGTGCTGGTTCCGAAGGACGGCCTGCCGGTCTCCCTTGAGGGCAAAAAGCTGCTTCTCCTCGAACTCCACGGTTCCTTCGCGGGGATGCTCGAGTCCGGCAAGGATATAGAGCAACGTCGATTTGCCGGCTCCCGAGGCCCCTCTGAGGAAGAGTACCTCCCCCTTCGCGACATCCAGATCTACTCCGGTGAGGACGTGCAGGTGACTGCCGGCAAGATCATAGGTCTGTTTCAGGCCACGGGCGCGCAGGTGGATGGTGGACGACATGGCCAGAGGATGAACGGGTAAGGATCCGGGAGGAAAGCTGAAATCTAGATCATCGCAGCATTCCCTTCTCTCATGGCTGAATCGTAGCTCAAAGGAGAAACCTTTTGACTCTGAAGGCCCCTCCTTCTACCTTTTTCGTCCGCCTTTGGAACGCCATCACACCGCGCCCTCTTGGGGCGGAAACACTTTAGAACTCATGGCCACCCAACTCACGTACGTCATCATCAGCCCGACCGCCCTCCGAAAGGGACGGTCAGGGGGTATTCTTGGACGCCTGATCTCCCGCAGCGGCTTGGAACTGTACACCGGCCGCCTTTTTGCCCCCTCGACCGCTCTGCTCACGGCACTTTCCGGAAGCATTGCCGGCCAATCGAAGACGTCGGCCTACCTGAAAGGCCTCCTTTCAGGTTCACAGGCCCTCGCGCTTGTGCTCCGTGGAGAGGATGCGGTTGCCAAGGTGGCCTCGATCGTCGGCAATGATGCCTCCATGAGTGGCCGCGGGGAGACCCTTCGCGACACCTTCGGAGATCTCGTCGAAGAGAACGGCAAGACCGTCTATTTCGAGCCCGGTGTGATTGCCCCAGCAAATGCAGCCGAAGCAGCGGCCGGCCTGAAACTCCTGGCTGATGCCTCTGATGCCGAGGGCGGGATCCTCGATGCTACTCCGACCTTCCCGGCCGGGACCATGCTTGAGAAGACGCTGGTTCTGATCAAGCCCGACAACTTTACCTACCCGAGCACGCGTCCCGGAGGTGTGATCGATCTTTTTGCAAGGACCGGTTTGGCGCTGGTCGGCTTCAAACCGTTTCACATGTCGGTTGCACAAGGTGAGGAGTTCTACGGTCCGGTGCTCGATTTCCTAGTGGAGAAGCTCCCCGATGGCCGTGCCCAGTGGGAGTCCATCGTGGCCTTCATGTCGGGGAAGCGTCCTTCCGAATGCACTCCCGCTGAGAAAACCGTTCCGGGCACCCAGCCCTGCGTCGCCCTGATCTACCAGGGGCCCGACGCCGTGGCGAAGATCCGCGAGGCCCTCGGCTCCACGAATCCCGCCAATGCGATGCACGGAACGATCCGCAAGGAGTTTGGAACGACGATCATGATCAACGGCGCCCATGCCTCGGACTCCGTCCAGAATGTTGCCCGCGAGACCGGAATCATCCGCCTCTCGGAGAACGACTTCAAAACAAAGATCGCCGCCGCTCTCTGAGCCGCTGATTTCGCAACCACATCCCAACCACTAACCAACCCTTCCCATGGACCTAGCATCCCGCGTCAGCCAACTGACCCCTTCACTCACACTCGCCATCGACAGCAAGGCCAAGGCCCTTCGCGCCGAGGGAATCGAGATCTTCAGCTTCGGCGCCGGAGAACCTGATTTCGATACACCAGAGCATATCAAGGCCGCTGCTATCGAAGCCCTGAACGCCGGATTCACGAAGTATACCCCGAGCTCCGGCATGCCGGAACTCCGCACCGCGATCAGCGAGAAGTTCAAGCGCGACAACTCTCTGGAGTACAAGCCAAGCGAGATCATTGTCAGCAATGGCGCCAAGCAGAGCTGCTTCAATGCCATTATGGCCGTCTGCGGTGAGGGTGACGAAGTGATCATACCCGCTCCTTACTGGCTCAGCTACCCCGACATGGTCCGCTTGGCCGGAGCCGAGCCGATCATCGTCCAGACGACCGAAGAGAACGACTGGAAGATGACACCCCAGCAGTTTGAGGAGGCGATGAGCCCCCGCACCAAGATGGTCATCATCAACTCCCCGGGCAATCCAACGGGATCCGTCTACTCCAAGGAAGAGCTTCGCGCCATTGTCGAAGTGGCAGCCGACGAGGAGATCACGATTCTCTCCGATGAAATCTACGAGAGCCTGACCTACGATGGCGCTGAGCATGTCTCCATCGCATCCCTTACTCCCGAGGCCCGCGACCTCACGATTACCGTGAACGGATTCAGCAAGGCCTACGCGATGACCGGATGGCGCCTCGGCTATCTTGGTGCTCCCGAGAAGATTGCGAAGGCGATCGACTCCATGCAGAGCCACAGCACCTCTGGCCCTTGCTCCTTCGCCCAGAAGGGTGGTCTGGCCGCCCTCACTGGCAGCCAGCAGTGTGTTGCCGACATGCGCGAGGAGTTTAACCTCCGCCGAGAATACATGTTTGAGCGCCTCTCCGCGATGCACAACGTCACCGCCGTGAAGCCCAAGGGTGCCTTCTACATGCTGGCAAACATCTCCAAGCTCGGCATGAACTCGACGAACTTTGCCGACCGACTCCTGAGCAAGTCGAATGTAGCGGTTGTTCCCGGCATCGCCTTCGGTGATGACCGCGTGGTGCGTCTCAGCTACGCGACCGGACTTGATGTGATCAAGCCGGGTCTCGACCGCTTCGAGGAGTTCTGCAAGACGCTCTAAGTTTGCGTTTACGGGGCTGCCCCGACAACCGATCATGAACTCACGAAAGGCCACCTGCGAAACGGGTGGCCTTTCTGATTATTTGGAAGCTCGGCGGAGGCAGGTCGAGAAAGCGCTTGCCCGCTCTCTGCCCGCAGCTTCCGTCCGTCCGTCCACCATTCACAAGGCGATGCGCTACAGCCTGCTGGGTGGTGGCAAGCGACTCCGACCCATCCTTATGCTGGCGGCCGCCGAGGCCTGCGGAGTCGATGATCTAGGGAATGTGCTTCCCGCCGCCTGCGTCGTGGAACTCATCCACACCTACTCCCTGATCCATGACGACCTTCCCTGCATGGATGATGATGATCTGCGCCGTGGCCGTCCGACTTCCCATAAAGTCTTTGGCGATGGGGTCGCCGTCCTGGCCGGGGATGCTCTCCTGACAAGAGCATTCGGGCTGCTGGCCATGGTCAAGCCATCCAAGCGTTATCCTCTCTCGGTGATGATCGAGGAGACCGCCACGGCTGCAGGAAGTCTTCAACTGATCGCTGGACAGGTTGCCGATCTGGAAGCCGAGGGAAAAAAACTTTCGATCGCCGACGTCCGCTTCATCCATGAGCGGAAGACGGCCGCCATGATCGTCCTCCCGCTTCGGTTGGGAGGGATGATCGCCAATGCCACGCCACGCCAACTCAAGGCATTGACCGAATTCGGCATTGCTCTAGGACTCGCCTTCCAGATCATCGACGACATCCTTGATGTCACCCAGTCCAGCGAACAGCTAGGCAAGAGTGCGGGGAAGGATCTGTCCGCTGCAAAGGCTACCTACCCAGCCGTAATCGGCCTAGAGGCCTCACGCAAGGAGGCGGTCCGCTTGACCAAAAAAGCCCACAGTGCCTTGATCTTACTGGGCGCCAGAGGCGCGAGATTAGGGGAGATGGGAACGTATCTACTGAAAAGAGAATTCTGACCGAATGAAGGATCGGAGCAAGGGGGTGGGGATGGCCTTGTTCTCCTTAACCTCCTTCCGGGCAAAACTGGGACTGGCACAGTAAGGGAGAACCTAGGATAAAGGAGGGCTTACAAACGCAGTTCATCAGCATCATGGCCTACACCGACAAATTTTTTCGCAAGCTGGTTCTGGATGCCTTTTCCAGAGCGCGCCGGGGTGAACTCAGGTTCACGATGCCCGGGGGGGCTCGTCGGCTTTTCGGTGGGCTTGGTAAGGAATTGCAGGCCGAGTTGACGGTGCTGGACGAGAACTTTTACCGCCGCTGTGTCCTCTTCGGCCCCATTGGTTTTGCAGAGTCCTATCTTGCGGGAGAGTGGCAGAGCGATGACCTGACGAAGACGCTCGCTTGGTTTGTCCTGAATGGGGATTATCTGGCGGGGATCCGCACCAAGCAATCGCAGCAGCGCGGAGCGTTTGATTTTCTGGGCGTCATCAACAGGCTCGGACATGCCCTCCGTCCCAATAGCAAGCGGAAGAGCCGTGACAACATCAGCGAGCACTACGATCTTGGGAATGATTTTTTCAAGCTGTGGTTGGATCCTACGATGACCTACTCCGCAGCCTATTTTGACCCTCCGGACCTTTCCATGGAAGAGGCCCAGAGGGAAAAGTGGGACAGACTTTGCAGGAAACTGCAGTTTGCACCTCACGACATGGTCCTTGAGATTGGCTGTGGCTGGGGAGGGTTTGCCATCCATGCCGCAAAGAACTACGGATGCCGCGTTACGGCGGCAACCATCAGTGAAGAGCAGTTCCGTGAGGCCGCCGCACGCGTCGAGGCCGCGGGAGTTGCCGATCTGGTCGAGGTGATCTTTTGCGACTACCGCGATCTGGCGGGGCGCTTCGACAAGATCGTTTCGATCGAGATGCTTGAGGCCGTGGGTGACCGATATGTGGAGACTTATTTTGCAAAGATCTCCGAACTCCTGGCGCCGCGCGGGTTGGTCGGTATTCAGACCATCCTCTGTCCGGATAACCAATTTCCGATCCTGCGAGATGGTGTCGATTTCATCCAGAAGCACATCTTCCCGGGCTCACTCCTCCTCTCTAATCGTCGGATCACCGAGGCCCTCAATGCAACGGGCGATCTGAACCTTCACGATTACGAGGACATGACGCCCTTCTATGCCCGCACGCTGAAGGAGTGGCGTGAGGCCTTCGTGAAGGTGCTGCCCCAGGTCCGTACCCTCGGTTACGACGAACCCTTCATCCGTAAGTGGCTTTATTATCTCTGCTATTGCGAGGCCGGATTCGGCACCCGGCACATTTCGGTAGCGCAGATCGTTTACACCCGTCCCGACAACCTGAATATCCATTCTCCGGCCTACGATCTGGGTCATCATCGCGAACCTGCGTCCCCTCGTGCCGGAAGTAGTCCCAAAAAAGCATCACAATGAGTCCACAAAAGCTTTTTTTCGTCAGTCTTCTCTTTTCCAGTCTGATGATGTTAGCGGTCTGGATCGTTGCCGTTCGGATCAGGAATGCCGGCATCGTCGATATTGCCTGGGCCTTGGGGTTTGCCCCCCTGGCGCTTCTCTACCGTTTTTTCGGTGATGGGGAGCCGTTTCGTCAGAATCTGATCACGATCATGGTTGTCGTCTGGAGCGTGCGACTTGGGGTTCATCTCTGGAAACGCGTGATGGGTCACCATCCGATAGAGGACGGGCGGTATCAGGAACTGCGGAAGGCGACGAAAGGCCACGAAAACTTCTTTTTCTTCTGGTTCTTCCAGGCGCAGGCCCTCTTGCTTGCTTTTCTGAGCATCCCGGCGCTCCTTTCGAATTTTGATTCCCGGGTTCAATCCGGATTCTCCGATTCCCTTGGATTTGGTGTCTGGTTGATGGCGATCGTCGGTGAAGCAGTTTCGGATCATCAACTTCATGTCTTCAAGTCCAACCCACTGAACCGTGGCAAAGTCTGCTCGGTCGGGCTCTGGCATTTTTCACGGCACCCGAATTATTTTTTCGAGTGGTTGATCTGGGTTGCTTTTTTCATCTTTGCCTTTCCGGCGGCCTGGGGATGGGCGACGATTTTCTGCCCAGCCCTGATGCTTTTCTTTCTGCTTCGAGTCACGGGGATTCCTTATACCGAACTTCAGGCCTTGCGTTCGCGAGGTGCCGCTTACCGTGATTACCAGAACACCACGAGCGCTTTTTTTCCCTGGTTTCCGAAACAAAGACAATAATTGTAAAACGCCTTCCTTATGAGCCAGCTTGATTCCCTACTCTCGAAAGGTCTGATACCAGACACCCTGGTGCGCTCCGGAATCAGACATCTTCTCTCGGCAAAGCTCCGGGCGGAGGGAGTCGGTGATCTCGAGGAGCGTGACCGGCGTTTTGCCGAATTCCGCAAGCAATTGGACAGCTCTCCCATTGCGATCAACACGGCCGATGCCAACGAGCAGCACTATCAGGTCCCGACAGAATTTTATCTTCATGTGCTGGGACCCAGGCTCAAGTATAGTAGCGGATATTGGGCATCGGAGCACACCACGTTTGCCGAGTCCGAGGAGGCGATGCTCGAGTTGACCTGCAGCAGGGCTCAACTCCGGGATGGGCAGAAAATCCTGGAATTGGGATGCGGTTGGGGTTCGCTTACTCTCTGGATGGCGGAGCATTATCCCAACTCCACGATCACGGCTGTCTCCAATTCCTTCACCCAACGCATGCACATCGAGGCCGAGGCAAAGCGGCGCGAACTGTATAACGTCCGCGTCATTACATCCGATATGAATGTCTTCACCCCCCCGGAGCCGGGCACCTACGACCGGATCGTCTCCGTGGAGATGATGGAGCACATGAAGAACTACCGTGAGCTAATGCGTCTGATCGCCTCATGGCTAAGCCCAAAGGGAAAGCTCTTTGTTCATATCTTCACCCACCAGGAGTATGCCTACCACTTTGAGGGAACCGATCCCTCCGACTGGATCACGCGTTATTTTTTCTCCGGAGGCACCATGCCCTCCCATGATCTTCTCCTACACTATCAGAATGAGCTGAAAATTGAGGAGCGCTGGAGGGTCAATGGTACCCACTATGCCCGGACTTCCGAGGCCTGGCTTCACTCCATGGATGCGAACAGAAAGGTCATCAAGCCCATTCTGGAGAGAACCTACGGCACAAAGGAGGCCGCCAAATGGAGGGCCTACTGGAGAATATTTTTCATGTCCTGCGCCGAACTCTGGGGATACAGGGGCGGAGAGGAGTGGATTGTGTCACACTACCTTTTTGAGAGATCATCTTAAGCCAAGGCCTCAACCATTAAGTGATTCACCATTGAGTGATTCAAACTGTAAAACAGGAACCGATCCATGGTGTGGAGAAGAAATCTTCGGACAGACTTCCCCTCCCCTTTTTCTTCACTCATCTTTCTAACATCATTTTTTTCTACCGATGCCCCGCATACTCATTCTCACCGCAGGGTTTGGTGAAGGCCATAACACGGCTGCGCGCTGCATCGCCGAGGCCCTCCAGGAAAACGCCGGCGTCGATGTCCGAATCATAGACGTCTATATCGAGACGACACCCGCCCTGACCAAATTCCTTCAGTCCGGATACGGACTGATCATCAATAAACTCCCGTTTGTCTGGGGCGCTATTTTCAATCTCCTCAATCAACCCGGAAAGCTTGAGGCCACGCTTCCCCTTGCGGGGAATCTCCGCGAAGCCCTGCGGGGAGTCGTCGAGAAGTATCGACCCGATGTGATGGTATCGACCTACCCCCTCTACGCATACCTGATCCGCGAACTCCGTAAAAGGGGCCACGAACCCTCCCGTGTTCCTCTGATCACGATGGTGACCGACTCAACAGCCATTAACAGTTCCTGGTACAGGGCCGGAAGCGAGGCCTTCCTTGTTCCCGACGAGGAGACCTCGGAAGTTCTTTCCCGGGGAGGGGTGGACCGTGCCTGCCTTCAGACGATGGGTTTCCCCGTTACTCCGCGACTCGCTTCGCTGAAGCCACTTGATCCCTCCTCGGAGGGTGTCGTGAAGCTGCTCTACTTTCCCTCCTCACGGGTGACCCACACGCTGGCGGTGATCCGTGAATTAATGGCGATACCGGACACTGAACTCACCATTGTCACGGGTCGGCTCAAGGGACTTCATGTGGCGATTGAGTCGGCCGGGATTATAGACGGGGTGAAATCCCGCCTTGTGGGATGGACCGACAAGGTTCCTGAATTCCTCTGCTCTCATCACCTTTACATCGGTAAGGCCGGAGGAGCCATCGTGCAGGAGGCCATGGCAGCGCAGTGCCCGATCCTTGTCAGCCATGTCGTGCCCGGACAGGAAGAGGGGAATATCGAAATGATCGAGCGACACGATATCGGGCGTCTAGCAGCGCATTATCCCGAGACGCTTGCGGCATCGGTCCGGGACATCTTTTCCGGCAACAGGGAAACCTGGAAACGATGGAAGACAAACATCGCTCGGCTTTCCAAGCCGGGCGCGAGTCGCCAGATCGCCGCCTTTATCCTAGGGTGGGTTGGGCCTCAGGATGGCCGTCATTCTGACAGTATCTCCTAGGCGGAGACTTCATTTTGGGTTCGCGGGCCCGCTTTTTCTTTAAGGAGTCGGAGAGGACATGGGGCGCCTGCTCAAAAGCTGGGCAAAATAGAGGTCATCGTTCCAAGTCGTCACGGCGATTCCACCCACCGGCATCCATCCTTTCGAGAGATGAAGTTGGAGGTCATCGTTAAAGGGTTGTTTGAAGCCGGAAACGACCTTGTATTCAAGTTTGGAGCCTGAATTCACGGAAGTCGGTGCCGAGGCATCAGTTTGTGCGTAGGTCTGAATGTTCGGCGAGATGGTGATGAGCAGAAGGGCCGTTGCGAGGATCCAAAGGGTTTTCATTTGCGGTGATTTCGGGGGTTGCAGGTTGGGGTTGTTTAGAAAAGATCAGGATAACGGATCCTGGCAAGTCCCGTGCAGCGTGCGTAGATTTCGGAAGCCCTCGCCCCAGAGAGAGCATGCGCGACCACCTCGCGGCAGGACGGCACATCAAGGCTGCGGATGGCCTTTTTGACTCTTGGAACGAGCGCTCCGCTGGCGCTTAGTTCATCGACTCCAAGACCGATGAGCAAGGGGGTGTATTCGATATCCCCGGCAAGTTCCCCGCAGATACCGACCCAGATGCCTTCGGCATGTGCGGCGTCGATGATGGACTTGAGGATGCGGACGACCGCTGGATTCGAGGGATCGTGGAGATGAGCGATCCGTTCGTTACCCCTGTCAACGGCCATGAGGTATTGAAGAAGGTCATTGGTTCCGATGCTAAAAAACTTCACTTCCTTGGCCAGGATATCGGCGATGATCGCGGCGCTTGGCACCTCGATCATGATGCCGAGTTCCATATCGGCCTGGTAGGGCACGCCCCGTTCCTCAAGTTCCCTGATCGAATCCGCGAGTAAGGATTTGGCATGTAGAAGCTCTTCATGACCAGAGATCATCGGAAACATCATCCTGAGATTGCCATGCACTCCGGCCCGCAGGATCGCTCTGAGCTGAGTCTTGAAAATTTCGGGATTGTTCAGGCAGAAGCGAATCGCGCGGCACCCGAGGAACGGGTTCTCCTCATGGGCAAGGTCGAGACATTCGGTGGGCTTGTCTCCCCCGATATCTAGGGTCCTGATGATGACGGTGGCGGGCTTGATACGCTCCGCCACCTGCTTGTAGACAGCAAACTGTTCCTCCTCATCGGGCGGCGTGCTTCTGTTGAAGTAGAGGAATTCCGTCCGGTAGAGGCCGATTCCGTCCGCTCCGCAGGCTGCTACCTCATCAAGTTCCTCGGGGAGTTCGATATTGGCGGCGAGCGTGATATGGCGGCCGTCAATGGTGGAGGAATCGCTTTCACGGAGTGTTTCAAGTCCTGCCTCGACGTGTTCCTTCTCCTGAGCGAGTTGCTGGTAATGGGCGAGGGTCTCCGGCAACGGGTTGAGGAAGACCTTCCCGCTGTATCCATCCATGAGGACAACGAAGCCGTTCTCCAGGTCGGAGCAGATCCCCTCGAGACCCACGATTGCGGGAATGCCCAGGGATCGCGCCATGATCGCCGTGTGCGAGGTCTTACTTCCCTTTTCCGTGATAAATCCCGCGACATTGTCACGGTTCAACATCGCGGTATCGGAGGGAGTCAGTTCATCGGCCACGATGATATGACTCCTGTCGTGTCCGGTGATGTGATGACCCGATTTTCCAAGCATGTGCCGGATAATGCGGCGTGCAACATCCTCGAGGTCGACCGCTCTTTCCCTCAGATATGGGTCCTCGATAGCCGAAAGGGTCTTAATGAAGCGGTGGGAGACTCCCTGAAAGACAAATTCGGCATTATGCTTTTCCCGCCGGATGCCCCTCACGACCTCATCGATCAGCGTGGGATCCTCAAGAACCAGAAGGTGGGCATCGAAAATACCGGCATCACCTGATCCGGCGGATTCAGCCAAGCGTTCCTGGAGGGCCTGGAGTTCGATGCGGGTTGCAAGCAAAGATGCCTCAAAACGAGCAACTTCTGCATCCAATTCATCATCCTGAAGGTCCCGGAATGGAATCGATTCCTCCTCCTGAAAATGGATAAGCACCTTCCCCTCCGAGATCCCCGGGGCGACGGCCATGCCCTGAAAAATCCGTTCAGGCCCGGAGGAGGGAACGGACTGGGGGAGGGGATTTTTTTTGCGTGAACGATTACCCACAACCAGTTGATGTACAGAAGTGAGCGGGCTTGGTCAAAGATGTTATCCCCGCAGGCAATATTAAGCCTCTCCTCTGGAGGGGGGCTGGGGAGCTTCGATTGCTTTGCAGATATCCCGCCACCCGGGGAAGTTCCACGCATTCGGAAAGTCTTTGCACTGCTGGGGTTTGACGGCCTGAATCGAACACTCGTTCCCCTCGAGGAAAAAACAAGCCCCATCCTCCCTGTCGATCAGGGCCAATCCTCCCCGGTTGGGGCGGAGGCGGGTGTAATCCTGAATAAAGACATTTTCCTCCATCCCGAGATGAGCGGCGATCGTACCAATTTCGTTTTCTGTCACCCGCACAAAGCCGGGCCAACGGCAGCAGGCCGTGCAGCGTTGGCAGAGATAGTTGGGTGGCATGACAGAAAGATTGAATTATGGATTATGAATTATGAAGAACTGAATCTATCCTTTTGCTCATGAAAATTCTCATCCTTGGCTCCAACGGTAGGCTCGGATCCGCTCTGGCCCGATCATGGAGGAAATTTGCGGAGAAGGAGATTATTCCCCTGACCCGTGCCGAGGTCGATCTTTCCGATCCCGAGAAAGCCGAGGCCGGATTGGCGGCCCTGGAATTCGGAACGGGTGACGTTGTCGTGAACTGTGCCGCCGCGACTGATGTCGATGGTTGCGAGCGGGACCGGGATCTGGCGCGCCGGATTAATGCGGAGGCCCCGGGACGGATCGCCCGACTTTGTGCGTCACGGGGGGCGCGAATCGTCCACATCGGCACGGACTATGTCTTCGACGGGATGCTCGACCGTCCCTACACCGAGGAGGATCAGGCCAATCCCTTAAGCCATTACGGGGTCACCAAACTGGAGGGTGATCGCGAAGTCCTTGCCGCTTCGCCGCTGCACTGCGTCGTTCGTGTCTCTTGGGTTTTCGGCCCCGATAAGCCGAGCTTCGTCGATGCTATCGTGCGTCGCGCCCTGACCAATCCAGATGCCGCAGCGGTCCATGACAAGACCTCGTCACCCTCTTACACCGAGGACATGGCTCTCTGGTTGGCTGAGTTTTTGAAAGCAGAGTTTCCCGGGGGAATCTATCACCTCTGCAACAGTGGCACCTGTTCTTGGCGCGACTATGGCGAGTATGCGCTGGAGTGCGCTCAGAGGAACGGCATTCCCGTTCTGACAACCACCGTCGCCCCATTGAATCTCTCGGATATGAAGGCTTTCGTTGCAGTGCGTCCCCCGCATACGGCTCTCGCCACATCAAAGTTTACCAGGCTCACCGGGATTACTCCGCGTCCGTGGATGGAAGCCGTGGAGGAGTATTTCAGGCATTGGCAGCCCTGATGTCCATGCACCGATTTTATCTGGAGCCCGGGCGATGGGTCTCGGAATGCCCAGAACTTGACGATCCTGACTCCCATCACTGCGCCGATGTGCTGAGGCTTGGGGCGGGTGATAGGATCGTAATCTTCGATGGTCGCGGAATGGTCGCGGAGGCGGAGCTACTTGAAGTGCACCGTAAGCGTTGCGTTCTCCGTATTGGGACGCCCCATCAGACGCCTCCCCTGCGGTGTGCCATCACCCTCGCTCAAGCCGTTCCCAAGGGGAAAAACATGGATCTCATCCTGCAGAAGGGTGTTGAGCTGGGGGCGGCCGAGATCGTCCCTTTGCTGACCGCAAGAACGATCGTCCGCATCGACAGCGCGGATGATGGAGAGCGCAAACGGGAACGCTGGCAACAGATTGCCCTCGAGGCCTGCAAGCAGTGTGGTCGTAACAGCGTCCCCCGGGTTGCGAACCCCTCGACGTTGGAGCAGTTCCTTGCCCGGGTGTCCGCCGCCGATCTGCTGCTCTTGGCCTCTCTCCAGCCCGATGCCAGCCCGATCAAAGAGGTGCTGGCGGAGCACTCCGATGCCATCGGTGGATTGCCCGATAGCGTTGCGGTGCTTGTGGGGCCGGAGGGCGACTTCACGCCTGCGGAGATAGCCCTCCTGAAGCAAGCGGGGGCGCGGTCTGTGACGCTGGGGCCGACGATTCTCCGTGCTGAAACGGCTGCCCTCTACTGCCTGAGTGTGCTGGGACATGAACTTTTTTAGAATAGGACCATCATCCCCTTTGCCTTTCTTTAGCCTTCAGCCTTTGCCTTTCAGCTTGTAACGTAATTCCGATGTCAGCCGCCCTTCTTTCCGATACCCAGAACCTTCCCGATGATCGGCAGATTCCGATCGATCGCGTAGGGGTCAAGGATCTCCGCTATCCGATCCGGGTACGCGACAAGAATCACCTTGAGCAGGGAACGATCGCCACGGTGCAGTTGACGGTCGATCTCCCCCACCATTTCAAGGGAACGCATATGAGCCGCTTCGTGGAGGCGTTGAACTCCCACGGGCCTGTCCTTCATGTCCGCAATATCCGGGATATCCTAGTTCAACTCTCGGAGCGATTGGAGAGCGATCAAGCGCACGTCGACTTTGAGTTTCCCTATTTTCTGGAGAAGTCCGCCCCGGTCACCGGATCTGTCGGCCTCCTTGACTATACGGTCCGCTTCAGCGCGACGCTCACCGGTGGCCCGAAGGGGAAGGTGGATTTCATCGTGACGGTGGTGGTTCCTGTCACCACGCTCTGTCCCTGCTCCAAGGCGATCAGCGAATCAGGAGCGCATAACCAGCGGGGTCATGTGACCTTCTCGGTCCGGTGTGCCAAGCCGATGTGGATCGAGGAGATGATCCGTCTGGTCGAGGACTCGGCCAGTTCTGAACTCTACAGTCTGCTCAAGCGTCCGGATGAGAAATTCGTGACCGAGCGTGCCTATGCGAATCCCGTCTTTGTGGAAGATCTTGTGAGGAATGTCGCCGGTCGTTCCGAGGAGAACGAGAACATCCTCTGGTACCGCGTTGAGGCCGAGAACTTTGAGTCGATCCATAACCACAATGCCTACGCTCTCGTGGAGAGGAAGGGTTCCCGCGACGGGGGAAACTAAAAGCCTTGCCTGTAGCCATGGAACGTATCGCACTCCTGTTGGCAACGATTTGTTACCTCTTTAGCTTTGGGCACACTCTTTTTGCCCTTGGGGCCGGACGATTCCAGCCAGGACGTTTCAATTTCATCGCGATGGCACTGGGTGTCGCATTGCAAGGTTGGTATCTCTCGATGCGCGGGGCGGCTGAGCATGCCTGTCCGATCGGTAATCTTGCCGAGATCCTGATCTTCCTCTCATGGTCGATTGCCCTGATTTACCTTGTGATTGGTCCAGCCTATCGGCTCTCCCTGATGGGGGCGTTCACGGCACCCTTGGTTCTTCTCCTTCAGATCGTTGCCCTGTTGCTTCCGGGTGAAACTAGGTATGGGTTTTTTCGTCCCAATCCTTGGGTCGAGACCCATGCAGCTCTCTCGATTGTGGCCTATGGAGCCTTTGGTCTCGCCTGCGTGGCGGGACTGATGTTTCTTGTCCAGGAAGGGCAACTCAAGTCCCGCCGACCCGCCTTGATCTTTCATCATCTTCCGCCGATCAGTATCCTTTCGGAGGCCATTACTCGATTGCTCTGGATAGGATTTGTCCTGCTCTCTCTCAGCTTTGCGGCGGGATTCATCGCCCGTCTGGCTGTCTTGGGTGGCAAGTTCTGGTTTTCATTGGTCATTTGGGTGTTTTATGCGGTCCTGCTGGCAAGTGCCGAGAAGGGGTTTCTCTCAGGGAGACGGCTTGCGATCGCCGCTTCCTCCGCATTCTTGATGGCACTGATCCTGTTGCCAGTGATTGAAAAACTCTCTGTCCGGACATGAACATCCTCTGCGCCGGACTCAATCATCGGCTGGCACCTATCGACGTGCGGGAGCGCTTTGCCGTGCAGGAGGGAGAGATGAACGAAATGCTGGAACGTCTTCGCGGGATCGAGGGTGTTTCAGGCGCTGTCATGCTCTCGACCTGCAACAGGGTGGAACTCTATGCCTCCAGCCTCTGCCCCATGAGGGCACTTGATGGATTCCGGAGGATACTTTCTGATCGGGCCCGGCAGGAAGCTCCCCTTTATCATCATGAAACGCCTTATGCGGTGAGGCATCTTTTCCGAGTTGCAAGCGGACTGGACTCCATGGTGATCGGTGAGACCGAAATTCTGGGACAAGTGAAAAAAGCTTATGCTGCTGCAGCCGATGCCGGTGCGGCAACCCGCCCTCTGCACAAACTCTTCCAGCATGCTTTCCGGGTGGCCAAGTCAGTCCGTACCGAGACCCAGATCACCAGCGGGCCGACCTCCATAGGCTCCGTGGCCGTAGAGTTGGCCGGCAAGATTTTTGGTTCCCTAGAGGATCGCCGGGTCATGATCCTCGGGGCCGGAGAGATCAGCGAGCGCACCGCCCGCAGCCTTCAGTCACGGGGAGTGCGCAGCGTCATTGTTTCCAATCGCACCTACGATCGGGCCGCCGCCCTAGCGGCTGAAATCGGCGGCATGGCGCTCCATTTTGATCACTGGGAGAAAGGCTTTGCCGACATCGACATCCTGATCAGCTCGACAAATGCACCTCACATGATCCTGACCCCAGAGAAGCTGGAGCCTCTCCTGAAAATGCGTCGTGGCGCGCCTCTCTTCGTGATTGATCTCGCGGTTCCCAGGGATGCCGACCCATCCATCAATGAGATGGATGGAGTCTTTCTTTATGATATCGACAGTCTGGAGCAGATAGCTTCCCAATCCTTGGATATCCGCCGACAGGAGGTGGACCGCTGCGAGTCGCTCATTGAGCAGCACGTGGGAAACTTTCTGGGCTGGATGAGGAGCTGTCATGGCTCCGGATCGCATCATTTTGGCAGAAAGGCATGAGTTCTGCATCCCGTTCACTTGTCGTTGGTACCCGTGGCAGCGCCCTCGCCCTCGCCCAGTCCAAGATTTTCCGGGAGGCTTTTGAGGCATCCCATCCGGGTCTTCTGATCCATCAAAAGATCATCACCACCACGGGTGACGCCCGCTCGACGATGCCTCTCCATGAGCCGACCGCCGAGGGGGCCGGACTCTTCACCAAACAGCTTGAGGAGGCACTGCTACGCAACGAAATCGACGCTGCCGTGCATAGCCTGAAAGACCTTCCCGTGGAGACTCCCCCAGGCCTTGTGCTGGCTGCGATCCTTCCCCGCGCCTCCACCGGAGATCTCTTGGTCTCACGACACTCCGGAGGCCTTGCGGGACTCCCCAAGGGTGCAGTTGTCGGAAGCAGCAGTCCCCGGCGCGCGCTCTTACTGAGTCGTTACCGCACCGACCTCAAGTTGGTGCCGATCCGCGGGAATGTGCCGTCACGACTCGCCAAAATTGCGCAGGAAGGGGCATTCGACGCAACGATCCTGGCCAGCGCCGGACTTGAGCGACTGGGGCACGACACCTCCGTCGGGGCATTACAGGTGGACGGGGTAATGCTTTCCTTGGAGTTCTTGGACTGGATGCTCCCTGCTCCCGGGCAGGGGGCCATCGCCGTGGAGGCCCGCTATGGTGAGCGGGCAACGGAATTATTCTCCGTCCTGAATGACCCGATCACCGCTCGATGTGTGGAGGCAGAGCGTCTTGTCCTAAGGTATCTTGGCGGAGGTTGCCAAATGGCCCTTGGTGCTTTGGCCACCGAATCCCCAGCCGGCATTTTCCTAAAAGCAGTCTTTATTCCCACCGCAGAGGCTCCGCTCCGCGCGGCAGATGCCTCCGCGCCCTCCCCTGCTGAGGTGGCGCAACTGGTTGCCGACCAACTCATGTCCCCATGAAACCCATCCCAGAAAAACCATCACCCCCCAAAACAGAATCAATTTCCAAACATTCCGGAGGGATCTGTTATCTCGTCGGTGCGGGGCCCGGAGATCCGGGCCTCCTGACCTTGAGGGGACGCGAGTGCCTCGAACGTGCGGACGTGGTGATCTACGATTATCTGAGCAACGCGGAGTTCCTCAACTTTGCTCCGGCTCGAGCCGAAAAAATCTATGCTGGAAAAACGGCTGGAGCCCATGCACTAACTCAGGAGGAGACGAATACCTTGCTCGTGAAACACACCCGTGAGGGGAAGCGCGTCGTCCGACTCAAGGGAGGAGATCCTTTCCTCTTCGGGCGTGGGGGGGAGGAGGCTGGGGAACTCTCGGCGGCCGGACTTCGCTTTGAAATCGTTCCGGGAGTCACCTCGGCGATCGGCGGCCTTGCCTATGCGGGAATCCCCGTAACACACCGGGCCAGCAACGCCGTCCTGACAATCTTTACCGGCCATGAGGAGCCTGGAAAGCAGGCTTCCGGACTCGACTACAAGTCGATCGCCTCGGCTCCCGGAACCAAGGTCATGCTCATGGGGGTCGAGCGTCTTGCAGCAATCACCGGGGAACTCTCCGCCGCGGGAATGTCCTCAACAACACCCGTTGCCCTTGTGCGCTGGGCGACGACGGGTAGGCACCAGACGCTTGTCGGGACGCTGGGAACCATTGCCGCGTTGGCCCTGGAGCAGCAATTCAAGGCCCCGGCAGTCGCGGTTTTCGGGGATGTCGTGAGCCTGCGCGAAACGCTGAATTGGTACGAGTCACGGCCACTGTTCGGTCGCCGGATCGCCGTGACCCGCACACGGCAGCAGTCGGGCGGACTGGTGGCTTCCCTCCGGGAACTTGGTGCCGACGCCTACGAGATACCGACAATCCGAATCGAGCCCCCGAAAGACAAGGCAGCGATCATCGAGGCAATGCTGGGCGTGCGCGCGTATGACTGGCTCGTTTTCACAAGTCCCAACGGGGTGGAGGCCTTCTTCAACGCATTCTTCGCCGCGCACAGTGATGCCCGCGAACTGGGCGGCGCTCGCATCGCCGTCATCGGCAATGGCACGGCAAAGAAGGTGCGCGAGTACCGCTACGACGTGGATTTGATCCCCGAGGAATTCGTCGCGGAGTCGCTGTTGAAAGCCTTCAAGAAACTGAATGTCGAAAACCTTCGGATGCTTCTACCTCGTGCCGCAGGTGCACGCGAAATGCTGGCTCTCGAGCTTGAGAACCTGGGTGCCATCGTGGACGACGTACCCGTGTACGAGACCGTTCCCGAGACGGAGGATGTCGCCGGAGGTATCCGGCGCTTCAGGAAAGAGGGAGCGGACATGATCACCTTTACCAGTGCCTCGACCGCGGCTCATTTCATGGCCCTGGGCCTTACACTCCCTTCCGGACTCAAGAAGGCGAGCATCGGCCCCGTGACTTCCCGGGAGATGGTGAGTCTCGGTCTCACTCCAGACGTGGAGGCCGAACAGCACGATATTCCGGGTCTGGTAGCGGCAATCCGTGCTTTTTATGAAGGGGAAAAATAAAAAGGCTTTGGATCTGGTTCTCATTTTGGTGGCGCGCCGTCGCTTCCGGCCGTAAAAAGGAACAAGAAAGACAACACTATGCAAATCCACCTCAGCCCTCGTCACATAACCCTCACCGCAGCCATCCATGCTCATGTGGCTGGAAAAGTCGAACACCTTGAGGAGTATACGGATCAGATCCTTGCGGCGCACGTCGTGCTCCTCTTTGACGAGCACCGCTCGAAGAAAAAGGACTTTCAGGTCAAGATCCATCTTGCCATGCCTGGCAAAGACCTCCACGCCGAGGATGCGGAGGATGATCTCTACTCCGCCATCGACAAGACCGTCCACAAGCTCGCCCAGCAACTCCGCAAGCGGAAGACCAAGATCAAGGAAAAGGGGAAGCACAAGCTCCAGGTCGCCCGGGAAATTGAACGCCACGGCTATCGCCGTTAAGCTTTCCAGCCCCGGTTTTGATGGAGTCGGAATACAAAGTCCAACTGGAGGCTTTTGAGGGGCCGCTCGACCTTCTTCTCTATCTGGTCAAGAAGGACGAGGTGGATATTTATGACATCTCCATCGAGCGGATAACGACTCAATATCTTGCTTACATCGAGACTTTTGAAGTTCTTCACATCGAGGTTGCCGGCGAGTTTCTGGTCATGGCGGCCAACCTACTTTACATCAAGAGCCGGACACTTTTACCCAAAGACCAGCAGATGCCCGAGGAGGAGGTTGAGGAGGACGACCCCCGATGGGAGTTGATCCGGCAACTCATCGAGTATCGCAAATTCAAGGAAGCCGCCGGTCATTTGAGGAGCCAGGAAGAACTTCAGGCAGCTATTTTCCCGCGAGCAGCATCTCTCGACCCCGCGCACGCCCCTCTTTTGGATGAGACAATGATGATCGGGGATGTCGGGATTTTTGATCTTATCAACGCCTTTCAGAGGGCTCTCCGGAGACTCCCTGCGGAGGAGAAGCAGGGAGAGATTCACGGGGAGGTTTTTACCGTCACCGACCGGATCAACCATCTTATGAGGGTCGTTGATCCTGGGGTCTCGATGCGTTTCGAGGAGCTTTTTGGGATGGCAGTCTCCCGCTCCGAACTGGTCGTTACCTTTCTTGCAATTTTGGAACTCATCCGGATGAAACAATTTCGCGTGCGTCAGGAACAACAATTCGGTGAAATCTGGTTGGAACGCGCGTTGGAAGGCGAAGACCACGAAGAGGAACTCCCTGAGGCCGCAGATCTCCACACAACCCCATGAGCAAGACCCCAAAATCACGCAAGAGACCAACGGAGGATGAGGGATCCATGGAAGCGGTGAAACCCGCGGAAGAGGTGGTTGAATCCACGCAGGAGGAGACGACCCTCCCTCCTGAGAATTTTGACGGGGAATCAATTTCACAAAGTGAATCCCCGTTATCCGATATCGTTCTCGCCGGGGTTCTCGGTGCCGGTGAGCAGGAGAGCGCCGTTCCCAGACTATCCCACGTAATCGAGGCGATTCTATTCGCCTCCCAGAAAGCCATTTCTCCAAAGGAACTGCTTACCCACCTTAAAGGCGCGGCAAGTGCGGAGCCTAATTCCATGGCCGTCGCCTTTGCCAGAATCCGAGAAAACGAGGTTTCGGAGGCACTTCAGGAATTAAAAGCGGAGGTGGCGTTGTCCGGAAGGGCCTATCAAGTCAGGGAAACGGCTTCGGGTTGGCTTTTATCCAGTGCTCCAGGATTTGCACCCTGGCTTCGGGCCCTCTACCCCGAGGCCAAGCCGACCAGGCTGAGCGCTTCTGCGCTGGAGACACTCGCCATCATTGCATACCGACAACCGATCACGCGCGCCGACATGGAAGCCGTGCGCGGAGTTTCAGTGGACGGAGTGATGCAGACTCTTCTCGACCGCGGGTTGGTCAAAATCTCTGGACGCGCCGAGGTTCCCGGTCGGCCTCTTCTCTACGCAACCACCCAATATTTCCTAGACCATTTTGGCCTGAGGCATCTGGACGAATTGCCGAATGCCTCCGAACTCCGTCATCTTCCGCTTCCCAAGTCGATTTCCGAGCAGGGTGACGCACCGGCGGACGCCTCCTCCGCACTGGAGCTTCCCGTCGTGATGGATCCCGATTCCAAGGCGACGGATTCAGAAGCGGAAATCGTGGAGCAGTCCCTGGAAGGAGAGACGATGCAGGTCACGGATATCCTTGAACTCCGTGAATCTGTCGTCATGAAGGAACTAACCATCGACCCGGGAACTGAGGAAAACGAGCAGGAGGCAGCTGATATTGTTCAAGCCGGGCTCCAAGACCCGCTGGACGGCGGTGATCCGAAAGAAATGACCACGCAGCATTCTTAAAAGCTGTAACACATTTTCACATGGAGAACTTAAGCCAGCTTCGCGGCGCAATTGATGCGATTGACGGCACCCTCCTCGCCCTGCTCAACGAACGGGCACGCCTTGCTCAGGAGATAGGACTCATCAAGGAGCGGAACGGACGCCCGGTTTATGCTCCTGAACGGGCGGAGCAACTCATGAGGCGTCTCTCAGCGCAAAGTCAGGGCCCCCTCGACGCCCATGCGATCCGGGCGATCTATCGGGAGATCATGTCCGCCTCTCTGGCCCTTGAGAAGGATACAATCATTGCCTGCGATGGATGTGTGGGCGGACGATCCCACCGTGCTGCCAAGCAGCAATTCGGATCATGCGTCAGGTATACTTTCCACGCGACTCCCGCCTCAATGTTTATGGCCGTTACCCAGGGAGAGGCTGATTGCGGTGTGATCCCATTCGATGAGGAAGGTCCGGATGCGGCCGTGCTTGAGCTTTTAGGAGGGACGACCGTTCAATTATGCTCCCAGATTATGCTCGAGGAGGGTGGCGCATCAGGATCGGAAAGGCATCTGGTCCTGGGGTCCGTCCTGAACACACCCTCCGGTGATGACCAGACAGCTTTGCTGATTCAACTCAGCGATCAGCCCGGGGCCTTGGCAACGGCCATGGAACCGTTCAAGAGTTCCGGCGTGAATGTTCTTTCCATACACAGCCGCGGCGCCCGGTCAGGAGGGCTTTATCTTTTCCTCGAGGTCGCCGGACACGTCGTTGAAGGCTCGATTGCACAAGCGCTTGAGGGACTCCGATCAAGACATCTCCCCGTCACGGTGTGCGGGAGTTATCCCTGTTTTCAATGACAGAACTCAACGAACAAAATCCAGCAAAACCACCGGCAATGGTCAGGGCAGCTTGCTTTGAAGGAGTGGTTTGGATCCGTGTGGAAAGCAGGGGCAACTACCTGAGCAGCGGTCCAGTCAAGAAATTTGTGCTGGCAATGATCAACCGGGGACACAAACGCTTCATCGTCGACCTTGCAGCTTGCGATCACATGGACTCAACGTTCATGGGCACTTTGGCAGGTATTTCCCAGAAACTCGGCCATCAGGAACAGGGATTACTTACCGTCATCAATGTCCGGCCAAGAAACATGGAACTCCTTGAAAACCTTGGCCTGCATCTTCTTTTCAGGGTGGAAGCGCTTGCGGACGGAGAAAAGACTCCCGCAGAGTCGGGGGCCGAACTCATGGAAATTCCAATGGCCGAGAATCCTGACAAGGGGATTGTCATGGCAGCCCACGAGGCGCTCATAGCGGCTAATCCGGCCAATGCGGAAAGATTTCAAGATGTCTTGGACTATCTGGGGAAAGATACGGGGACATCGTCTCCATCCTAAAATTGCAGCATTCGTGGCGAAGACTCGCCTTGGTCGGCAAAAGAGTGCATAGTGAAACGGAATGATGCTTCAGAAAATTGAACCCGTAATCATCGGATTCATGACGGTATCGATGATGCTTCTTGTGGCGACCGTGGTGGGCTCTCGCCGGAGGGTCGGACAATTGAAGCGAAAATCGGCGGAGATCCACCAGGAGGAGCGGCGGGTCTTTGATTTTCTTCATGGGCTTGGTGCTGCGTTTGCAGAGGGAGTTCCTGCCGGTGAACTGCACCGACTCATCGTCGAGGGGGCTTGCCATATCCTAAAGGCAGGGGGCGGAGCGCTCTATCTTGTGGATCGCGAGGGAGAGAATCTGCTTCCCACCTTCCTCAGCAAGGGGTGCCCACCCCTCGTGGTTTTACCTGAAGCGCTCGCGGAGGAGGCCTCTGCGGGTGTGGCGCCCCAGTCCGTTGAGAGCTTTGTGCGCCTTCAAGCAGTGCCTCTTGGTGCTGGACTGATCGGAGGTGCGGTTCATTGGAAGGGAGCCCGCTTTTTAAGACGTCGGGAGGATTTGGACAGCAGGCTGTTGAAACAAGGTCTTGGTTCCGTGATCCTCGGTCCGCTCTTTTATCAAAAAAAGTTCCTCGGTGTCCTGGCGCTTGGCGAGCGCCGTGGCATCGACTCATTTGGACAAACGAAGATCGACGTCTTCCAGGCGATCCTTGAACAATCGGCCTTCGCTCTCTTTAACCAAGCCATTCATCTTCAGGCGGGAGAAAAAATAGCCATGGATCACGACCTTCAAATTGCACGTGAGATTCAGAAGATCCTCCTACCCTCAGGGGCTCCACACTTGCCGGGCTTTCAGATTAGCGGACTGAATCTTCCGGCCAAAACGCTCAGCGGGGATTACTACGACTATCTCCTAGTGGACGATGATCATCTCGGCATCGTCATTGCCGATGTGTCAGGCAAGGGGGTTCCCGCCTCTCTCATTATGGCAATGTGCCGCAGTGCCCTCAGAGGGCAGGTGCATGGAGAGCTTTCCCCGGCCGCCGTTCTCCGTGCCGTAAACACGCAGCTTTATCCCGATATCAAAGAGGATATGTTCATTAGTATGGCCTACGTGGTCGTGAACAGGCACACGGGGGATGCGCTTCTGGCACGTGCTGGACACGATGCCCCGCTGATGTTCCGAGCCTCCGAAAATCTTGTGGAGCGTTTCAACCCCAAGGGTATGGCCGTGGGGATTGACAGCGGCGGGGTCTTCGATAGGTTTTGCACAGATTTTCCTTTCCGTTTCGGAGAGGGGGATCTTTTGTTGCTCTACACCGATGGAATGACCGAGGCCCTTGATGCCGAGGGAAGCGAGTTCGGTGTGGAACGCCTCTCAGTCGAACTTCTCGAGACTGCCGGCCGGGGGGTGGAGAGAACCCTGCAGCAGTTGTCGAGGTCGGTGATGGAATTTGCCGGCAAACAACTCCAGCACGACGACATTACCCTCATCGCTCTCCAGAAACTTTCGAGTAGAAATTCATAAGCCGACCATTACCAACCTGAACCACCGACCGTGAAAAAAAACCAACCTGACAACCGCGAGCCTGCACATTCCCAACCTGAGCCCGATCTTCCCGGTGAAGCGACGGGAAATCCCGCGGAGCAGAACGTGGCTGCCGACCCTCACGCCGAAGTCGAGAGGTATCGGGATCAGGCCCTGCGTGCCGCTGCCGACCTCGAGAATTACCGCAAGAGAATGATCCGTGAAAAAGAGGAGGCAATCCGTTTTGCCAATGCGGGCCTTTTTGAAAAACTCCTGCCGATCCTTGATAATTTTGAACTCGGATTAGAGGCGGCACGAAGCGACGACTCTGCCAAGGGAATCGTGGATGGATTTTCCATGGTTCACCGTCAACTCGGCGATTTCCTGACCTCTTGCGGTCTTCAGGCGATCGAGGCTGTGGGCGAACCTTTTGATCCAAAACTCCACGAGGCGATTGGTCACGAGAGTGACGCCACGAAATCTGACGGCCTTGTGCTGAAGCAATTGCGGCGCGGATTCCGCCTTGCCGACAGGTTGATCCGCCCTTCCAGCGTCATTGTTAACAAGGTTGCCTAAGATCTCGGGTACGCTAAGCCAACATGACGAAAAGATGTTATTACGAGGTGCTGGAAGTTACCAGGACCGTTGAATTTGAAGAGATCAAGCGCTCTTACCGGAAAATGGCGGTCAAACACCACCCGGATAAAAATCCGGGTGATGCAACGGCCGTGGAGCGATTCCGTGAGATTGCCGAGGCCTACGATGTCCTGAGTGATTCCGATAAAAGAAGTTCCTATGACCGCTATGGTCACGCTGCCTTTCAGGGAGGAGCCTCTGGTGGCGGAGGCCATGATCCTTTCGATCTTTTCAAGGAGATGTTCGGCGCATCGGGGGGTGGCGGAGGAATCTTCGACCACTTTTTCGGGGGCGGTAATGGTGCCCAGGACGGGCGCGGTTCCGACCTTCGGTATGATCTGCAAATTACATTGGAAGAGGCTTTCACGGGATGTGAGAAAGAGGTTGAAATCAGGAAACTCGACAACTGCGGTGCTTGTGACGGGGCAGGGGGAGCGAAGGGAGCAAAAGTTGCAACCTGTTCACTATGCAGGGGACATGGTCAGGTGGTGGCTTCACGCGGATTTTTTCAGGTCGCCCAACCGTGTCCTCAATGCCACGGTGCCGGAAAAACAATCGACAAGCCCTGCCGCGCCTGCGGAGGGGAAGGGCGCGCCGAAAAAACATCAAGGATCAAGCTCAACATTCCTGCCGGTATCGATGAGGGATCGAGGCTTCGTTCCTCCGGAAGTGGTGAGGCCGGAAAAAGAGGCGGCGGCTCCGGTGACCTCTACGTCGTCATCCACCTTAAGGAGCATGCGATCTTCAGCAGGGAAGCCGCCGATCTTTATTGCAGGGTTCCCATAGCGTTCGTCACGGCTGCATTGGGTGGAGAGGTGGAGGTTCCCACGCTCTCCGGCCCCGTGATGATGAAAATTCCTCCCGGAACACAGGGTGGAAGTGATTTCAGGGTGAAGGGACGGGGGATGCCACGCCTTCAAAGCCACGCAAAAGGGGATCTTCACGTGAAACTCGAGGTCGAGGTGCCAACCAAACTCAACAGTTCTCAGAAAGAGGCCCTCCAAACTTTCGCCGGTCTTTGCGGTGACGAGAACACCCCCATTCACCGCAGCTTCACGGAGCGACTGAAGGGGCTGTTTGTTGATTGATGAGGTTCTGGGGCCCCTAAAAACCCAAATTACCTTAACCACCTTAGGGATCCTAAATCATCCCAAGGCGCCTTAATTTCCCGAGGTAGCCACGGGGGCCCGTCCTCCGTGGATTTTGGAGATGCCGGAGGCGATCCTCTCGGCGATGCGCTGGCGGGTCGACGGATCCTGAAGGGAGGCATTTTCCTTGGCATTGGAGATGAAACCCAACTCCAGAAGGGTCGAAGGTCGCTCGTTATGGTGGAGGACATAGTAACGGGCGAATTTTACACCGCGACTGTGGGAACCGTAGCACCCGGCAATTTCGCGAAGGATGTTGGCGGCGAACGGTGCGGAGCGGGAATTGAAGTAATAGGCCTCCACGCCGTTTGCCGACCGTCTGTTGGCCCAGTTACAGTGGATGCTAACGAAGGCGGCGTCCGCATGGGTATTTGAGATCGAAGTGCGCGTCCCAAGCGGGATGAAGATGTCCGTGTTCCGAGTCATGACGACATGGTAGCCTCGACGCTCCAGGAGAGGCTTGACGCGGCGTGCCACGTCAAGGGTCAGCATTTTTTCATCCATCCCCCGGACAGCGCGGGCGCCATGGTCATAACCCCCGTGTCCCGGATCCAGAATCACCGTGCGAAAATTGGAAAGATCCGCCCCCCCCTGATCAAAGAGCGCGCAACCCGGCAGAAAGAGACACAGCGCCAGGAGAAGGAGGAGCGTTCTTCCGGTGAACGGGAAAAATGGTGTCGTCAAACCAGTCATCTCAACCTTGGAATTTAGTGAAGGGAGCCCCATGCGCAATCTCATTCACCGGAAAGCAGCTTTTCGCTTTTGATCGTCGGCGTGCGGCAGGTATCCTGATTTGCTCCATGCTTTGCAAAAGAATCATCCCTTGCCTCGATGTCGACGGTGGCCGCGTCGTTAAAGGAACCAAGTTCGAGAATATCCGTGATGCCGGAGACCCGGTCGAGTGCGCGCGGGCCTATGATGCTCAGGGAGCGGATGAACTTGTCTTTCTCGACATCACGGCATCGCACGAGGGAAGGGCAACCATGAGGGAGGTTGTTGAGAAAACGGCCGACGCCTGCTTCATGCCGCTCACCGTGGGCGGAGGGATCCGCAGGGTTGCCGACGTGAGGGACATGCTTCTTGCGGGTGCTGACAAAGTGAGCATGAATACCGCGGCGCTCGATCATCCGGATCTTGTCAACGCCTCCGCTGAGGGTTTCGGTTCACAGTGCGTGGTGGTCGCCATCGATGCCCGCCGTGACGGACGTGGGGGATGGATTGTTCATACCCATGGCGGCAGAAGGCCAACGCAATGGCAGGCGGTGGACTGGGCCATGGAGGTGACTCGTCGCGGCGCCGGCGAGATCCTGCTCACAAGCATGGACTCCGACGGCACGAAGGCGGGGTATGACCTTGAGCTCACCGCAGCAGTCAGCGGATCGGTCGGCATCCCGGTGATTGCAAGCGGAGGGGCGGGGGATATCGGACACATGGCCGAAGTCCTCACTGTGGGTAAGGCAGATGCAGTCCTTGCTGCCAGCATCTTTCACTTTGGCCACTACACCGTGGGGGATGTGAAACGGGAACTGGCTTCCCATGGTATCCCGGTGCGCAGAGGCAATTGAGACTTCAGAATTTCAGGAATTTTAAGAGGTCTAGAGGTCCCGAAGTCCCTCAGGCTCTTAGTCCCACTGGCTCCGGAGGCGCGTGGATTTCCCGGATAAACGGACATTCTATTCCCCCGGAGGGAAATCCGTCGGCAGGCCGACATCCTTCCAGGCCTTCATTTCCGCATCCAGAGAAGCGAGTTTTTTTGCAAAGATCGTGTGGGCATAGCCGCCCAAGAGAAGTCGGAACGGAGGCTTCTCTGCATCCAGAAGATCGATCATCACTTTCGCTGCCCTGGCCGGATCGCCCGGTTGGCGCCCCTTCATTTTTTCCAGAAATCCTCCGAATTTTCCGACGGTTGCTTCATAAGCCGGCATCCGGGGAGCGTGATCTAGGGATCGTCCGATGAAATCCGTCCTGAAGGGACCCGGTACCACCATCGTGAACTTAATCCCATAGGGAGCAACATCCTGGGCGATGGCATCTGATGCGGCATCCAAAGCCGCCTTGGCTCCCCCGTAGACTGCGAACCCTGCATGGTTGGCGTAGGCGGCGATCGCCGATAGATTCACGATCTGCCCGCCCCTTTGTTCTCTCATTATCGGGAGAACTTCACGGATCAGACGGAGCGGCCCGGTGAAATTTGTCTCCAAATTTCGAGCGAGTTGTTCGTCAGAGGTCTCCTCCAAAGAGGCCAGAAGACCATATCCGGCATTATTGATCAGAGCGTCCAATCTCCCGAATCTGGCCATGGTCTCCTTGACGGCACGGGAGGCATCTTCGGGTTTGGTCAGATCAAAGCCGATTGCGAGGGCAGTCTCAGGGTATCGGGAGAGCAAGTCGGCGACAGTCTCAGGGTTTCTTGCGGCAAGAGCTGCCTGGTATCCACGCTGCAATGCCTCTTCGGCCAAGGAGCGACCGAATCCGGAGGAAGGGCCGGTGATGAGAAGAGTTTTCATGGGGGGTCAATCGGGACGTGAAGGAGTGCAACTTACTCTCAGTCCATAGCGAATGGGATGATTTTCCTCTAAAGAAGGGTTAAAAATGCAAAATTCTTTGGACTGAACCAGAGTCACTCCTATCAGCCCCCCTTTGTCATTTACGACAACTCCTGTCCCCGAGGCATCGACAAATGCTCTTTTTGGCATTGGAACCGAGGAATTGTTTATCGAATTTTGCAGGAAGAAGAGGGCGTAAAGCTCCAGTCCTACAAAGATTAAGACATGATCACCGATCACACTAGGTACAGTTCCTTACTCCCTGCATTAAGGCAACCACGGGCGCGCTCAAAATCGGGGGACGCGGAACGATCGTGGTTCTGGGCACGCGGGTCGCAAATGGCAATTACTCTGAGATAACGACCTCGACGACGGCTTCGACCATCACGGTCAAGTAGCTCCCATTGAGTTTCCCGTAGAGAGTCATATCTCCAACTATCCATCACGGATAGTTGGGAGGTGAATCAGTGGTTGCTCCTGAATGAGAGTGTGCCCGTGAGTAGGGGATCAAGAACACGGAACTCAGTTCACAAACTCCAGCTTGTCCAGACGGGGAACCAGTCCTTGGTCGGCTGCTCTGCCAAGGAACTCCCTGATAGCGGCGCGTCCACGCTCGCCGTAGTCGAGGGTATAGTCGTTCACATACATCCCGATGAATTCATCAGCAAGCGGCACCTCCATGCCGCGCGCGTGGGCCATGCTGTGATCGACGGCCGCCCTGCGATGCTCCAGTCCGTAGCGGATGCTCTCCTTCATGATCGTATTGAGTTCGCTGCGCTGGTCCCGTGTGAAATCTTTTCGGATCACATTCCCGCCGAGCGGAAGTGGCAGACCGGTCTCGGCCTTGAACCATTCGCCCATGTCGGCCACCTTTTCAAATCCCTCGTTGGCATAGGTGAGTTGACCCTCGTGGATAATGAGACCGACATCGACGCTGCCGGACCGGATCGCGTCGAAGATCTGGTCGAAGGGGACCACGGTGTGGTTGAACTCCTTCCCCAAATAGAGTTGGGCACTCAGATAGGCGCTGGTCATGAGTCCGGGGACGGCGATTTTCTTCGAACGGAGCCACGACCTCTTCTCCTCTTCAGTGGAATCGGCCGCCGGGCCCTGTCCTTGTAGGGTTACGAACATCGGGCCATAACCATCACCCATGCTGGCACCGCAGGGCAGAAGGGCGTAGGTGTCAAGCAGGTGGGCGTAGGCATGGATGGAGACGGCCGAGAGGTGAAGCTCACCTCGCATGGCGCGCTCATTGAGGGTCTGGATGTCCTGGAGGGTGTGCTCGAACCGGTATCCCAGGAGGTCGATCTTATCCGCCGCCATGGCGTAGAACATGAAGGCATCGTCTGGATCGGGGGAGTGGCCGAGCAGGAGAGTGGTGTCGGGTGCGTGGGACATAGAAATCAAAGGATGAAACTTGAAGGATGAAACTTGAAGGATTTTAAGTGGGTGAAAAATCTTTGGAAGAGTTTGCCGATGCTAACCTGCGAAGCAATCCGGGTCCCTGGTAGATGAAGGCGGTATAAACCTGGAGGAGATCGGCCCCAGCCTCGAAGCGTTCGCGCGCCGAGGTCTCGTCGCTGATTCCACCGCAGGCGATCACCGGTAGAGTCGAGTGTTTCTTGATAATCTGGAGAGCCTTCAGTGAACGCGGTCGCACGGGCAGGCCGCTGAGTCCACCCTGTTGATCCCGTCCAGTGGGAATAGACGAGTGATCCAACGTCGTGTTCGTGGCGATGAGACCAGCCAGTTGCTCGGATTCCGCCAGTTGGGCAACCGCCACCAGATCCTCTTCCGCCAAATCGGGGGCGACCTTGACAAAGAGGGGCCGTCGAGGTGTTCCCTCCCAGTCCCTAAGAGTGCGAATGATCTTCCCAAGAGCCTCCGTGGACTGAAGATCCCGGAGGCCGGGGGTATTGGGGGAGCTGACATTGATGACGAAATAATCGCCGAGACTATGGAGCCGCCTGAAGGAGGTCAGGTAGTCGGTGTGGGCATTCTCTGCGGGAGTCAACTTGGACTTGCCGATATTCAGTCCCACTGGGATGCCCGGCCAGCGCCCGGAGGTATGGAGGCGCTCCAGTCGAGCAGCAACAGCCTCGACCCCCTCGTTGTTGAAACCAAGACGATTGATGAGCGCCCCCTGATCGGGAAATCGGAAGAGGCGTGGTTTTGGGTTGCCCGGTTGAGCAAGGGAGGTGATCGTGCCGACTTCAACAAAGCCGAAACCGAGGGCCTCCCAAGCCGGAAGGGCGACTCCATTCTTGTCCATTCCCGCCGCTAGTCCTATTGGGTTCGGGAAGGCGATTCCCGCCACGGTTCGGGGATTCTTCGCAGGCTTCGCCCCCAGTGTCCCCCGGATCAGGCTGGGAAAAGTGGAGGCGAAAGAGAGGGAGCTGACCGCCAGGTTGTGCGCCTTCTCTGCATCTAACTTGAAGAGAAGCGGCCTGATGATGTCTTTGTGCAGGTCCATGGTTATTTTCCGATGCAGAAACTACTGAAGATCTTGCCCAGGATCTCCTCGGTTCCAGCATCCCCCACAATCTCCCCGACTGCGGCGAGAGAACAACGCAATTCAACGGCGAGAATTTCCGGAGGTTGCTCGGTAGCAAGCAGCCTGATCGCTTCTCTGAGTGCCGCAAGGGCCCTCTCCAGGCAGTCTCGATGGCGTACACTGATGGCGGCGCCGTGGGTGGTCGCTTCAGACTCTGATTGGCCGGTTACCTTCTGAATGATCACCTGAACAAGCTCCTCGATCCCCTCACCGGTCTTGCAGGAGATCCCAAGGCCCCGGGTAGGGGAATATGGAACCGCGTTACCGATCAAATCGATTTTATTGAGGAGCAGGAGTTCATCCTCAAAGAGCGGTTGAACGGAGGCTCCTGTGGTGGAGGCATCCACCAGATGGATCCTGAGGTCGGCATCTTGCGCCGCTTTGCGGGCGCGCCTCACACCCTCCTGCTCCACCGGGTCTTCGGTCTCCCTGAGACCGGCGGTATCAATGATGCGGAAGGGATATCCACCGAGACTTGCCCCGGCCTCGATGGTGTCGCGTGTGGTTCCCGGGGTTGCGTTGACAATGGATCGTTCGGTTCCCAACAGGCGATTCATCAGGCTTGATTTTCCCGCGTTGGGAGCTCCGCAGAGGGCGAGCGTGATTCCTTCGCGCAGGAGGATTCCCTCCCCGGCTGTTGCCAGGAGGCGCTGGATGTGGTCCGTGATTGCCTCCATCCGTTTTCTCAGGACAATGCCGCTTTCAGGATCGATTCCCTCTTCGGGGAAATCGATATAGGCCTCTAGATGAGCCACACACTGGAGAAGCTCTTCCCGGAGAATCCGGATCTCTGATCCGAGAGTTCCCTCAAGCTGGAGGGCTGCAGCCCTCGCAGCCCTCGGAGTCTGGGCGCTGATCAAGTCCATGACGGCCTCGGCCTGCGTCAGGTCGAGCTTGCCGTTCAGGAAGGCTCTTTCCGTGAACTCGCCCGCCCTCGCCATTCTGGAACCGGCGGCAAGCGCTGATGCCAGCACACGGGAGGCGACCAACGTCCCTCCGTGCCCGCAGATCTCGACGAGATCCTCGCCCGTATAACTCCGGGGATTCCTAAAGACCGTCAACAGCACCTCGTCAATCACCTCTTCATCGCCCCCAACAATGCGCCCTAGAAGGACCTTGCGTTCCCCGGAGGCCGAGGGGCGGTTGACGCCACGGAAGATCTTGTCAGCGATTGAAAGCGCCCCGGATCCGCTGATGCGGATCACGGCGAGGGCACCCACACCCGAGGGGGTGGCCAAGGCGGAGATGGTTTCCTGCACGATTAGGCGTTGGCGATGTGGACGAGTTTTCCGGACGCAGCCAATGTCTTCAACTCGGCGATGCAACGGTGGTTCTGCTCCATCGTTCCGACAGAAATACGGATCCACTCGGGCAGGCCATAGCTTCCCATCGCGCGGAGGATGATTCCTTTGCGCAGCATGGCTTCGAAAACCTCCTTCCCGTCACCCACCTTCACAAGAACGAAGTTGGCAAAGCTGGGAACATACTCGAGGCCCATCGTTTGGAACTCCTTTTCCAGATACTCGCGTCCCTCGCTGGTCAGTTCACGCGTCCGAATCATGTGCTCCTCGTCCAGAAGTCCTGCGAGCGCACCGGCCTGGGCGATCCCGTTGGCGTTAAACGGTTGGCGGGTGCGTTGGAGGACGGCGGCGATCTCGGGGGTGGTGACCCCGTAACCGATCCGCAGATTTGCGAGGCCCATGATCTTGGAGAAGGTGCGCATCACAACCACGTTCCGCCCCTCCCGGACATAGGAAAGTACATCGGGCGCATTCGCGAGAAACTCGTGATACGCCTCGTCAAAGACCACCAGCACGTGATCAGGCACCGCCGCCATGAACCGGTCTATCTCCTCCTGGCCGACCATCGTCCCGGTGGGATTGTTTGGGTTGGCGATGAAGACCGCCCGGGTTTTGGGAGTGATAGCGGCAACTATTGCGTCGAGATCTGCCGTGAAACGCGGATCGGGCACCTCCACGGTGTCTGCGCCGAAAAGTTGGGCCATGAGTTTGTAGACCGCAAAGGAATGACGGGCCACCACGACTTCATCACCGGGTCCAAGAAACGCATGCCCGATGAATTCAATGATCTCGTTCGATCCATTCCCAAGAACAATGTTCAGACGGTCAACGCCGAGCCTTTCAGCGACCGCATTGCGGAGTTCATAACCCCCTCCGTCGGGATAGAAGTGGGCACGCTCAAGGGTTCTCCGCATGGCATCCAGAGCCTTTGGCGAGGGGCCGAGCGGATTTTCATTCGAGGCCAGTTTGATGATATCCTCCTCACGCAGGCCCAGATCACGGGCCAACTCTTCGACAGGCTTTCCGGGTTCATAAACGGTCAGGCTCAGGATATGCTCATGGGCGGTTTTCCACATGGGGATCATTCTACGGCAGGCTCTTCCGGGAGGAAAGTTGGAAGGTAAAACTTCTTGGAAATCCTGTCCCCGCATCATCCACCCACTCAGCGAGGCATGAAATCCAACCGACAGATGAGAAATTCTACTCCGGAAGAGCGTCGGAACTCGGCTTCTTGAAGTTCAGCTCCAGGATGCGTCTTCCATCGGTCTTTGTCACGGTAACCACGTAGTCACCGATGCCAATGCTCTCCCCGCGGGCCGGCAAATGGCCAAGCTGCTGGGTCACGTAGCCCCCGATGGTGCTGACCTCCGTCTCCTCAAATTTCAGTCCGGTCTCCTCGGCGAGATCATGAAGCGCCAGCGTTCCCTCGGCGTTGAACTCACCGTCACGGATGTTGGTGATCTCCTCCTCCTGGGTATCGAACTCGTCATGGATCGATCCGACCAGTTCCTCAAGCACGTTATCGAGCGTCACAACCCCAACGGCGCCTCCGTATTCGTCCACCGCGATTGCCAGATGCGCGTGTTTAGCCAGGAAATAGTTGAGGAGTTTTTCCAGGGGCATCATCTCCGAGACGTGATGAATCGGGCGCTGGATTTCCTGGAGGTCCTTTTTCGCCGAGTGAACCATACGGAGGAGATCCTTGATATGGACGAGGCCGACCGACTCATCGAGCGCCCCGTTGCAAAGAGGGAAGCGGGTATGGCGGGACTCGATCGCCTTGAGAAGTTCTGCATCAAATGACTCCTCCAGATCCAGCAGGACCACCTCGCTCCGGGGCGTCATGATATCGCGAACGACGCGGTTTCTCAGGTCGAGAGCGTTCACGGCAAGTTGTTCCCCGAGGTGTGAGACCTCCTCGGCTTCGCGGCTCTCCGTTAGGATCACACGCAGCTCCTCATTGGTCAGGGCCCGTTCCGAGTCATTCGGTGGCTCGACATGAAACACATGCCGGAGCAGGAAATTCGCGGAACTGTTCAGAAAGCGGATGATCGGCCTGAACACCGTGTAAAACAGACTTAGGGGAGGACTCAACCAGAGGGCAACCTCGACCGGCTTCCGGATGGAGAGGGATTTTGGGGCAAGCTCTCCGAGAACGATGTGCAAGAAAGTGATCAGGGAAAAAGCCAGGATGAAGGAGATCGTCGTGATGAGTCCGGGGGAACTGATGCCGACGAGGAAGAAAGCCGGTTCGATCATGTGGGCAAGGAACGGTTCCCCCAGCCATCCCAATCCGAGACTCGCCAAGGTGATCCCAAGCTGGGTTGCGGAGATGTAGGCCTCCAGATGGTTGGTGATGTGCTTGGTGATCAGGGCGCGTGCATCACCCTGCTCGATCAGCGTATCGAGCTGACTGCCCCGGACCTTGACGATGGCCAGCTCCGACGCCACAAAAAATCCATTCAACAAAACGAGCACGAAAATGGCCAGAAGCCTCAGGAAGATAACCTCGGCAGACTCCCACTGTGAGGAGGGAAGTTGGATGGCTGGCAGGTGGGATGCATCCCCTGCCGCCACCGCCAGGATGGCAGTGACAAACGGCATGGGTGATCTCAGTTGGCGAACCGGCAAGCTGCGCGGTTATCGGGAGCTGCAGTCGTTACGAAAGACTTGCGAAGCGATATCATCATAAGGATAAACCGAGGGTTCATGCCTTTATTTGACTTTCTGAAGCGAGAGGATTCCCCTAAAGCAGGGAAATCAGCAAAAAAATCTCTTTGTTACCAACTCGACTTGGTAACCCCGGGAATCATGCCATTTGTGGCAAGTTCGCGAAAGGTGATACGAGAGAGCTTGAATCGGCGAAGGTAAGCGCGACGACGACCTGAAATCACGCAACGGTTTGTCAGGCGAACAGGACTTGCGTTGCGCGGAAGTTGGCTGAGGCCGCTATAATCCTTCTTGGCCTTCAATTCGGCGCGTAGTTCTGCCCACTTAGCGACGGTCTCGCGTTTGCGTTTATCTCTTTCAAGCCATGAAGTCTTTGCCATAGGGAGGAGAGATGCTATGGAAAACGTGCCTTTCTGCAAGATCTTTTTTTAATGAAACGAAGAACCTTCCTCTTTCCATGACGAGCCTTCCAAGGCATCGATGGATCATGGTTCAAAAATCCCAGGCTAAAAAGTCCTCCGCTCACCCCAAGGCCCGACTGATCATTTCGGAAAGCGAAAGGGGTGCCGATATGCTTCACGCCACGGGATTCCGGGCTCCTGATCCTTTTGTCTACCTCCAGAGTCGAGGGAAAAGCTCGATCCTGCTGAGCGACCTAGAGTTTGACCGTGGGTGCAGTGAAGCCGCGGTCGACGAGGTTGTCTCCTCGAGTGCCTTGGCGAATAAGATCGCGATCAAATCCGGCAACAAGCCTGGTGCCGTGGCTGTGATCGCATCTTTCCTGAAGTCTCGCGGAGGGAATCGTTCGCTGGTGCCGGCCGATTTTCCCATCGGCTTGGCGTGGGAGTTGAAAGAACACGGCGTCGAGGTGACTCCTGTTCCGGGGATGTTCCGACCCGAGCGCCAGATCAAGACGCCGCAGGAGATCACCATGATGACGGAGGCCACACGGATCACCGAGAAAGGGATGGCTCGAGCCTTCGAGGTGCTTCGTGCCTCGAGCATTGGTCCACGCAGGATTCTTCGTTGGGGAGGAGGCACGTTGACCGCCGAAAAATTACGGATCGAGATCGAAACAGCTATCCTCCGCGCGGGAGGCATTCCTGCGGGAAACTCGATCGTGGCTTGCGGGGAGCTGGCCTGTGACCCGCACGAGCGCGGTCATGGTCCACTCAAGGCGGACCGCTTGATCATTCTCGATCTCTTTCCACGCTCCGCAAGGAGCGGTTACTATGGAGACCTCACCCGGACCGTGGTCAGGGGAAGGGCTACGGAGGACCAACGCCGACTCTGGGAGATTTGCCTGCTTGGTCAGAAGCTGGCAATCGGGTCGTTGCAGCCGGGAGTCGACGGGGGTGCAATCCATCGTGAAGTCACCCGGTTTTTCACAGACAATGGGTATCCCACCAAGCGCGTGGGAGATGATGAGTCCGGAAGAGGGGGGCGTTGGAGCGGGTTCTTTCACGGAACGGGCCATGGCCTCGGCCTTGATCTTCATGAGGAGCCTCGTTTCGGGTCCGCTAAATTGAAATCGGGACAGGTTTTCACGATCGAGCCGGGGCTTTATATCCCGGGGATCGGCGGAGTGCGTCATGAGGATGTTGCCCTGATCACACAGGGGGGATCCAGGCTCCTGAGTCGCGCTCCCAAGCCGCTCGAACTCTGATTGTGGTCGACCCCGCGCTTCGGCAAAGGATGTTTCATGAAGTGACAAAAAAAGATCCGTAAACCCGACAGGGAGACCCTAGGTTCCTTCTTTTTATCCAGACGGGGATCATATAGTTCAAAGGGATGCCAAAAATTCATATTGCCCGCAATCACCAGTCCTTGGGGGCCTTCTTTCAGGAGGATGTCCGGCAGGGGCTTCTGAGCGGTCGGTTCACTGCGGGGGATCTCGCCTGGCGCGAGGGAATGGAGGAATGGAGGCCACTCGGGGAGATGGCCCCGCAATGGGAGTTGGAAATTCCGCCTCCCTCTCTTGCGTCCGCTCATGGTGAACCGGCTGTGATTCATGCACTCGTCGCCTCGCAAGAGGGATCCGAGCCAGCGTGGGAAGAACGAGCCCGGATCGGATTCTTCCCTGCGATCCTCCGGACCATGAATGCCGTTCTTTTCCGTCCGTCCGCCACCTTTGCCTCCCTCAAGCATACCGGAGGACTGACAGGCCCCCTGCTCTACACAATCCTGCTTAACACCACGCTGCACACCCTTTTCGGGCTCCTTTCCCTGGCAGGGTTGATCATGATGAGCGGACAGGAGTTTGAGACAAAAATCCAACTCCTGCAGGTTCAGTTGCATGCACTTCAGGAGCTCTCCCCGAATTTCACGCTCTCGATGCCCGCCCTCGGCAAACCATTCATCGAGTCCATGCTTCTCGTCAATATCCTGCTTTGGCCCGCCATCGCGGTGGTGGCCAATTTTTTGGGTGCAGGCATCCTCCATCTCTCGCTTCGAATGGTCGGAGGGGCCAACAGGCCCTTCGAGACCACCTTTCGTACCATCTGTTACCTCTGCGGGAGTTTCAACGCTGTTGCCGTGGCCCTTGATCTGATCCCCGCAGTCGGGACCGCCGGGGTGCTCCTTCTCCTGATCGCAACCCTCGCCTATCTGGGGTGGTATTCCTATGCCAGCGTGGTCGCCATTCAGCAGGCTCAATCCATCAGCGTCTTGAAGGTCGTTCTTGCTTCCGTCGTGTTTACGGCCCTCGGTTTTCTAGTGTTAGTGGCGCTCTCCATCATCTTAAGCCCCTTGATCGCGGGAATCATGAAAATGGCGGGGATCACACTGGGCGCCTGAGATTACAATTCAGCCCAATCGGATGCTCGGACTGATTGTTTCCTGCATGGCGCAGGAGAGTCTTGTTGACCGGCCTTTGAGAATCCGACTCATGGCGGCGAGGGCAAGGTCTTCGCTATTGCAGTCCCGACTCAGGTGTCCGAGCAGGAGATGGCCGAGTCCGTCGTGAACAATTTGCGAGACTGTCTCCGCTGCATCCGAGTTGGAAAGATGCCCATGGCGTGACTGGATGCGCTGCTTGATGGACCAGGGGCGCCTGGTATCATTTTGCAAGAGGACCTCGTCGTAGTTGGCCTCGATCAGGAGGGCGTCGATGCCTCGGAGTGACTCTGTGACAAGGGTCGTGGCATGGCCGAGATCGGTGAGGAAGCCGAAAGAGTGACCCCTCTCCCGGATCACAAATCCAACGGGCTCCACCGCATCGTGCGGCACGGGGAAAGAGCGAATAGTCATTCCCTCCAGCTCAAATTCTGATCCGGACTCAAAGATTTTCCATCCGTTGAAGCCGGTCACCTTCTCCCGGAGCACGAGGGCAGTCTGTCGATTGCAGTAGATTGGTGTTGCGTGTTTTTTCGCCCACTGGACGAGCCCCTTGGTATGGTCGCCATGTTCGTGGGTGACCAGGACCGCGCTGAGATCCATCGGTTCGACTCCACATGTCGCCAATCGCAGGGTGAGCTCCTTGGTGCTCAGCCCAGCATCGACGAGGAATGAGGCTGTTTCCGTCCTCACCAGGGCGGCGTTTCCGCTGCTGCCGCTGGCTAGGATAGTAATTTCGAGCATTTGGAAAGAATGAGCTTCAGCAAGATGCCCCGCGAGTTTTTTTGAGAGTTTTCACAATGGGGAATCATGCTTGAATTCCAAAAAAAAAAGCATCTAGTCTTTGCCTCCTGCAACCCACCGCCCCCAACTTTCCCCCTATGAAGCAGTTTCGTTCACCACTTCCGTGTCTAGCCTCGGTTGCCTTCATCAGTCTCTCCTTGAGTTGTGTAGCTCTCGCCGACCGCGAAGTCATTCCTTTAAAAGCCGATTGGTCATTTATCAAGGAGGATGTGGCTCTCATCGAACCTAGCGCCGCGTGGGAGAAGATCTCGGTGCCTCACACTTGGAATGCCCTCGACGGGCAGACTGGCCCGGCTCAGATCAGCGATCAGCAGGAGACGCTCCCGGTGATCGATGAGGCGACCAAGCGGGAAGATGCGGCAAAGCGCGCTGCGGCAAACCTCTCCAATAAAAAGGGCATCAGTGGTACTGTGCCCGAGGGCAAGGATCCCCGCACCCAAAACGGATACTACCGCGGAGCCTGCTGGTATGAGCATCAACTCGAAATTCCTGCGGAGTGGAAAGGCAAGAAGAGGGTTTTTGTGCGCTTTGAAGCGGCGGGAACGGTCGCCAAGATTTACATTAACAAGACGATGATCGGAGAGCACCGCGGTGGATTTACGGCGTTCTGTTATGAGGTGACCGACAGGCTTCGATACGGCGTAGCGAATGAACTGCGCGTTCAAGTCAACAACTCCTACCGGGATGATCTTCCCCCATTGTCCGGGGATTTCAATCTCTATGGAGGTCTCTATCGGCCCGTTCAGATGATCGTTACGGACAAAGTCTGCATTTCACCACTCGATTACGCTTCCTCCGGCGTCTACCTGACCACCAAGTCGCTGGATCCCAAAGAAGCGTCCGTGGAAGTCCGATCGATTGTCTCGAATGGTAACAAATCGGGGGATTTCTCGAAGCAAGCCGACAAGACGCCTGGGGCTGCGGGAACCGAAGACCCTGCCCAGAATGAGGATATAGAGAATGGCAGCACGCCCGTCATGATCGAGACCGAAATCAAGGATGGCGAGGGGAAGGTCGTTGCAAAAGCTACCACCGAGAATCTAGTCCCTTACGAGACCTCGGTGCCAGTCACTCAGAATCTAACGATTTCCGATCCCCATCAATGGAACGGCCGTAAAGATCCCTACCTCTATACGGCAACTGTTTCGCTCCATTGCAACGGAAAGATCATCGATCAGGTGAGTCAGCAGCTTGGCTTGCGCTCAGCATCGATCACGCGGGAAGAGGGCTTCCTCCTCAATGGCAATCCCTACCCGGTGCATGGTGTCTGTCGACATCAGGATGTTCGTAACAAAGGTTGGGCTGTCTCTTCCGAGGACGAGCAAAGGGATGCCTCAATCATGAAGGAGATGGGTGTGACAGCTGTCCGGAATGCCCATTACCCGCAGAGTGAGAATTGGCACCAGATCAACGACCGAGAGGGTGTTCTCCTCTGGGATGAGGTCTCTCTGGTGAACGAGACCCGTGCAACAAGGGATTTCTGGCACAACAGTGAGGAGTATTTAAGGGAGATGGTTCACCAGCTTTACAATCACCCAAGTGTCGTCTGGTGGGGGATCTTCAACGAGTTGGGCAACAGGCCGATGCCTCCCAGTGATCCGGAGTTAGCTCATCTGCAGGATGTTGTCAAAGAGATCGATCCGAGCCGAATGGTCGTTGCAGCATCCTGTCGTCCGGGAAGGTCCTTCAACCAGATTGCCGAGCAGATGGCGTTTAATCATTACCCGGCTTGGTATCATCCCTCGCCACCCTCTGAGATGAAAACGTATATCCAGCAAAGGTTCGACGAGATGGGTCGGAGGATTGCGATCAGTGAATACGGCGCCGGAGCTAACATTTCCCATCATCTCGAGGGAGTCATCAAACAACCGGATCCGAGAGGCCCCTTCCATCCCGAGGAATACCAGGCCTTCTGTCATGAAGGGGAATGGGCCGTGATGAAGGATAATCCGCAACTCTGGGGATCCTTTATCTGGAACATGTTCGATTTTGCCGCCAAAAGCCGCAAGGAGGGCAATACCCCTTCCCTCAACGATAAGGGACTGGTGACCCATGACCGACAGTTCAAGAAAGATGCCTTCTACTTCTACAAGGCCAATTGGAATCCAGAGCCGATGGTCTATATCACCTCCCGACGGGCTGTGAACCGGACCCTTCCAACCACCGAGGTGAAGGTCTATTCCAATTGTCCTGAAGTGGAACTCACTGTGAACGGCAAGAGCCTTGGGACGACGAAGCCCGGTCCGACCAAGATCGCTCTCTGGCCAAAGGTGGAACTCTCCCCGGGAGAGAACAAGCTGGAGGTCACCGCCGTCTCAGAAACGCCGGGGACCAAGCCTGTTCACGATAGCTGCACTTGGAATCTGATCGTTACACCTAAGCCCTAATCTAGCCTTAATTATCTTGGCTGTTGAGTCGGCGGAGATTTAAGTGAAGGAAGCCGATCAAGAAAGTCTTCTTAGAGCGCTGATGATGAGGATTTCTTGACTCCTGCGGGCTTTGTTCCGGGAGCGGGAGTGGGAGAGGCCGCAGCCGTGACCTCGATGACCTGGGCCTGCTCAGGCTTCCAAGCGGTGGGATAAATCTTCAGGGTCATTCCTTTACGAAGGCTGGATACCAAAATAGTTTTGCCATCCTGTAGTAAGCGCGTGCCGGCCAGAAGGAAATCGAGTTGGTTGTCACCCTTTCGGATCGTCAGAGAGGTTCCGTTTTTGGAAAGGACCGCGATCTTGCCAACGAAAAACTCCGGCACCTCCCCGTTTTCGTCCTCGTATCCGCTAGATTTCAGAATATCCACGGTTTGTGCGTTCATCAGCTTCCACGAGCAGGGGGTAACGGTTACTTTTTGCCCCTTCTTAAGGGTTTGATTCAGGACCGTATGGCCCTCTTGCGTGACATGGGTTCCCCACATATAAAAACCCACCGTCTTACCTTTTTTCATGACGGTGATGAAGTCAGTGTTTTTTGCAACGGTGGCGACAATGCCTGTCATGGGATCGGGCAACACGTTCGGATTTGGAAGCTCAATTGCTGGAGCAGCCTTGCCGCCGCCGGCGAATACAGGCGTGGAGAAAGCAGCAATTAGGAAGAGAGGAAGAAGAATTTTTTTCATGGATAGTAGGCAGTGAGAATAACGAGGATTTTTTGGAAAAGTCAAAAAACGGTGAAAGAAAAATTTATCAGGTAGTTTCAGAAAGCCCCCTATGTCTCTTGCGATCAACTTTTTAAGACATCCATGAGGACATTCACGACCTCCTGAGCAGAGATGTCAGCAACTTCTCTGCTCGGTTTCTGAAGCACCCGGTGTGGAGTCTTCCACGGTCCCCAATGCTCCGGATCGGAATCCCCAAAGAGACAGACCATCGGCTTGCCAAGGGCTGCTGCCAGATGCATGGCTCCCCCGTCACTGCAGATCATCCCATCACAAAGGGAAAGGGCTCCGATCAGATCTTCCAAGCACTCGGTCCTTACGGCCTGAACCGGCAGACCGGCCGTCAAATTCAAGACCTCGGTTGCTTTCTCATCATCTCCCGGGTGAAGAGGGTTGTCCGAGGCTCCCGGTGACCAGAGAAGGATGAATTTTGCCCCTAAGGCTTCATGGAGTTGATGGGCTGTCTCAGCAAACCTAGAAGCTGGCCAGCGCTGGGAAGGTTTGCGTGAGCTAAGATGAAGGGCGATAACAGGCCCCCGAAATGCTTGCCAGTCCAGGAGAAGGGAGGACTGGATCTTGGTAACGGCTTCTGGATTTGGAGTCAGACGTGCGGGTGGAGTTTCAAATTTCAGACCCATCCGCACGAGTTGATGGCAGCACTGCTCGACATGATGGGAGCCTCCTCTGGAGTCCTCCTGATCACGGATGAGAATCTTCTTTGCGCCGATCCATGTTGCGAATCTGATGGCGCTTCTCTGTGGCCCTGCTGGCAGGAGGATCCAGTCGAAGCGTTGACGCCGCAAGGTCCAGATCGTCTTAAGGCGACTCCAGAAGATGCCGATCGCACTCTCGCCCGGCTCGAGATGCTTCGCCTTGGTGTAGGAGAAGAGGGCGTCGATATCGGGATTACCCTCCATCACGGCCATGTTATAGCGGGTGACGAGTGCTGCGATGTAGGCATCGGGAAGTTGTTCGCGCAGGGCCCTGATCAGCGGGGTTGTGCAGACCAGATCGCCGATATTGTCGCGGCGGATGATCAGGATGCGGGGTTGTTTTTCTGGAGTGTCCAAGGAATAGAGATCCAACACCCGTCACCACATAAAAGAAACCGCTTTTTCTCGGTAAGCTGCCATGAGGACTCTTTTAGGAAAGAATGAGTCCCTCTTGAGTCAATTTCTTCGCTAGTGGTAACCGGACGGTGACTTTCGTGATAATGCCCGGATCGGATTCCGCGAAGATCGTTCCCCTGTGCGAGAGGACGATCCACCGAACGATCGCCAAACCCAACCCGCAGCCGTCGATCTCCCGGTTATGGGCAGCATCCCCCCGGTAAAAGGGTTCGAACATCTCGGACAAGGCCGTCTTATGGAGCCCCGGACCGGTATTGGAGATCTGCAACAGGGCGACCTCCTTATCCTCATCATTCTTCTTGAGGTTGGTGAGTTGAATTAGGACGGACCCCCCGCGCTCATTGAATTTGACGGCGTTATCCAGCAGGTTGAGCAGCATCTGGCGAAGGCGCTCCTGATCACCCAGAACGATGGTCGGATCACAGGTTTCCAGTCGAACGGTCAGCCCAGAATCACGGGCAAGGATCTGTGCATCGGCAAAGGCATCCTTAACCAAGGAATCAAAGTGCACCGGATGGCTCCGGAGGGTTATCAATCCCGCATTTGTCTTTGTGATCAGGGTGAGGCCGTCCACGATCCGACCGAGCCTTTGCACCTCTTGCAGTTCGTTCAAAAGACCCTCCCGATGGAGTCCGGTGATCAACGGATCCTTGAGCAAGGTTTCGATCCCCCCCCTCATGATGGTCAGAGGGGTCTTCAGTTCGTGCGAGGCCCTGAGGGTGAACTCCCGGATCTTCTGAAAGGAATCCTCAAGTCTGGCTGCCATCTCATTGAAAACTCCGGTCAGGCGATCGAACTCGTCCCCGTTTCCTGAACGAGGTAGCCGGACGTTCAGGTTCGACTCATTGAGATCCGAGACGGCATTGCTGAGTGCCCTGACCGGCTCCAGAGCTTTCCTCATGAGCAGCCAACCCCCGCTGAGTCCGAGGATGGTGGCTGGAACGGCGACCCAGATCACACTCTGAAGAAGATCGATCACGACATCATCCTCCGGCGCAAGACCAAGGCGTTCCCTCGCATGCTGGGGTTCAACGACCCACTCCTGATAGAGCAGGGTTCCGCAGATCAGCAAAGAGGTCAGGAGCACGCCGGCATAGAGGACCGCTAGTCGAATTCGGAAGCTCATGGGGTGGATTCCTCCCGCATCACATAACCCATCCCGCGCACGGTATGCAGCAGACGCACCGGGAAATCAGCATCGATTTTATCGCGAAGCCTTCGCATATAGACATCCACGATATTGGTTCCGGGATCGAAAGAGTATCCCCAGACGTGTTGAAGGATTGTTGTGCGTTCACAGATCCGTCCCGTGGATCTCATCAGAAACTCAAGGAGTTGGAACTCGCGTGTGCTGAGCTCGATCTCGTTGTTGTTTCGGCGGACCGTGCGTGTGATGGAATGAAGAGAAAGATCAGCGAGTTGCAGCGAGGGAGGTTGCTGGGGAATGGCCCGTCGCCCTAGGGCCCTGACCCTTGCTATCAGTTCGCTGAGACCAAAAGGCTTGGGCAGATAATCATCAGCGCCTGCATCGAGTCCCTCGACCCGATCCTCCATGCCGCCGCGTGCCGAGAGAAGGAGCACCGGGGTGGTATTCCTACCTCGACGGAGATCGCGCAGCACACTCAGGCCATCCTGTTTCGGAAGCATGATGTCCAGCACGACGACATCCACAGGATGAGTTCTCAAAAAGGGGATCACCTGATCCCCCTGCGTCAGCACATCTACAAGGAAACCATCCCCTGCAAGGGCTTTGCGCACAAAAGCCGCTGTCTTCTTTTCATCCTCGACGACTAGGACGTGCATGGCTCGGTCAATTTGAGTCTTCAGGTATCGGGGCCTTGGCCTTGGAGCCCCGAACCCTAAATCTGTCAGTTAAGGGTGGTATGCGATTGGAGCTTTGTCGAGCCATCCGACTCTTCCTCCATCACACATCCGATACCTGGAGCAAAATATTTGAACTCGGTTGATCCATCGGAGGCATGCTCTTCAACTTTGACGCAGTTTCTGAAAGTTCCGGCTGGGACGACTGCTTTGGCTGACAGGGAGACAATCTTGTCTTTTTCCGTGGTGATCTTGGGGACATTCTCTGAGCTGAACGAGGAGTGCATCGTGGGCTTCGCAGGAAGCAGGAGCCCCGGCATTGAGGTGTCCTTCCCAAGAAGCCATGCCCCGTCATGCCCGATGATTTTCCCATCCTTGTAGGAATCCACATCCTCGCCGAGATAGTAGACATTACCGGCATCATCTTGGGCGAAGTAGTCACGGGTGATTTCGATAACCTTACCCCCGATGCTCTCCTGATCGACCACAGTCAGGGCCTGCACTTTTTTCCCATTGATGGTGAAGGTTTTCCGGAGATCGGGACGGGCTGTCCTAACCACTCTCTCCGAGGGATCCTTGCCTCCCACGAGAATATCTTCTTTCAGATTTGCTAACGGCAGGTAGGCGTTGGTGATGTCGCGCGGGTGGGAGAAGACCATCATGCCCTTACCCTTTGCGGCATTGACCTCAGCGGCCTTGTCCCCGGCATCGTCATGCTTTGTTTGGATCAGCTTGCCATCCGCCGTGATCATGAGGTCGGAGGTTGCCCCATTTTTTGATCGTATTGCCGCCTCGTAGAGGGAGAGGCCGTTGATTTTTTTATTCTCCATGTCAACAAACTGCCCCTCTTTCCCTCCGTTTGAGAGGATGGTTGCACGCACAGCTTGGGGGAGTTCCTTCCATGGTATCGGAGCGCCGGCGATGACGGATGAGGACATCGCCAGAACAAGGATTAAGGGGAGCCCTTGGGATGCGGTTAATCTTTTCATGGGAGTTTATGGTTCTGGGGGCTAGCTGCTTTTTATTTCGTCGCTGCTGTCAATTCCGAGATCATGCTCTCGAGGGCAGCCTTACCTTTTTCCGGCTTATACTTGCTGCTGCGAAGGGAGGAGATCCCCTTGTCCAGCGTCTTGTCAATGATGGTCCAGCTGGCCTCGTCCTTTGGCTTGAGATCAGACTCTTTTGCATCCCATGCGGTTTCAAGATCGGTCAACTTGGTGACCATCTCTTCCTTCTTACCGGCGTTGAGCGCATCAAGGGTGGCCGCTGCCAATGTCTTGAACTCAGCTGTCTCAGATGCGGTGTAGACT